>Ga0307928_10001877_pt1 | contig 15999 bp, 15 predicted proteins | sample AceLakmetagen232_FD_201815 | JGI IMG/M metagenome (GOLD analysis project Ga0307928, IMG submission 201815) | Saline water microbial communities from Ace Lake, Antarctica - #232 | ecosystem: Environmental > Aquatic > Non-marine Saline and Alkaline > Saline | place: Antarctica: Ace Lake... | reverse complement strand
AAAGGTCCGTCGGGGGATTGTAGTGATAAGAAATTCTGTAAAGGTACTGTTGCAATTTTGAAAGCGGTTTCTAAATCTAAGGGGTTTAGTCTAATCGGTGGCGGACATTTAAATGATGCGCTTAATATTTCGAAAATTCCTCGGAAGAAATTCGGGCATGTTAGTTTAAGTGGCGGTGCGTTGTTGAGATATCTTGCGGGTGAAAAGTTGCCTGGGTTAGAAGCATTGAAATGAGAAGCTTTATTAAATCGTTTGTGCTCTTGAGTTAGAGGTGAAAAATGTTTGACGTAGTAACTTTTGGTAGTGCTGTAGTAGATACTTTTGTGGACACTGAGTTTAATAAGAAGAGTAATTCGTTTAGTTATCCTGCAGGTTCAAAAATTCTTGTGCAAAATTTGAAGTCAGATATTGGGGGTGGAGCTACTAATACGGCGGTAGCATTTTCTCGGTTAGGGTTGAAGACTGGTTGCATTTGTAGAATAGGAAACGATAACAATGGGCTCGATATTTTAGAAATGTTTAAAAAAGAGAAAATAAAATTTTTAGGTTCTATTTCTCAAGAGAGAACGGGCGAGTCAATAATTCTCGATAGTAAGGGAAATGGTCGAACGGTCTTGACATTTAAAGGTCCTGGGAATAGTATCAGGTCATCTGAAATTCCTAAGATTAAAACGAAATGGTTGTATTATTCTTCAGTTTTGGGAGAGAGTTTTAAGACACAAGTTGCACTCGCGAAAAAATCAAAGGCAAAGGTCGCATTTAATCCGAGCGAGTATATAATTAAGGCGATGGATATTCGTCCTCTTCTTAAATTGACTGAGGTTCTTATTTTAAACAAAGAAGAGGCACAGTTGCTCTGTAAGAAATATAAGAAGGGAGGGGATTTGTTGATTTGTCTTCGAGAGTTTGGTCCAGATATTGTTGTTGTAACTGATAAAAATAAATTGGCTTATGCTTTTGATGGAGAGAAAAGATATTCTATAAAACCAAATAATATTAAAGTTGTTGAGCGGACGGGTGCAGGAGATGCGATGGCTTCGGGATTTGTTGCGGGGATTATTGCCGGAAAAACACTCCAAGAAAGTTTAAGGTTGGGATTAAAAGAAAGCGAATCTGTAATTAGATATTTCGGTGCAAAAAATAAATTATTGAAGATTAAGTTAAAATGAAAATAAATTTAAATAAAATTTTTCGGAAGAAGAAAGCGATGTTTTTAGCGTATGACCAAGGGATAGAGCACGGGCCGACAGATTTTAATGACAAAAATGTTGACCCAAAATATATTATTAATATCGCAGAAAAGGGAAAATTTACTGGACTAATTTTCCAGAAAGGGATTGCGGAGAAGTACAATTCCGAAATAAAAAAAAGTAAAGTTCCTTTAATTGTAAAACTTAATGGGAAAACAAATTTAGTTAAGGGCGAACCAGTGTCTAGTGCGATTTGTTCGGTTGAGGAGGCTGTTGGTTTGGGGGCGGTTGCGGTTGGGTATACGATTTATATTGGAAGTGAGTTTGAGGAGGAGATGTTGAGTGAGGCTGGGGAGATTATTGAGGAGGCGCATGAGAGGGGTTTGGCTGTTGTTGTTTGGATTTATCCGCGGGGGAAATCTGTTAAGGGAAAGAAGAAGAGGGATTTGATGGCTTATGCGGCTCGGGTTGGGTTGGAGATTGGGGCTGATGTTGTTAAGTTGCAGTCTACTGGAAAAAAAGAAGATATTAAATGGGCCGTTGAATCGGCTGGAAAATGTAAGGTTGTTGTTGCTGGCGGGGTTAAGAGGAAAGAGGGGGAGTTGTTGAAAGGTATTAAGGAGGTTGTTAGTGTTGGGTGTTCTGGGGTTGCGATTGGGCGTAATGTTTGGCAGGCTTCTAATCCTGTTTTGGTTAGTAAGAAATTGAGGAAGGTTATTTGGGGATGAGGATAGTTTTATAATATTTTGATTTTTGTTATGGAAAATAATTTAGAGCTTTTTCTTCGAATATTAAAAGAGATTCGTGTTTATTTATAATGTTTGAAAAGTTTAATTTTATATTGGCTATTGTTTTTCTAAATTCTTCGTTATCTTTGACTTCCATTTCTATTGAGAGGTCATAATTCCCAATAAGTTTGGTAGCCCAGATAATGTTTTTGGTTTTTTCTAAATAGTTTATTAGTTTTTTCATATTTTCTGGAGAGGTATTTTTTAATGAGAAAAATGTTTTGTAGAATTTGTGTCCTATTTTCGAGAAATTTATGAAAATTCTTGAGCCTTGAATTATGTTGGTTTTTTTTAGATTTTTTATTTTATAAGCAATGTTTTTTGGGTCTGTTTTAAATATTTCTCCAATTTTTACCAAGGGGGTTCTTGCCTCGTTGCTTAAAATTTTTATTAGTTTTAAATCGTTAGGTTTAAGTTTTATAATATCCGTTGTGTTTATTGTAGTGGTTGTTTGAGTTTTTTTGTTTAACCAAAAGTCTCTTCTAAAATAATTTAGTTCTGTTGTTATGAAAATTTGTTTGTCTGCTATATATTTACCAAATTTTGAAAGAAAGGATTCTAAGAAAATTTTTAGTTCTTGATTCCCTTTGGCTACGATGGTAAGATTAATATCCCATGCTCCTTCACATTTAGTTAGCCATCCGATGTGCTTGTTATTCTGTAAGAATGAGTATATTTTTTCTTCGGTAATGGGGGTTGTATCTTTAAGTTTGAATAGTATTGGGTAAAATTGGTATCCGAGTTTGTATATATTTATTTCTGTAATATATTTTATTATTATTCCTTGTTTTTCTAGATTTTTTATTCTATGAAAGATGGTTTCTTTTTTTAGTCCTACTTTTTTTGCAATATTATTAAGGGATTGTCTACTATCTTGCTCGAGTTCGAAAAGTATTTTTCTATTTTTTAAGTCTATTGTTTTTTCCATAATTTAATATAATACTTATATAGTATATAAATATTTCTTTTTGTTGAAAATTTTGATAAAAGTATTTAATAATAGTATTATTTGTTAAATACGATGGTAATGAAAACCGTCACAAGTACTTTGTTGGATGGATCAAAGTCAGTTGAAAATTTGAGTTTAGTAGATGGAAATATGTTCTCAAGGGAAATAGGTCGAGCTGATGCGCTGGGACTTATTCCTTCTCGTGATTATTCAGAGAGGGTTGATTGGGATAGTATTTACACTAACCCACCTGAGAGATTAAAAGAATGGGTTGATTTAGGATTAATGTCTCAGGCTAGAACGTTTCCTATTGAAGGAGAGTTTTGTTATTCTTCTGGAGATGCTTTTTATAACAATACTATTCCGTTTTTTTCAAAAACTCAAAATAAATATTTTCCTCGTCTTTTTAGACTTATGGATCCTTCTAATTTTTTGGATGAAATGAATAAAGTTGGTGGTATTAAAATGATTGAAAATACTATTTGGGGTTCTCCTTGTGGTAGTCCTGTAGATGATGAATCGTATAGGAATAAAGAGATGTTTTATCTTTTGGGAAATTTGAATTTGAATTTGAACAATGGGCAAAAAGAAATTCTTGAAACAATTGATGGGAAACATGAGTGGGGGACATGGGCGAAAAGAGCCTATGAATATATATTTGGAGCTTCAGTAGAAGGCATGGATTCTTATGGGGCGAGACGTGAGATTAAAAGAGCCCTTTCTTTTATGAATAAAGTTGATGTTAGTGATTATCATTTGGAAGATGTTGAGCCAGGAGAAATAAGAGGGGAAGTTCCTAGGGGTGCTGTTTTAGCTTTTAGGGATGCTAAAGAGTCTGGATTATTTCAAAAGGTAAGGTTTGCGGAGTTGGTTAAATGGAGGGAAAAAGAAAAGATTGATCCTGTTTTGTTGGGTGAATTTTATGGTTGGGATTATCCTATTTGTTATTGGGAAGGGGATTAATTTTTGTGGTCGGAGATTTTATATAGTTTTGATTGTTTGGTATTTTATGAAGAAGGTGGTTGTTGTGAATTTTAAGACGTATAAGCAGGGGGCTGGGGTTTTGAGGTTGGCTAAGGCGATTGAGAAGGTTGATGGGAAGGTGATTGTTGGGGTGCAGGCTTGTGATATCGAAGAGGTTGCGAGGAAGACTAAGTTGAAAGTTTTTTGTCAGCATGTTGATTGGCAGAAGCCGGGGCGTGGGACTGGGTTTGTTTTGCCTGAGGCCGTTAAGGCTGATGGTGCGGTTGGCGTTTTTTTGAATCATAGTGAACATAAATTGAAGTGGGGTGTTTTAAAGAGGACAGTTAAGAGGTGTCGGGGTGTTGGGTTGAAGGTTTTGATTTTTGCTTCGGGGTTGAAGGAGGCTCGGAGGATTAAGAAGTTGAAGCCGGATTATTTGGTTGTTGAGCCGCCGGAGTTGGTTGGGGGAAAAGTTTCAATTAGTAAGGCGAAGCCGAAGTTGATTGAAGAAATTAAGAAAAAGTTAAAGTATGACTTTCTCGTTGGAGCAGGTATTAAAACGAATGAAGATTTCAAGGTAGCTATTAAACTTGGAGCTAAGGGGATTGCAATCTCTTCGGCAATTACCAAAGCTAAAAATCCTGTTAAGAAGCTTAAGGAACTGTTGAAGAATTAAAAATCTTATAAAGCAGCTACCCAGCCACCGTCTATAATTATCTCTTCACCAGTTATGTAAGAGGAAGAATCACTCGCTAAGAAAACTACAGGTCCTGCAATATCAATAGGCTTACCAGTTCTTTTTAATGGAAGTTTCGCTAACATTCCTTGTTTTGCTTTCTTATTTGCTAAAAGTCCTTTAGTCATAGCAGTTTCTATAATCCCTGGGTGTATAGAATTAACTCTAATTCCTAACGGGCCGTATTCTGCCGCCAAAGATTTTGTTAATAATCTAATTCCCCCCTTACTAGCACAATAAGAAGCTCCTTGCGGATAACCTCCAATTCCAGCTACCGAAGAAATATTAATAATTGAGGCCCCTCTTTTCATATATTTTAACGCGGCCTGTGAACATAAAAAATTCCCCTTTAAATTAATATTTATTGTTCTGTCCCAATCTTCTTCGCTAACTTTTGATGTTGGCCCTGTAACAAAGATCCCTGCGTTGTTAACAAGAACATCAATCTTCTTAAATTTCCTAATAGTTTCATTCATTAAATTTTCAACTTCAGTTTTACTAGAAACATCTGTCTTAACATAAATTGCTTTTTTCTTTAATGCTTTAATTCTATTGACCGTTTGCTGTCCTGGGATGATATCCGAAACAACAACATTGGTCCCTTGTCTAGCCAATTCAATAGCAATTGATTGCCCGATACCCCTTGCAGCACCCGTCACGATAGCAACTTTTCCTTTTATATTAAACATTGAATCACCTTTGTATTAATAATTAATTTAACTATTTAAGAGTTTCTAATTCAATTTTAAGAAGAGTTTTTAAACATTAGAAACCTTTGATTTTTATGAGAGAGGTGAAACGTCCATGGGGTGACTTTAAACAATTTGTTTTGAATGAAAAATGTACTGTGAAGATTTTAGAGGTTAAGCCAAATCAAATTTTGAGTTTGCAGAAACATAAGAAACGGAAAGAGCAATGGTATTTTTTGACTGAAGGTTGGGTGCAACTTGGGACTAAGAAAAAGAAAATCAAGAAAGGAGAAATTATAACTATTTCGAAAATGAGGGCACACCGGCTTTTTGCTAAGAAAAATAAAGTTGAGGTTTTGGAAATTTCTTATGGAACTTTTGATGAAAAAGATGAGATAAGATTGGAGGATGTTTATGGTCGGAAGTAAGAAAAAAGTTGATGATGAAAAAATGTCTCCCGACCCGAAGATTAGAAAAATAACGAAGTTGGAAAAATCGCGAAAGAATGCTAAAAAGATTATTGCAATTGATATGGGTGGAACATATATTCGAATAGCAGTTCTTAAAAAAAGAAAAGTCTTGGAATATTGGAAAGAGAAAACTCCGAAGACTTCTTTTGGAATAAAGTCAAGATTATTAGAACTTATTGATGGTTTTATGTCTGATGAAATTAAGGGTATCGCAGTTGCATCTCCCGGTCCGTTGAAGGGAGGCACTATAAAGAACCCCCCGAATTTACCCCTGAGAAATTATAATCTTAAAGCAGAATTGCAGAATAAGTTTAAAGTTCCAGTAGTAGTTAAAAATGATGCAGATTGTGTTGCATTTGCCGAATTAAAAATGGGATGTAAAAGGAGGAATTTTATCTTGTTAACCCTTGGGACTGGAATTGGTGGGGGAATAGTTATGAATGGGCAACTTTATAGGGGTGAGGGTTATGCCGGAGAGCTTGGACATATTATTCTAGACAATGGGAAAGACTTTGAATCCTTGGCAGCTTCAAAAAGATTAGAGGAGGTTACGACTAAGGCATTTGGAAAATCAAAAATGTTTTGTGAATTGATGAAGATGAAAAATCCGAAAGCGAAAAGGATTCTCGAGGAATTTACGGAATATTACGGACAAGGGATTGCTTCGTTGATCCATTGTTTTGACCCAGAGGTGATTATTTTGGCTGGAGGAGTTAGGGAAGCTGGGAAAAGATTTTTAAATATGATAAGGAAACATTCACAGAAATATTTTGAACTTCCTAAAAAAACTCCTATTCGTTGGAGTAAATTAAAATACCCCGGGATAATGGGGGCGAGTTTATATCTAGAGTAATATGAAAAAAATAAAAAAAGTTCGGGCACCAGTTAGAGTAGATTTTGGTGGGGGTACAACAGACATTTGTCCATTTACACATACGCATGGAGGGGCAGTTCTTAATTGTGGTATTAATCGTTATGTCGTTGGTAAAATTATTAAAACTGATGAAAACGTTCATCTAGAGTATACTGGAAATACTCCGACTTCGAGTGGTCTTGGAACTAGTGGAGTTATGAATTTAGTTTGGTTGGCGTTGATTAGTCAGATTAGATTAAAGAAAAAAGGTGCGGTCTCATTTAAGAATCGAATGGATTTAGCAGCAGGAGTTTATGCTCTTGAACAATCTATGGGTCTTATTGGTGGGAAACAAGATCAATATGCTGCAGCGTTTGGAGGAATTAATTATATTGAGTTTAATGGAGATAAGGTTAAGTTAGAACAACTAAAATTGTCTCCAACTTTCATTAAAAAATTTGAGAGTAAGTTGGTTCTAGTTTATACGGGGAAACCACATTTTTCTGGGAATACAAATAAATCTATGATAGATGCCTTAGAGAAAGGAAAAAATACGAAGAACCTTGTGAGGATTAAAAATATTGCTAAGGAAATGAAGGATGCTTTGAAGACAGGAGATTTGTATAAATTTGCGAATTTGATGAATGAGGAAACTGTGGAGAGAAAAAAGTTGCATCGAGGGATTATTGGACCACATCTACAGAGTTTTATCGATAAGGGATTTAAAAATGGTGCGATTGCCGCGAAGGTTTGTGGTAGTGGTGGCGGTGGAAGTGTTTTATTTTTTACGGACGGGAGGACAAAATTGCTTAAGGCATTTGGAAAGAATGTTATAAATTTTAAATTTGATTTTGGTGGATTAAAATGGTTATAGATATTAAACGAAAATTGATTATGGGCCCAACGAAAAATAAATGGGAGGCTCGTGCTGTTTTGAATCCTTCGGTTATTCAAGGTAAGAATGGGACGGACCACATTTTCTATAGGGCTGTTGCCAAAAATTGGGTTTCTAGTATTGGGTATGCGAAAATTAAAGACGGAAAAGTTGAGAGGTTTGATAAACCGATAATGCGTCCAACGAAAAGTTATGAGAAGAAAGGTATTGAAGATCCGAGAGTTACGAAAATTGGGAACGTCTATTATATGTTGTATACGGCATTTGATGGGAAGGATGCGAAAATTGCCTATGCGATTTCAAAGGATCTTAAAAATTGGGAGAAGAAAGGAGTTATTAGTCCCAATATTTCAGTGAAGGAAGCTAGGAGTTTAGTGAAGATTAAAAAATATCGGGACAATTGGAAGAAGCAGGAAATTTATGGATCGAGAATTAGTTTATGGGATAAGGACGCAGTTTTGTTTCCTAAAAAAATTAATGGTAAGTTTGTTATGCTTCATAGATTTTTGCCAGATATTCAGATTATTAAGTTTAAGGAGTTTTCGGAGCTTAAGAATAATGATTTTTGGCGAGATTATATTGTGAATTTTAGCGAGGGTAAAGATGATGTTTCGTTATATCAGAGATATGATTGGGAGGGCGAGCATATTGGTGCGGGGGCTGTTCCGATAGAAACAAAGAAGGGATGGTTGCTGATTTATCATGGGGTTAATTTGAGAAAAATGAAATTTCTCACAAGATTTTATTCTAGAGCTTCTTATCATCTTTGTGGGGTTTTTCATCGGGTTAGAAATCGTAGATTGCCGATGGTTTATCATACAGGGGTTGCGTTGTTAGATTTGAAGAAACCTGAAATTGAAATAACTCGGTTGAAGAAACCTTTGTTTTCACCAAGTCATTCATGGGAAAAAGAAGGGGATGTTAATGAGGTTGTTTTCCCGGAAGGGGTTTCGGTTAAGGGTGATAAGTTGAGAATTTATTATGGATGTGCAGATACTAGAATTGGTTTGGCAGAAATCAGTTTGAAAAAACTTCTTAGTAGTCTTAAATAATTTTCGAGAATTTTTTGAATTCTTCAATGAATAATCTAGCAATAAGATGAGAAAGTGTTGATTCGGCCCCTTGATTCATGTTAAGGGTATATTTTCCTATTCCGTCAAAACATCCTCCTGTTGTCTCATCATAAATCACCTGTTCTAAATGATTATTTCCATAAAACCAGTGGATGGATTTTATTGCATCCTTATAGTATTCATCGTTTTTCGTTATTGAAAATGCAGTTAAATATGTGTTAACTAAAGATGAGGCATCTACAGGCTGTTGGTCAAAGAGAGCTCGTTTTCCGTTTCGTTTGCACCAACCATTTTGGCCAATTAAACAGATCTTCCCTTCAATAAATATTAATTCGGTCAAAAATTTAAGAGAAACTTCTGCTATTTGGAGATACTCTTCATTTCGAGTTATGTCATAGGCGAGATATAAGGCTTCAGGAAGTTTTGAATTAGAGTAGGAAAGAACTTCCTCAAACCAGTGCCAATCTTCGGAATCTTCGGAATCATACCTTTGGACAAGAAAGTCCGCTAGTTTTTCAATCAATGCAAAAATTTCTTTATCTTGTTTTTTCTGATAATAATGATATAAACCAATAATTGCGAAAGCTATTGCTCTTGGAGATTTTATTCCATCTAAAAAATTTAATGATTTTCTCAAATATTGTTCTGATTTTTGGATAGTTTTTAAGTCCTCTGATTTATTTGTCGCATACCCTAAAGCCCAAATAGCTCTTCCAAATGAATCGTCACTGTGAGAGTCTAATATCTCATTGTCATTTTTGAAATTATTTTTGAAATTCCCATATTCATCTTGACATCGTCCAATAAAGTTTAAATAAATCTTAGATAGATTCTGTGATTCTATGGAGTTATAAATTCTATTATGTAATATGGAAGTAATCAATGCTCGGGAATTATCGTCGATGGTATATCCTGAACTCATATCTGGTTCGGAATGATTGCAAAACTGGGTCATCCCAAAATCGTCAGTCATCCTAATTAAATGATCTAATTTTATCTCGGGGAGATTTTCTATTGTTTTATTTTGTAATTTCAAAACTCGGTTGAATAATTTTCGATAACTTATTGCGACATTTTGCCAGGTCATTGACCGACTATAAGCGTAAGCATTCCTCTCGATTAATTTTCTGTAATCGGGATTGGACAATACGTTATCTATCGCTAGTGCATATGAATCCGGATTTTTTTCTTCAACAACAATTCCTCTATCATGTGATAAAACTTCTTTCGCATATTCAATTGGAGAAGAAATTACAGCTTTTCCGCAACCCATAGCATATGAAAGCGTTCCACTTACAATTTGGTTCTTGTCTAAATTTGTGCATACATAGATATCGGAGATAGAAAGGTATTCTATAATCTCTTGAAGTGATAAAAAATTATTGGAAAATTTCACATGGTTTTTTAATCCTAGTCTTTCGATTTCTTGCATTAATTCTCCCCTATAGGCTTCTCCTTCTTCTTTTCGGACCATAGGGTGTGTTTCTCCAATAATTAGATATAAAAGATTTGGATATTTTTCAACTAGTTTTGGAAGTGCCCGAATCATATACTCTATTCCTTTTCCCCTACTTAATAATCCAAACGTTGAAATGATTGTTTTATCTTCAAAAAATCGGATTCTTTTTTTTAAATCCATTGCATTAACGAAAGGAACATTAGGGATTCCATGCGGGATGAAAAATAATTTTTCTTTATCAATTCTATAATCCCTTTCTAAGATTTCTATAGCTTTTTTTGCCATGACTACTGTTGCAGAACTTTTTTCGCAGAGAGATTTGACGATTCTTTTAATGGCAGGATTTGGATTGGGTAGAATGGAATGGAATATGACTACGACGGGTTTTTCGATTAATTCTAAAAAGGGGATTATATGATTCCCATATTCTCCACCGAAAATTCCGAATTCATGTTGAATACAGACTAATTTTATATTATTGTTCTCATTAATTTCTTTTGCTTTACTAATGTAATCATCTATATCATCTTTATTTATCTCGAGGACAACATTTTGGTCATAATTATATATATTTGCGTCATCATTTAAAGCAATAATTCGAGATTTAAGTTCCGGATAGAATTTTCGGTTAATGGCAGAGGATAAATCTTTGGTAAATGTGGCGATTCCGCACTCTTTTGGGGGATAATTTCCTAAGAAGCATATTGTCTGATGATTTGGGTCATCTTCGTCTTCTTCCATATATAATTAGATTTTTGGGGCTTATAAGCTTAATTAGGATGATTTTCTTAAAATTATTATTTAAAAATTCTAGGGAAAATATAGCAATAATTGCACATGAAAATAATATGTAGACAAAGTCCACCCATGGAAATTACAAAAGTTCGGGATGCCCCAACCGGGATAGACCACCTTGGTAACCTTTTTAGGGGGATTGTTTTGCTCGGAGCGAATCGCTCGGAATCGAACGTTCGATTCAGAAAATATATCCCCCCACCCAAGATAGACCCATTTGGTAACCTTTTTAGGGGGATTGTTTTGCTTTTCTTTTTTTGAAGAATATGACTGCGATGAAGCCGATTAGGATTATGCCGATGAATAAGAGTGGTTGTTTTATGACTTGGGATTTTGGAGGTTCTGTTAGGGTGAACGATTCTTCAGATGTTGCTTCTTGGTTGTCGCCGTAATAAATTGCGGTTTTGATTAAGTAATCACCTTCTGGAATGTTTAAGGTGTCAAAATTTTTTATTATGACTTCGTTGGTTTCGACTATTTTTTCATCGATACCGGTAAAGTGTTCTTTCTCTTGGTTGTCGATAATGGAGTATACTAGTCGGACATGGGATGGGCCTTCTCCGAAGTTTGTGAATTCTATGATTGCTGAAAGGTCTGTTGGGTTGTAGATTGTAGATTCCATTAATCTGACTTGGATGTCGAAGAGTTGGAAGTAGTCGGCGTCTGCTGGGATTTCTTTCTCGAAGAGTTTGAGTTCGACTTGTGCGTGTGTTTCATTTGCGGAGTGCAGGATGAATTGAAGGTTTAGATCTCCAATTTTGAATATGACATAGTCGCTGGTTTTTAGGGGTTTGTTGAATAGGATTTTGCCGCTTCCGAGGAACATTAGGTTGATTTGGTCTTTTGAGATGTTATTCACTATGATGTATCTGTCTCGTTGGCCGATTGTTGTTTGGAATGCGGTATTGGTGTCGAGTGTGACGCTGTATCCTATCTCTAGTGATCTTTCGCTGATTTCATAGAATCTGTCGATTGTTTCTAGAATTCCGGGAACTATTTCTTGTGGTCGTGTTGTGATTACTTCGAGTGTTATTTCTTGGGCGAAGGTTTGGTTTAAGAAGAATATTATAAATGTGATTATGATTACTTTTATAATTAGTTTTCCTATGCCGAATTTACCCGTGGTTTTCATTTTATTAGTTTGAGAAATAGACTTTTGCCATTCCTATAGGGCGAAATGTCGCTTTTTTTGCCCCTTCAAGTCTGGCGAGGGCAGTTCTAACAGCAGAACGGGAGAGTTGGGAGATCTCTGTTAGCTCTGTTATGGTTCTACCCTCGCCAGAGTTCCTTAAGATCCGTAGGATCTTTTTCTCGGAAGAATTTGATGTTTCTTTTTTTACCATGGCTTTTGCTAGGCGTACCTAATAGTAATATAATACTGGCAAATTTTATTTAATCTTCTTTCCTTCGATAAATATCGAAAGTGAAATTTTTGTTAGGGGAAGGTGTCGATTCTAGAATAATCTTAAGTAATTGTCTTTTTTCTTGTCATTAGTAAAATAAATTGTGTCTGTAAAATTGAGGTCATTTATGATGATGATGATGATTTTGTAGATGATATGTAAGGGAAAACTTAAGTATAATGATGTGTTGTTAATATTAATGTATATAACGTTGGAGATGAATTTAACCAGCAAGGCTGTTTTTGTTTTGTGGTTATTATGAGCCGTCCCAGAGATTCAGAGATAGTAGAATATGTTCGTAAATTTGGTGGAGCGAGTAATTTTGTTCAAAAAATAATTGATTCTTTGGATATATTTTTGGTAATGTTACTGCTTCGGATGATAATTTGGATAGCGTTGTGATTTATTTGTATAATTCTTCAGGGTTGGTGAATTCTTCTTTGAGCACTTTTGTTAATTTTACTGGATTGGATGATGGGACTTATTATTTGAATGCGACGGCTAATGATACTTTTGGGAATAAGAATTCTACTGAGACTAGGATGATTGTTATAGATACTGTTCCTCCGACGATTAATATTCATTCACCTTTGAACATAACTTATGGTGCTAATGTTTTGGTTAATCTGAGTCATGGCGGAGATAATATTTGGTATAATTGGAATGGGACAAATGTGACTTATGGCGGTGAAGTGAATGTGACTTTTGATGAAGGGGTTAATACTTTGGTTGTTTATGCTAATGATAGTTGTGGGAATACTAATGTGACTAATGTTACTTTTACGGTTGATAATACTCCGCCGAATATTAGTATTGTTTCGCCATTGAATCAGAGTTATGACAATGCTACAATTTTGGTTAACATATCTAGTGATGGAGATAATGTTTGGTATAATTGGAACGGGACAAATTATACTTATAGTTCTGAAGTGAATGTGACTTTTGCAGAGGGTGCTAATGTTCTTTATGTTTGGGCTAATGATAGTTTGGGGAATTTGGGATATGGTTCTGTAATATTTACTATCGATTTAACTAGTCCGGTTGTTAGTTTAATTTCTCCAGTAAATAGCTCTACGGTTACTGTTTCTTTGACGGTTGATTTTAAATATAATGTGACTGATGATTCTTCGATTGAAAATTGTTCATTGATAATTAATGATGTGTTTAATTCTGTGGATACTGTTATAGCGAAAGATGTGACGCAGTCGTTTAGTGTGGTTCTAGCTAATGGAGATTATAATTGGTCTGTGAATTGTACGGATGAAGTAGGTAATGAGAATTCTAGCGAGACTGAGAATTTTACACTTGCTTATGTTGCATCTGTGACTCCTGCTACTCCTACTGGTGGGGGCGGAGGTGGTGGAAGTTATGCTGGAGATATTTTAGAATGTATTGATGATTCTGGATGTGGTGTGAATCAATATTGTTTGGATAACAAGTGTCTTGATTTTGAATGCGATAGTGACCTGGATTGTAATGATACGAAGACTTGTTGGATGCATCGATGCGTTAAGCTTTTCGATATGAAGATAGAGGATGTTGAGTCGCCTATTTTTCCTGGGGAGTCTTTTGGGTTTACGTATTTTTTGAAGGGTGTTGCTGAGATCCATGGAGATGTAATCGTGAACTTTTGGCTTGAGAAAGATGGCGAGATTGTGACGGAAGGATTTGATACGATTTATATGGCGGACTTTGATGAGAAGACTGAGACGACTGAATTGTTTTTGCCAGCGACGATTGCATCTGGGACTTATAATTTTTATGCGGAGGTTGAATATGATTCTTATTATGCGCGGGCTTCGAGGGTTATTGAGGTAGTTAAGATTCCGGAAGAACCTGGAGTGGGGATTCTTACTGGGAGGGCTATAGTAAATATTGGCGACGTAATAAAGACTAATGCATATTTTATTTTGGTTCTTGTTAGTATACTTATTCTTTTCGGTATTATTTATTGGGAAAGACGAGAGATTCGAAAGATTTTGTATCCTGAGGCTCGATGGGTTAAAAGACATAAGGTTTCAATTGGGACTTTTTTGTTTTTTGTTGTTTTGGTAGGTGTATTGTTTTATGCTGATAGGGCTGATATGATTAAGTTGTCGCCGTTGAGAATGTCGTTGGTGAAGTATCTTTATATCGCTGGGCTTATTGCGGTTTTGGCGATTATACTTGCTCGTGTGCGAATTAGAAATTTGTTTGGGCACCTTGGAAGATTTGTGAAGAGTCTTTTTGTGAGGAAGAGGGGTTTGGAAGTTAGGGAAAGAGTTAGTGTTAAGCCGAAAGTCGTGAAGGTTAAGCCGAAGGTTCGGAAGATGGAAGTCAAGCCGAAGGTAGTGAAGAAAAAAATTGTTCGTAGAAAAAAGAGGAAGCCGCGGGCTAAGAGTCTTTTAGAGAAAAGTCATCCTAAGCTCTTTAAGGAATTGAAAGAGCCGAAGGTGAAACTTAGGCCAACTAAGGTTAAGCCTATGAAAGAATCTTCGAGTGCGGATAGGGAACTTGAAAGGGCGAAGTCTATGAAGGACAAGATTTCTAGCATTGGTGAAAAGCGTGTGGTGAAAAATAGTCATCCTAATATTAAGAAGGAAGTTAAGGAAATTAAATCGGCGATGTCGCGTTCTAAATAAAAACAGGAGGTAAAAATGTTAAAAAATGAAAAAATGAAACCGAAGAAAATTGAGATGCCTAAGTCTGCGAGTATTTCTGGAGAGGCTAAGACTTTTGATAATCCTGAGGAGATGTCTGCTTTTTATAAGGCTGAAGGGAAGAGGGTTAAGGAGGCCATCCGGCAGTTTAAGGTGAATCAGTCCGAGGCGAGTTTGGGTCTTGCTAAGTCTTTTTTAATGAAGATAATGTCTCAGAAGAAAAATATCGAGGCTATAGCTGCGGATTTGAAGGATCATCGTGGTGAACTTGACCAGAAGATTTCTGAGCTTAAGGCTGAGAAGAGCAAGGAAGAGATTCATAAGTCTAGTATTGGGGCGTTCGTTTTGAAGATGAAAGCTTTGGAGAATGAGTCTAAGGAGCTTTTGAATATTCGTGAGGAGATGGTTCAGAAGGAGGTCGAATTGGTTAAGCAAATGAAGGAGATGGCTAAGGAAGCTCAGAGGGATTTGGACTTGACGGATTTGGAGACGGCGAATAAGTTGGCTGAGTTTGAGTCTACGAAAGAGGCTGCGATTATGAAAGCGAGGGATCTTTTGTCTGAGGAGGTTGCGTTTAATTTTGCGGATAATTCTGTCCTTGATCGTTTAGATGATAAGGCACATAGAGAGCTTTCGAATTTGAATACTAAGCTTGCGAAGATTCAGGGTGTTAAGAAGGATACTTTGAAGAAGTTGCATTTGACAGATATGACTAAAGATGAGGCTAACAAGAAGTTGTCTGAAGCGGATGCGAAGGTGAGAATATTAGAAGAAAAATACCAGAAACTTTTGAAAGAGTAGGTTTCTGGTTCTTCTTTTTTTAGATAGGTTCTTGTAGAGTTGTCTGTAGGAAATTATTTTTATCGTTAGAATGCTCTGGCCTGCTCGGACTTGAACAGTTCAATCCTAAAGAACGTCCCAACCTGGAGCACTCCTCGGGTTTAATCTCTTAGATAGGTTACTAAAAGGTCCCATCCCCCCACCCGGAACGGAATAGAAGTGTTCGTTTAGGAGTAGAATTATTTGATTGGTGGATATTTTTCAAGATAATATGCAATAACTGGATTATCAACCGAAGAAGGGGTGGTCATTCCATC
>Ga0307928_10001875_pt1 | contig 16012 bp, 14 predicted proteins | sample AceLakmetagen232_FD_201815 | JGI IMG/M metagenome (GOLD analysis project Ga0307928, IMG submission 201815) | Saline water microbial communities from Ace Lake, Antarctica - #232 | ecosystem: Environmental > Aquatic > Non-marine Saline and Alkaline > Saline | place: Antarctica: Ace Lake... | reverse complement strand
AAAAGCCGTATCAGGAAAGACAGGAAAGGAAGTAGTTTGTTACGGTTATATCGGGTTCAAGCTTTGGTATACCAAAACTGCTTTAGTTGTAGATATTACTCTTTCATAGGGTAATAGTTCTTCGGGGTTGTCTGGGGTAGAGATACCAGAGTTAACCACCGGTTCTCTGGTTAATCTCTATCCTATACAGCCCCGAAAGAGTTGAAAGGAATAGTCGAACTTTCAATTAAACTTGCTTACACGAAACTTCAAAAAGCTTCAAGAAAGCAAGGTTAGTAATAAAAACTAACATCAAAAATCAAATGGCAAGAAAACGTGTAATTGAACTCACAGCAGATTCCACCTTGAGTAAGAATCAAAGTGGGTCTCTCATTGTCTTTAACGCTGTGGCAGGAATTGTTGCTACTTTGCCGACTGGCAGTAGAGGATTGAATTATGATTTTATAGTTAGAACTGCTCAGGAGTCAGGAACCTATACTATTGACGCTGGGTCAAACAGTATGGAAGGATGGGTTATTGTTGCGTCTGGATCGGGAGCGAATTTAGTTGACAATATCATTGTCCATTACAGCACTGATTTAACCGCAAGAGTGGCCAGTATGGCGAGTGCCTCAAGTGGAGGATTGATTGGTAGCCGACTAAAGGTTCTTTGTGATGAGGATGGTGTCTGGCATATTGAAGGGATAGCAGTAGGAAATGCAGGTGCCGCTACTTCTCCTTTAGGAGCAGCTTAAAGACAGGTATGCCCTTTGTGGCTGTCTTAACTTTTAAGGCAGCCCTACAAGGGTAAAATTAATTAAATTATTATGGCAAGAAAAAAAATAATAAAAGAAGAAAAGGTTGAAGAAAAGGTTGAAGAAAAGGTTGAGCCGTCAATTCCGGACACTCCTGGAAGAGCGGCTTATAGGGTTTTTATTGAAAAGTATAGAAAACAAAACCCAGTAAAATACGAACAGAAAAAAGCCGAATTTGAGAGGAAGTTGCAAGGAGACATTGAATTTATTTTTAATCCACAGAGTAAAACAAAAACATTTAAATTCTCTAACCTTCCTCCAAAGGAATAAATTTTATGGCAGATGTAACATATACACGTCCTCCAATACCGGCAGGATATCAACAGGTATCGGCAGGGCCAAACACAGTGGGAACTCTTACTATCCCAACTGATTCAAGATACGCAATTATCAAAGTTGTATCAGCGGCAGGAAATTATCGAGATGACGGAACAAGTCCGGCTTCAGCTTCTGGCGGAGGTTATCCTTTAGCAGTTGGAGATATTATAACGCTAATGTCAGCTGAACAGCTTGTCGCATTTGAATTTATCTGCACGGGAGATGACGAGACAGTATTAGAAGTTCTCTATTATAAAATAAGCGTATAAAATGGTCTTCAATGACACAGTCACTAATCAGGGATTAATCCAGTCCTGCGAGTGGTGGGCTGGATTTGAATCTGGCGACATTTCAGGCGACAGCACATTGTTAGCTGTTTTTACCAGTCGCATAAATAGAAGTTTGGATAAGTATTTAGGAATGATTGGGGCTGGTTCAAGAAAATCCACGATAGACGACATCAATTACGCAGACCAACCATTCGCTTATTTTGAAATAGTGGAGGGTCAGCACGATTATGAATTCAAGGAAGATGAAGACGGCAACGCAATTTCCGACATTACGGCTGTTTTGATAATCAAATCAGAAACAACAAACGAATACGAAAAACTTGACGGATTGACTTTAGATAAAGATGATGCCGAATTGGTTATGAGTCCGAATGCCAGCGAAACAGGAGTGCCGACAAAATACTTGGAAAGAAACAACACGATATTCTTTAATAAGATACCTAATTACGGGAGCGCTTCTGGCGGAAAGATTTTTTACAAAAGAGCGCCGTCTTATTTTCTTTCTACGGACACGACTAAAGAACCGGGCATTTCTTTCCAATTCCACGAGATGATAGCAATATCGTCGTCTTATGACTATGTGCTTATTCATAAAAGCGATGCCAGAACTCTGATAACAAGGATTGAGGCGGCATTAGACAAGAAAGAGCAGGAATTTATGACTTATGTTTCTATGCGAAATCCTCAAAGAGGCAAATTAACGATTAAGCAAGAAGACACACGATAAATGGCGAGCTTAACTAAAATTTCCAAATCTTCGGCAACATTGAGCGAGATTTCCAAAAACACATTAAGCAGGCCATATTTGAGGGCTTTGGAAACCTTCCATCTCCAAAAAGCTGTGAGATTACTGGAAGACAGTGGAAAAAGATTATTGGAGAACTCACCGACAGCAGATAGTATTGAGATTTCTAAAAATTCTGAAACCTTAACAAAAATATCTAAGAATACAGAAACGTTAACAAAAATATCAAAGAATTCGGAATCATTAATAAAAATATCTAAATCATAATGGCAAGCGATAATAAAAAAATAAGCGATTTTGACAATTTAGCGTCAGGAAGTATTCAAGATACTGACCAAGTTGAAGTTGGAAGACCGTCTACCAAGAATTTTAAATTTACTTGGGCTAACTTGAAAGCGGCCTTAAAAACTTATTTTGATACTTTATATGCGACTTTGACAAACTTTAACAGCCATAAAGCCAGACACCAGAACGGCGGAGCGGACGAAGTAAGTATTGCTGGATTGGATGGAGAGTCAACGGAATTAGCTACTCATAAGGCGGTTGAAACAGTAGGAGTTCACGGTTCAACAGTGGCGGCAACCGCTAACAAATTGGCTCACAGAGATGCTAATGGAAGGACGAAAGTCGCCAATGGAGCAGTCAGTGGAGATGTGGTAAATAAGGGACAACTTGATTTAAAAGAAGATGTCGCCAATAAAAAGACAGACCTTACAGATAATTCCGATGTTTATTATCCATCCCAACAAGCGGTCAAGGAGGCGGTGGATGCCAAAGCTGATGATGCCGATGTAATTAAAAAGGATGGTTCGGTTGCCTTTACTGGCGATGCTTCAATGAGTGGCAATAAATTGAGAGAACTTGGTGCACCAATTGATGATAACGATGCTGCCAGAAAAGTTGATGTAGTTGGAGATATCTCTTATTCTCCAGGAACACAAGTACTGGCAGAGGCTTTAACAGCTGGGAATACTACCAGTGGTACATATACAAAAAAGAAGGAAATACGAATAGGAAAGGGAGGGACTATAACCATTTCTTTTAGTATGTATGCTGATATAACAGGAGGAAATGTGGCGTATGGAAGGATTTATAAGAATGGTGTTGCACATGGGACAGAATGGTCTAACCCGACACAAAGTTGGGCTGCCTATACTGAAGATTTGGTTTTTGAAGCAGGAGATTTAGTTCAACTTTATTTTAAGGCAGGAGATGGGGTACACCTATGTTATTATGCAAACTTTGAACTTTTAGTGTCAAATTCTCCTCTTGTGGTTGTTAATTTAGATATATAAGATAATCAGGGTAATGATATATAAGATGAAGTAAAAAAAATAATTATGCCGTTCATAAAAATAAAAACAGGAAAAATATGTCCCCGTTTATTAAGGTAAAAACAGGTAAAAACAAAGGGAAATATAAAAGTCCTTCTGGCAGAATTTATACCGCCAAACAGGTAAAACTTTATTATGTGCGGGATGGATTTCCGAGAACAGAAGCGGAAAGAAGGCAGTATAGAAGGGCTAAAAAGAAAAAATGACAAAAGGAGAAACAATAGTCCAATATATCAAAGCATCCGCTTTAGGATTTATAGCGATAGAATTGGGATATATTATTTATTTGCTAAAAGAAGTTTTAAATAAGTTATGAGAAAATCATTAAATAAGCCGGATATTCTGGCAGACATAACAAAAATAGAAAAAGAAAGAATAAAAAAAGAGTTTGCTTTAGATGTGTCTGGAAAAAAGAAGAAGAAACATAAAGAAAGTTTTATAGCCTATGCCTAATGAAATAGAAGAAAATTTAGAAGAAAATTTAGAAGAAAATTTAGAAGAAAGAGTGGAAGAATTGGAAAAGACGATAGAGAAACTTAAAATCCACCAACACTTAGGAATAGACGGGAGCAAAGAGCTTTCAGAAAACACAAGGATAAACGCAAAAGAAATAACAATACACGGAGCGGGGACAAGAGTTAAGGATTTTGTATTGATTCCTTTTACTATGTTTGACGCTAAAGGCGGGGCGGAAAAACCAAGAAGATTCAGCGGCGGTGGTATTTATGTAACAGGAGATAAAGAAACGGCGACAGAGCAAATACACAAGGTTTTATCGGCTGGAAAAGTTTTAACCACAGAAGAACCAAAAGAGTTAGTTCCTTCCAATAGGGCAGATTTTAACAAAGTAAATACTGTCCAATTATTTTTAACTCACGTGCCTCAAGGCAAGAAATTACTACCATTCCCACCTTTTGCTTTTTTATGGGCAAATCGGACTCCGATAGTAGCAAGCACAGGAACAATAACAAAAGGAGCGAATACCTTAACAGACAGTTCAGCAAGATTTGACACAAATAAATTGGCTGGTTCAATTTTAAATTTAGGGGAATTGAAAGAATCCAGACAAATCCTCAGCAATACCGAAAATGTTATTACACTGGATGATAACTGGGAAGCGGAAAGCGGAAGTTATGATTATGAAGTAATTACGCCAATCTTTTTAGGCTCGGCGAATTACCCTTTTACCAGATTGTATGTAGCAAACGATATAAGATTGGGGTATGGAGCGTCTGACGGAACACAGGTTAGATATATTAAGTGGGGAGCAGGTTCTCCCGAAGGAGTGGTAACGGCGAATCCTGGAAGTTTATATCTTAATATATCGGGAGGAGGCAATACAACTCTTTATATCAAAGAGAGTGGAACACAAACTAATACGGGATGGGTTGCAAAATGAAAATGAGAAATAAATTAGGACAATTTATAAAATGATACAAACTTTTCCTTCACAACGAATAAAAAAATGGATAGTCAATTACGAGAATGAGTTTTTAGGACATATTATCAAGGCTTTTAATTTGGATTTGTTTTCCAGAAAGGGATTTGTAAAAACAGGGCGAAAAATATATCCGCACACCACTCAATCCGACATATCTGGTTTAGAACCAGCCACTGCTTTTTGTAAAGCGAACATTGATGACGGAGATGCCGAAGAAAGAGAAAAGAAATTATGGGCGGTTGCTGGAGATAAAATAATAAAGTCAGGGCAGAACGATGAAGATTTTGACGAAGACGAAAACAATGGATTTGCCCAAGACGAAACAGTAAACGAGAATAGCGATTTAATTTCAGTAGGGGACGAAACAGAAGAAGATATAGAACCAACACCGTATTCAGTCAGCAGTGCGTCAGAATATGCCTTCCCTATTATTGGAGATAATAGCGCCACCAAGAATAGTGCTGTTAAGTGGGCGCAATCTTTCACCAAAATTAACGGCCCCTTATCAAAAATATCTATTGAGTTGAAAAAATACGGGCTTCCAGCCGATAATCTGGTTATAAGCATACAGGAAGATTCTGGCGGAGAACCGAGTGGAATTGCTTTATTTGAGGAGAAAATAGCTGGGAGTGGTTTGACGACCAGCTTTGTGGAACAGGAGATTAAAATAGGAGAGGATATTCAACTGTCGTTGAATAAAACATATTGGCTCGTATTAGAAAGAGATGGAAGCGGAGATATATCTAATTATTATCTTGCCAATCTTACCACCGATAAAGTTTATGAAAATGGCGAGATTAAAAACTATACAAATGATAATGGTTGGAAAGGGAATTCCTTATATGCCAAGACAGAGATTGTATCTGCTTCTGGCAATTGGGCTGTTCCTACGGGAGTAACCGAAGCGATAATTGAAGCGTGGGGCGGCGGCGGAGGAGGATTAGCGAGTATGGGCGGCGGTGGAGGAGCGGCTTATGCGAGAAAACTGGTAACAGGACTTACTCCAGCCGCAGATATGGCGATTGTAATAGGAGCTGGCGGAGCTTCTACCGGGGCAGACGGAGAAGATACTACTTTTGATGTTACTGTTGTTGTAGCCAATGGCGGTAAGGGACAGACAAATGGAGGAGGAGGCGGGAGAACGGCAAGCTCCACAGGAGATGTCTTATTCGCAGGAGGCGCTGGGGAGCAAGGAAATGTAACTGAAGCAGGAGGAGCATCGGCAGGAGATAGAGGAGCGGCATCAGGAGCGACAGCGGGAACAAGAAACGGCATAATTCAAAGAAGAACGCCCGGTGGCGGAGGAGGAAGCACAGGTGTTGCTGGATATACCGGAGGAGCAGGGATTATGAGGATTACTTATTTCACGACTCCAACTGCGGAATATCCTTTTGTTACGGGAAGAAGTTGGCAAAGAAACTCAACCGCAGGGAAAAGCCATACTATAACTTTTCCAGAAGATGTTATTGCCGGAGAACTTCTAATTCTTATTTTTGGGGTTTCTCAACTTTCAGTGAAAATAGAGATAACAACTCCTACGGGTTGGACACAAGTTGTCAATCAGGAAAGAGATGCCGCCACAGTAGGCGTATATTATAAAAGGGCGACAGGGGAAGAATCAACAACAGTGACCACAGATGCAAACTGCTCGTCATCCCATATAGTTTTAAGAGTCAAGAACGCAGGGACTCCAGAGGGAACTGGGGCTGATGGATTGAATGACATAGACCCACCAAAGCATGATACTGGAGTTTCCGCAAAATATTTATGGCTTGCATGTGGAGTATTGGGAGTGGGGATTGTATCAAATGAGATTACTGTTCCTCCTGCTAATTATGAGAGCTTTGCTTGGATTAAGAGTGCTGTATCTCCGGTAGCAGGAGCAAAATCTGCCATAACAGTTGTTTCGGAAAGGTTTTTAGAGACAGATTCAGAAGACCCTGGAACATTTACAAACGATACAGGATTTTGGGCGGCAGCAACCATAGCCATCCCTTATAAGAAGGAAGTAAACACGAATGACCTTAAGGCAGGGATATCCCTCAAGTTTCTTGCGGCATACGAACGGCTTTATCTTACGACTTCAAAAGATATTAGATTTCTAAATGAGGATAATGGAAATTGGCAGTCATTATGGCGAGGCATTTTACAGCAAGACGACTTGAACGATGAATATCCTGCCATTTTAAAAAGTTTGGGTTCGGGAGGCACATTGATTCTTGGAAATGACAATAAGATTCATACTATGATAGCGACAGCTGATGACACAACAGAGGTAACCGAAGACAAGTTGATATTTGACCCGACACATTTTGTTAATTGGATAAGAGTGACTTCTTCAGCGGTCTTTATAGGATTACAGCATAAAGAGGGTGAATTACTAACATCAATGGTGGTTTATTACGAACCCTATGTTGAAAGGACAAGAATATATCAAATAGAAGAGGGAGCGACTATGGGATTTATTATAGGTGATAATTGCCATATTTTAGACAAGTCAGGGCAGGTAAGGCAGTTTACAGGAGCATCTTTCACGCCATATCAATACTTTCCGCCCTATTATAGAAAAGAAAAAATAACAAAACTTCCCCACAGGAATGGAGTAATTGTCAGGCAGGGAATAGTCAAGTTTTTATGGGAAGGGCAGTATCCCGACCCAGCAGGAGTTTGGGTATTGGAAAATGGCAACCTATATCACGAGAATTCATTGGTTTTTAATAAAACGATATTAAACTCTTTGGGAGCGATAGAGGTAGATGAATTAGGAGCTTTATTTGAAGAAGATGAGATATTTATGGGAGCTTCGGTAGTTGACGGAAATGGAAGTGAAATAAAAGGAGTTTATTCTACGGCGGAAGAACAAGGTGTGTCGGTAGCAAGCGGCCAGAGAACACAGATTGTAACGGCAAAATTAGTTTCCCCGTATATTTATAACATCTGGCAGGATATTGTTTTGAAATACGACCCAGTGGACGATGGCAAGTTCGTAGTCAAACAAAAAAAAGAAGCGGCTAAAATTACAGAAGGAAGCGGAGCGGATGAATTCAATGGCGAATGGACGGCGGATGATAGTTTTACTTGCTCCGATATTGCTTCAGATGTAGACGGAGAAAATATAGAAGTTGGAGATGAGATTATTGTCAGGAAAGGACAAGGAGCAGGATTACTGGCTCATATTACAAAGATTAGCGGAACGACAACGAAAACAATAACAATAGATGAGGGATTGGCGGCGATATCAAGCGGCAAGTTTACTTTCTCGGTAGAAAAATGGGAAAAGATAACTTTTAACGCCAAAGATACTAAATTTAGTCGTAAAGCCAGTCTGAAGGACGACAGGCTGGGATGGAAACAAATTAAAGTTGATATTAGAGAACACGATTTGGAGGAAATACAAATCCAAAGCGTTACAGATAAAACTTTAATTAGAAAATAATGTGGACTAAAGTAAAAAAACCAACAAAAATAATAAGGAAATCAGATAAGAAAGAATTTACCCTTAAGGCAGGGGAAACTTATAATCCCTTGACTTATGATATAACGGCGCCAAAAACTCCTGTAGTTCCAACCCCTGAAGTTCCAACGCCTCCCGTAACCGCAGATGCTACTCAAGCGCCAATGCCTCCGGTGTTTGAACCATCAGAGATAGACACAACAGGACTTCAGCAACAATTAGACCAGCAAAGAAAAGAATTAGAGGAATCTTATCAAAGAGAATTAGAAAGAACACAAAAGCAATTAGAGGAAGCTCGGGGAAAAGAGGAGGAATGGAGGTCAAAACAGGAAGATGTGCTGGAAAAAGCCGAGCCACTAACCACGCCATTCAGGGCGGATATTGAAAAGAGTGAAAGAGAACGATTAAAAGTGGAAGAGAATTACTTTCAAAATCAGGCATTGGTAAACGAATTGGATAGCCTGTTAACTGAAAGCACAGAACTTACAAGGAAACTTCAATCTCAAAAAGTGCCCGGACTGGCTGGAATTCAACAGTCGGAAAGAATGGTCAAGGCAAAAGAGGGAGTGCAAGCAAGAGTGGCGGTAATAAATGCTGTAATGGCGGCCAGAAACAACCAAATAGGAACTGCCCTTACTTTTATTGACAGAACCGTAAATACGATAACTCAAGACAGGCAGGACAGATTGGATTACTTAAATGGTTTGTTCAACTGGTATGAAACCCAAAGAACAGAGGAAGGAGCAAAGATATTTAACCTGACCAAAGACGAAAAAGAAACAATTAACAGCCAGATTTCCTTGCTTGAGAATGATTTAGCGAGAACGCAGGAAACATCTGATAGGGTAAAAGAACTAATGTTGGAAAACCCGCAACTTGCCGCTGATTCAGGCATCTCATTAGATGACACCGTAGAAGAAATAACCACAAAATTAGCAACTGCGGAATACAGCAGAGAAGTAATTGACTTAAGAAACAAACAAGAAGAAGACGGATATTCCCAGATAAGCGAAGGAGAAGCGAGTTCTAAGCCGGCAGGAGAAGTCAGAACCATTACTGATAGCAAGGGGAAAGCCAGATATTATTGGAAACCGGAAGAAGTAGAATATCTATCTGTTTCAGAGGCAGAAAAATTAGGAGTTCCTTATGGAACTACAAAAACTCAAGCGAGAGCGATGGGTATTACTACGGGGGGAGACGGGGGAGATGGTGGGGCAGTTTTTGTAACTGATACAGGGGAACAATTTGACCTATCTACAACAGAAGGAATTAGGGGATTAGCAGATATAGGTTATTCTTATGAAGATATTTATTCGTTGTTAGACATAAACACAAAACTAACAACAGGAGCGATTAAAGGTTTATTAGAAGGGGCTGGGTTAAGGTCTTCTGGGGATAAAGAAAATGCCCTCTCTGATTTAGGAGCAACTATTGATGACTATAAAGACTTATGGAAAGAGAAAGGTGACAGTAATGAATATGGCACGAGAGAGCAGTTTAGGAATACAATAGCTGGTAAATTTTCCGAACTAACAAGCGAGGAAATAATGGATGAAATCTACAAACAGGTTTCAGACGAATGGCTAAAATCTAATAAAACTTGGTGGGGAAAAAAGCCCGGTCGGGGATAAAATATGCCTATAAAAAATCTTAAACCTCTAAAACCGCTGTTCGGACAACTCCTTATTAAAGAGGATTCGGGTTTTATTTTCCCGACAAGCCAGAAAACAACCAGTGGTATTAGCACCGAGCCTGTTTATGCGGGAACTTCACGCATCAGTAATAATGGACAAACCGATAAAGTTGGTGGATTATTAAGAACAATTAAATCATTATTATTCCGTAATCCACTGGTTTTTAATCCTATTAGTAGTTTTATTGCAAAAAAGGCATTAGAAATTTATGCTCCAGTAGTTAAACCAACATATCAAAAAATCAGGGCAGGAGAGAAACCTATTGAAGCATATAAAAAAAGCTGGCAGGAACTATCAAAGAAAGAACAAGAACAAGAGGAATTAGTAAAAAAAGAACTTGAGGAAGCTAAACAAAGAGGAGCTTCGTCTTGGGAATTATCTAAAATAACAGCAAAATCACCAAGGATTCAAAAACTAACTTTTTCGGGAATAGGATTTATAGGTGGATTAAGATTTGTTAATTCAAAAGAAGCAGGAAACTTAATAATCCAAGCAGTAAAATCTAAATTAACTCGTCAGGATTTACTTGATATTACTCGTGGAGTGATGAAAGATAAGGCAAAACTTAACGCCTATAAGTCAATGACAGCAAATCCGAACTATGCTAAAGAGATTGATTTAATCGCCAAGAATAAGAAAGTTCCGTTGATTCAAAAGATTAGTGATTATCTAAAAGAGAGAGTTAAGCCAGAAACAACCGTAGAACCCGCCAGATTAGCCCCTAAAGCGATTACAGCTAAGAAAGGTATAATTCCTCAAGTTAAGGCAATTCCTAAAGAATATGATTTACTTCCAAGAGCCACTAAAGGAGTAAAAGAAGTTAAGCCAGTAGTAAAACCGAAAGATGAATTTGATACATATATAGAAAAAGAGTTTGGCAAAATAACACCAAAGGAAGAAGCAGAGATTTGGAAATCAGAAGCAATAAAAGAAGTTGGAGGAGCAATTGAAACAGGAAAAATTAGCCCAGAGTTTGAGAATAAAACAATAACAGAGATGAGGAGAATTAAGGGATTTACCAATCCAAAGAACGTTCCGACAGAACGATTAAGTATTTTTGATAACTTTATAAATCTAAACAAAATAAAAAGAGCAAATGTTCCCTATAAACAAATGGGCATTGCCGAGATAGTAAGGGGTGATAAAGTATTTCCTGCTATCAGACAACAATCAGGGTTCTATGCTGATAAAGAAATTCAAACAACACCGATAGGAGATGTATATAATCAGTTATTATCTCCCTATCATATGGCATTAAAACAAGATGGTTATAAGTTGGGCGGTAAATTCGGGATAATGTTCCAGAAAGTATGGAAACCGACAGAAAAAGCAATTAGGGGACAGAAAGAATTTACTGGTATTTATTTTAAAACAATAAAAGACATTGGCAGGAAACATAAAATAGTAGCGTCAAGAAAAAACTTAGAGCATTTATCTGATGTAATTGAAAGAAAAGTAAAGGCAACCCCGCAAGAAGAAGTGTTTATTAGGGATATTAGAAATGTTTTAGATGACTTGAGAAATCAAGCGAATGATATTAGATTGAAAATGCGGAGAGGCAAAATAGGATATATTACAGATTATATTCCTCATATGCAGAAAGCAAGTTTATGGAATGAATTATTATCTAATGTAGCTACTATATCTGATAATTTAGATTTTATTATTCCTAATCAAGCCAAAAATCCTTTTACTTACCATAGATTACTCCAAGAAATGCCGAAAGCTGAAAGGAATTTATACATTTTATTAGATAGATATATAAGAGCAATCAGCAAGGATATTTATATTACTCCGGCGATTGAAAACATAAAAGCATATAACAGCGTTTTAAAGAACAGAGAGTTATTCAATGCTTCAAAATACTGGGACGAATATATCAGAGTGGGATTGATAGGCAAACAGCATAAACTTGATGCTGCTATGAGTATAGGGCAAACAGGGAGAAAAAGATTACAGAAATGGAATAGTATGTTAAATAAGGCATTTCTTACTGGTAAGTTGTCTTGGAATATAGCGACTCAACCATTATCTTATATAACGAATGTTCCAATGGAAGCAGGTATTATCAATTCTGTAAAAGCTATCCATAAATCATTTGGAAAAGGATTAAGACAGTATGTCAAGGAAAACTCAAATGTGTTAGCTATTAAAACTGGAGATGTGCGAGCCGTTGCTGTTGGCGAGGGTAGAAATATACAAAACAGAATATATCAAACTAAAATAAGCAAATGGAATGATTTTCTTTCTATGCTTGGTTCGGTGGAAGAAAGAGAATTAACATTAACTTCATATATCGCTGGGTTAGAAAGAGCAAAGGACTTGGGATATAAGGGACAAGATGCTTTAGACTTTGCTGATTTAACTACTGCCAGAACTCAATCAATGTATAACAAAGAAAACAGGGCTTTAATTTTAGATAGCGATGTAGCCCGATTCGCATTTCCCTTCTCAAGTTTCTCGGTTGAAATGTATAATCATATTTTAGAGATAGGAACTAAAAAAGGAGCTGAATCGTTGAAAGCAAGACAGCGTTTGGGTAAGTTATTTAGATTATTGGTTGGGGTTTATTCTGCGAACTTGTATGCTAAAACTGTAACTGGTCGTAAAAAAACTACGATAGGGACATTTTTTCCATTTGTCGGTAATTATATTGATTTGTTGGTTTCTCAAGTAATGGGAGAAAGTTATTATGGTGGCAGAAGTCCAATGACAGTTATTCAAATTGGACAAGATGTTATTAAGGGAAGCAAGGATTTTATTAAATATGGCAATATACATAGATTAAGAAAAGTTGCGGTTAATTTTGGATTGGCTCTTGGAGGGATAGGTGGAGGAGGACAGATAAATAATATCATTGATGGCATAATGGCTGATATAGACGAGGAAGTTAAAAGTGTAAGCGGAAAAACAATGTTTGAAGTTAAAGACGCTTTGAGTAAAGTAATAGCTCCGTTCTTTGGGGTTTGGTCAACATTAGAAGGAAGGGAGTATTTTGAACCGAAAGAAAAAGAAATACCTCCTATTAGAGGTAAATCACGAATTAAAAGATATAACGGTAAATCAAGAATATGATTGATACAGTATTTATAGGTATTTTTATAGGAATTGGAATTGTTTTATTGATTTATTCGTCAATCATTACTTAATTAAAGCAAAATTAAAAACTATTGTCAATATGGATAAAGAAGAACTAAAAAAAATAAATATTGTCTGCGAGTTCCTGAATGATTTGGCTGCTCAGATGGTCAAGAAAATGAAAGAGACCGGCCAAGAACATAATAAGCTGATTATCAGTGAGCTTTATGAAATGGTGGGAGAATTGAAGAAAACGATAGAAGAAAGTGGTGAAAAAATGCCAAAGATTGAAATGGCGACTTCTCCGATGATGTCGCAGATAAAACAGTATAAGATTGAAGTCCAACCGAAAATAGAAATTCCGCCATTCCCAAAGTTTCCTGAATTTCCTAAAATCCCTGAATTGGCGAGCATCATTGCTGTTCTTTCAACAATCGTTAGGGAAATCCAGCAGAAAGATGTTAAGATAGATTTAACCACAATAGAGTATAGATTACAGGATTTACAGGATAGATTAAGCAAAGAAATAGAAGGACTGAAAGATGCTATTCCCAGAATTCCTGAATTGCCGACAGAACAAGAAAGAATAAAAGTGATTTTGCCAGACAGACAGATAGCGAAAATGGGCGGTGGGGCAAGTTCTTCTATTGTGTCCATCAGAGGTTCGGCAAGAGTTGGAGATGGAACAACAAGCGTTGCTAACGCAGGAACAAGGGTTCAGTTATCAGATATTCCTTGTAAGAGAGTATTTATTGCTAATCACCAGAGCAATGCTTCATTAACACACGGAGGAGTAATAGTCGTTGGTGGTTCAACAGTTGTGGCCGCTTTAGTGGGAAGAAGGGGATTTGCTATTTTTCCGACAAATGGCGAATGGTTTAATATCAGCAACCTTAATTTATTATACATTGACTCCGTAGACGACGGAGCTAAATGTCATTATTTTTATGAAAATTAAAATTATATTAGGACTAATAATCGGAGCATTACTCTCCTACGGAATAGGGGCTTATGGCTATGGGAGTTTTTTGTATCCAGTTTCTAATCAACTAAAACCAGTAGTTAATACTTGGGGAATAAACATATCAGGAACTTCTAACCTTGCCACTACCACAATAACAGACCTAACCGTATCAGATGTATTTCATCTTGGAGGAACAGTAGGAACAGGAGGAATAGACCTAAACGGAGAACAACTTATTTTAGACCCAGATGGAGGAATGTATTTACAGGCGGCAACTAATGATAATTTAGGAATTATGGGCGGTAGTATTGGCATTGGAACAACGAGTCCAAGTAGCACTTTACACGTAATCGGCGATTTAACTGTTTCGGCAACTTCTACTTTAGCCACAACAACAATAGGATATTTAAGCTCTGCTACAGGAAATATATCTTTATGGACAAATGATAGCGGATACATAACTGCTTCTTCGGCAGATAATTTAACTAATAAAACTGGAAATATATCTCAATGGACAAATGATTCGGGATATTATAACTCATTATCAGATATAACTTTAGCCCACACTCAGGTTTATGTAGGCAACGCTTCTAACAATCCAACAGCTACTTCTACTTTAACAATTTTAGATAGCGGCAACGTCGGCATAGGCACGACGGCGCCTACGAGCAAATTAACGATTACCGGGACTGATATTACTAACGGGCAGGGGAGGATAGAATATGACGGTTCAAATTATACTAAATTTATAGTTGATTCAGACGGCGATTTAACGATTAGCCCAAGCGGAGGAGATGTTACTATTGACGGTAATATTATTGCTAACAGCTTTACCGGACCCTCGGGACAGTCAGTGACAATTACAATGAGCCAAGAGAGTTCTTGCACTGAATCAACAGATGGTTCAGAAGTCGGCGTTTCCACCAGTTGTGCTCAAACATCAGCTAAAACCCAAGGTTGGGTGCAGACAAACAGATTTCAATATTACACTGGCTATAGCGGTTATTCCGGCCAAAGCCTTTGCGGCGGAGCGGTTAATACCTGGTGCGACTCGGGAATTGATGCGGCAACCAGCACTGATGATATCGCTACCTCTTGGAATAAAGCCCAAACTGGTTCTGTGACTTTAACCGCTTCTTCAGTTAAGGGCGCCGTTAAATACACCTGGACAATGTACGCTGACTGGAATGGTAATGGAAACTATGACTCTGATTTCCTGGAAACAATGTGGCCAAAAGCCCAATGGACGGAAGACAGAGATGGCGATACCGACGGATTTGTCGGTTCAGGCGACCAGACCTGGATGGGGATTGACTTAAATAATACTTATAACGGCGGGGCTGACCCTGACCCCTCAGACAGAATTGTTTCTTTTAATATGCCGACTGTCGCTTCTTCAACTTTTCCCTCTTCTTGTGGAAGATTGGTAATCACAGTTAAAGCCCGTGACCCCCAGGGAACGGTTTTGGTTTCTGGTTCTTTAACTATTGACCCCAAAGGAGCGCCTGATTTATCAAATTATTCCTGGACAATCGGCGGCTGGTCTGCGACACGATATGGCGATAAAATGATTAATGCTTTAGGAACTACTTATACTGCTTTTAATCATATAAGCTATGGGTGGACAAATTCAACCAGTACTGACAGTTTTTCAGCCGCTTATGGGGTATCTTATCGTGACGCTCAGGCCTGGTGTAATCTTCAAGGTGGAAGGTTGATGACTATTGCCGAATTAGCGCAGGTTAGGGACGCTGGTCAAACTTGGCCTACTTCCTACGTCTGGTCCCTCTCCCTCAGCCCGAACTCTCCCAGGTATCGTCTCCTACTCCATTCCGTCGGCAGGGTCCACTACTACCACGCCTCCAAACGCAGCCCCAGCCACGGCGTTCTTTGTGCCCAG
>Ga0307928_10001874_pt1 | contig 16017 bp, 14 predicted proteins | sample AceLakmetagen232_FD_201815 | JGI IMG/M metagenome (GOLD analysis project Ga0307928, IMG submission 201815) | Saline water microbial communities from Ace Lake, Antarctica - #232 | ecosystem: Environmental > Aquatic > Non-marine Saline and Alkaline > Saline | place: Antarctica: Ace Lake... | reverse complement strand
TTAATGTACGTTGTACTTTTAAAGAGTATAGTCCTACCGTAGATGATTAAGGTTGATGGAGAAGGTATTTTATTTAAGAAAACTAGTACATAGGTAGACCATGGCATTTGCAGGTGGTGACGGATCCTCAGGGAATCCTTGGCAGATAGAAACTGCACAACAATTAAATGATCTCAGACTTTATGTTGGAGTAGCACATGCAGATAAATACTTTATTTTAAATAATGATATTGATCTAACTACTTTTTTAGCTCCTGCCGGAGCGGGTTATAATGCCGGTCAATTTTGGGATCCTATCCCAGATTTTTGGGGAAATTTTAATGGTAAAAATCACAGTATAACTCATTTAAAAATAAATAGACCTTCTGGAGCTCTATTTAGATTATTAAATGGAAATGGAACGTACCATGCAACTGTCGAAAATGTTAGGATTGCAACAGATACAATTACAGGTATAACTTCTACTTCATTTATTTTGCATGAAGGTTGTGCAATACTAGCCATGTATGTTACGGGGGATGCCGTTGTATTTAATGTACATGCAGCTGGTAAAATAAATACAAATAATGAAGGTTTTGTTGGGGGTTTAATAACTTTTTTGATTGGAGTTACTCATTCACCCTACATTATAGGCTGTAGTTCAAAGGTTACAATAACATCCACATATCTTGGAGGATCTATAGGTTATATAGGGGGGCTAATAGGTTCTTTAAATAGGGGAAAAGTTTATGTATGTGAATCTAAAGCTACTATTACAGGTACTCTCGATACATATGTAGGTGGTTTTGTTGGTAGACTTGAGAATGCAGTTATAAAAGACTGTCATGTTGGAAATTTTATAACAGGATCTCGAACTGCAGGTGGATTTGTTTGTATAGTAGACGGTGATTATGAGTTAGGAGTTATGATAGAAAGATGCTATGCCACAGGTACTATAGATGTTGCTAACTTAGGTGGTGGAGGAGGTTTTTGTGCTGCAACTAAAGGGGGTCATTTCAATGATTGTTATAGCAAAGTTGCAGTATCAGGATTAGGATCTTCTGTTTCTGGTTTTTGTTATAGTGTTCGAGCTACTACGCTTGCAGATCATGGAGTTAATATAAGTAGATGTTTTTGTGCAGGACCCTTGTCTGGGAAAGTTGGTATAACTGATTTAACTGGATTTGCAAATGATAAATCAACTGCAGGGGTACCTGTTTTCAGTAATAATTATTGGGATACAGATGTTACCGGAACTTTAGTTTCAGATCTTGCAACAGGTAAAACTACAGTAGAACTTAAGCAGGAAGTAGAGTATTCTGGTTTTGATTTTTTAACTACGTGGCAGATAGATACACTAGGAGTAATAAGTGGTGGGTATGCCTATTTAAAGCATGCCTTAAGGTATGCCACAAGACTTCTTAACCCTACCGCTCCTAGAGATTATTCACCTACTATTCAATTGGTTAATACAAATTCTAACGGAAGTCCAGAAACTGTTAGTAAACCTATGCATCCTTGTTATGGGTTCTTGGAATGGGAAGATGGAGGCGTAGCTAATCCAAGAACAGATTTAGCTGTAAGAAAAAGTCAGGCTCATTATGCTTACTGTATAGAAGTGTCAGGTCACGTCCTCACTTACACAGCTGGAGTAAATGGGTCTATATCAGGAATAACACCACAGATAGTTGCGGATGGAGCTGACGGAACATCTGTTTTGGCTGTTCCGAATGCAAACTATGCCTTTGATCAGTGGAGCGACGGGGTAACTGATAATCCAAGAACAGATACTAATGTAACTGGGGATATAACTGTTACGGCTATTTTTGTAAGACTGTGGGCGTTAGTTTATAGCTCCGGAGTAGGAGGGTCTATTATAGGTGATACACATCAAGTAGTAGAAGAAGGCTCTGACGGAACACCTGTTACTGCAGTTAATGCTCTAGGGTATGTTTTTGATCAGTGGAGCGATGGTGTAACTGATAACCCTAGACAGGATTTAAATGTATCAAGTAGTTTATTGGCTACTGCAATATTTTTAGAAGAGTTTATTCTTACATATAATGCTGGAATCGGAGGATCTGTCACAGGAATAACACCTCAAACTGTACCAAGTGGACAGGACGGAACACCTGTTACTGCAGTTAATGCTCTAGGGTATGTTTTTGATCAGTGGAGCGATGGTGTAACTGATAACCCTAGACAGGATGAGCTTATTATTTCAAATATAAATGTGACAGCAACGTTCTTAGCAACTACTCATAGATTGTTGTATACTGCTGATTATGGGGGTTCATTAACTGGGGTTACAGATCAGATAGTTGGGAATGGAACAGATGGTTCCATGGTGGTAGCTGTACCGGCTACAGGATACAAGTTTGTAGGATGGGATGATGGTAATCCTAATCCTAATAGGGTAGACTTTATAGTTATAATGGATATAACTACACAAGCTCAATTCGTACAGTATACTAATAAATTATGTGGAACAGTTCTGCTGTACACACCTGTACCGGCACCGGTGACTTTTAATGTAGTTAGCGAATGTTGGGAACTTGATGCTGAGAATCCCGAAGCTTTTCTAATATCTGTTAATGATGATAAGACAGGTGTTATTTATTTCCCAGGTTCAACTATACCGGAGACCGGAGCAACATTCTTAGAACTCGAGTTCACATGTGTACCTACAAGTGCAGGTATGCGTTATGGGTATGCTGAATTGGATACAGATGATCCAAATCCTTATGTAGCTGGGTATACGATAGATCTTTTATGTGAAGCTTTTTCTAATGATCTTACATTGCGATTAGAAAGCAATTCTAAGTATAGGTTTGGAGTATGGGCCAGTAGTATCTATAGAGTTCCTGAAAATGCAGCATGGTATGCAAGTAATACTGTATCTACTAAACGCACCTATAGTCCGGGGGATATAGTCACTGTTGATCCGTGGGCTGCGGAGTTATACCTTTATGATAGTAAAAGTGCTACTGAACCGGTGTACACTTATGTTATTCAACAGGACCCTATGCCTTATTGGAATCCTAACATTGCGCTACCTTTACAATTTACAATTGCTATGGACAAGCTTCTTCCACATGAGTTTGAGTTCCTAACAAACAAAAGGCCGCAATACACCAGATCTGGTGATATTGAGGTACATGCTCTCTTGAGTTTACATGAGAATGCTGTAGCCCTAGGATATATAAAGACACCCTATACTACTGTGTTGAGTTGGAGATCTATTCCATACACTAATTGGGATCTAGATGCATACACCTACGATGATCCAGCTGACAATCTTGATAAGACTATTTGGTCAGATGAGGAGAAAACAGCTTATATTATGGTAGAACTATTAAAGAAAGTGGGGTGGTACAATGGTTAATGGTAAGATTCATGAGCTTATAAAGGATGACGTAGAAGGTAAAAAATCACTCAATAGAATGATACTTATTATAACGCTTATCATCCTCTGTGGTTTTTGGGTTAAGTCCCTGGCCACAGGTCTTAATATAACTGTCCCACCAAGTCTGATGCAGGCTTTCTGGACATCTATGAGTTACCAGGGCATTAAGCTTGGGATTACTAAACTTGTACCCAATAGTAAAGGTAATAGTAGTGGGGGAGGTACTAATGGGTCTTAATCAATACATTATGATAGGGTTAGCCGCAATTATTCTTATCCTAGTAACTACGTGTTCGGTTGAATACGGTGTGATAAAAGGTCTTCAATCGGATAAGATTAAGCTTGCGGCTGAGTTGAAAGTTAAAGAGGAAATTCAGGTAGGATTGTATCGAGATAGAGAAGTTACATCGACGGAACTATCTGTATGTCAGGAGGCTTTAACAAATTGTAGGAACAGTAACGTTGATATTGACAAGATTCTTGATGAGTACAAGAAGAGTATTTTAAGTGTGTGTAAGAACGACTCTTCTAGACTTAGAAATAGCTGGGAAAAGTGTGAGGATAAGCTTAGGGAGGCTTTAGGAGGAACTTATGACGAGACATGTGAGGATCTTATTAGTAGGAGTATTGCTCCTTATTATTTCAAGTAGTTGTGTACCAAGGTATACATGTAAGGAAGCGCCACTTGTGTGTGCTTCCTGTAGAACTATAGCATTATCTTTTAAACCTGTACCTGCAAATATAATTGTCAGAGCACTACCTTTAGAATGTAGAACTATTCTTAATGATTTTGATGTTATAAAAGTAAAAACATCTAATAACCCAGTATCAGATATGCAGAAAATGGTGAGCTTATATCGTAATTATTCTGAGTATTTGATCATATTAGAGGGTAGTAAAAAAACCTGTGTGTTAAAACTTTCTAAACAAAAAGATGATGTACTAAAAGATTCTGAAAAATACTGTAAAAAGTTTTCCATGATCTACGACAAAACAAGATCTGTCTGTATACCTGATCCTGAATTACAATAATAAGTCATACCAGTTACATAAAATTGTATAATAATAGAGAGTTTAGAAGGAGTAATAAGGAGGTGCGGTATGGGTCAAAGTATGACTCCGGAAATGCTTAGAGCATACATTAGAGATACACCGGCTATGAACAAAGTATTTGCCGGAGTAGAGTTCTTAGATAAAGACTATCAGGCAGCTGTATTTTGGGGGAAAGAACGTATACTTGGTATTCCTCCCTTTATAAATAATTTTGTACCAACGGATGTCCCTCTGGATACACAGAGAATAGGATGCCTAGCGGCTTTATTTGAGATGGCTGCGCTATTAGCTATTAGGAATCAGAGTAATCTATCTGAGCAAGGGGTACCTGTCCCCGTGGGAGAGAATGCTCAGCACTACGAAAGATTGACTGATAAGTACACAGGTATATTTGAGGGCAAGGTCCACAAGTATAAAGTAGCGGTTAATATGACTAATTCTTTCAAGTACCAAGGTGGAGTTTATAAGAATATTGCTAGGTAGTAGTTTATGAGCATAACAATTATTGATCAGAAAATAGAAAGTGCTTATCGATGCAGTATACGATGGAAGTGTTCTGTTAGGAAAGTTTTATACTTTAAAGTTTACAGAGGGTTAAACCCATCTGGTATGCAGTTACTTGCAACTACTTCAGATACATCTATCGGTAATATTTCTTTGAAGACTATTGCGGATAGTGGGGAAGTGTATATTAAGATCGAAGCTATTTCAGGTGATAATAATTTATTAAGTGAACTTACCTTTAGAATTACCGCTGGAGATGTAGAGACTTACCTTAAGTACCGAAAACATTTTGAGGATAATTTCTATAAAGCATCCCTACAGAAGGCAGCTGGAACTTATGTCGCTATACTACAACGTAAGTTTACAGGTGTACCTTGTACAGCATGTTCTAATCCTATATCAGGTGAGTGTGAAGATTCCAGTTGTACTGTTTGTTACGGTACAGGGTTCGAAGGGGGCTTCTATACACCTATCATATCTCCGGCTTTACGAGGTCCTACACAGGAACAGGAGATAAGTGATACTGAACGTGCAGCTTTAAGGGTTACACAAGGTGGATTAATATTTCCAGCTTACCCAAAACTATATAAGCATGATTATTTAATAGATTTGGCAAATTATACTTTTTATGAAGTAATGGATCAAGGTAGACAGGTTATGAAATTTGATCATCAGAGATTAGGTTCAACAGTATACCAGGTTATAAAGTTACCGGTAGATCATCCAGTAGTTTCTAACTTTAAGATTGAGAAAGTTTTAACTTCAATTATAAGTGTTGAGCTTACTTCAAATGGCATGTTAACATTAACAGGTATAAAGATGATCCCTAATTTTGGGAGAATGGATGTTTCTATCAATAATGAAGACCATGCCGATCCGATAACTTATGATGCAGAGACTTACTATTTTGAAGACTTGTACTCTATAAAAAGTGATGCTCTTCAATTTGAAATAGATAGCAGGTTTTATGGACAAAATTGTACATATAAAGTAACATTGAATAACCTTAGTTTTGAGGGAGACGTTATAAATGGATAAGACATCAGGATTACTCAGTAAGCTGCTGTACCTTTCTTCTTTAGGTGCTATAGGTTACGGAGGTTATAAAGTTATGCAGAACAGCAGGGAGATGACCGACCCTGCTTTTAGGATTGGTAATAGAGCTATGGAGTTGGCCCGTATAGAAAAAGAACGGCTTAAGAAGATGCCTTGGCCTAAACCTCAAGCTTCTGTTGATGAATTTAAAGGTAGCATGGGGAGAATAGTTTGAAAGAAGAGTTAACCAGATATAAATTGCTAGATCCTTCAGATATAGAAAATTTGTTTCTTAAATTTTTAAGGACTGTTTTATCTTTAGAGTTTATACCTAATAAGTCATATTCAGAAGACTCTGAAAAAAGAACTCTGGAAGTTGATGTAGCGGGTAATCTTACATCAAAAAAAGAAAACGCATGCCCCGCAGTATATCTGGAGTTAGGGGATACTGACTACACAGAGATCTGTATAGATCACTCAGCACAGTATTCAGAGTCTAAGATACATACAAGGGATTCGGATGGTAAAATTGATCCTAAGTATGTCGCAGGGGGTAAGAGGACATTCCTTCAGGGGGGCACTTCTGTTACTATTGAAGTTAGAGTTTATGGCAGGATACCATGTATGAAACTGTCTAATAGGTTAACCAAAGTATTTTTTGCATTTGCAAATGCACTTAGTGATAAAACAAATTCAAGAATATCTAATAATATACGAAATACAGTACCGGCTCATATGCCCCAGTTAAGCCCCACAGCTTATAGGAGTTATATTAGATTTACAGTAGAGCATATGTCAGTTGAGATTATCCCTGAGGTAAAAGATGTGCTTATACAGTTCTTCCAGACGGTAAAGAGTATAGGTGGGGATAATCCTATAGAGATGCATGAAGTTATAAAAGATTAAGAGGAGATTTACTATGAATATTAGAAAACTAGCTGCTACAGTGACAGATGATGCCCTTATGGATATAACCAAGGCGTTGAGGAAGTCCGAAAGAACTCTTCCTATGGGGCTATCAGGAGAGGCTATTAAAGATGTGACCAGGACTTTACAGAATTATGACAAGGTACTTCCTGATAACATTATCAACGATATGATAAGAAGCGGATCAGCCCCTGACCTTTACAGACAGGCAGGTCGCTACAGGATGTCTCCCACACAGTTGAAAGAGACTTTGGAATACATGAGTACGAAAGAACTTATACCTGCTATGGAAAAGACTAAGTACATGGGTTTTATACCGGGAGTTAAGATAAAAAGAAACCCTGTAAGATCAGGTTATCTCGAACGTGCGGCTAAAGAGTTGGGGAGTGTTATAACCAGAAAAAGTCGTAATAAGAAATTACTTATGGGAGCAGGTACCGCTGCGGCATTGGGTGCTATAGCACATAGTATTTTTTCAGATAGTAAAGAAGATAAATACAAGAGGAAAGTTGATGACGTACTTAAAAGGTACCAGTTGGCTAATTGATATACACTATGGAGGAACACATGAGAGTAAGAGATTATTTGGAGATCCTTAAAGACCACCCTGACAGAGTGGGTCTGGTAGGCAGAATGTCGAGTATCGGGGCCAAGGGGACTGCAATAGTATGTGCAGTGGAAGATTATGATTGGAATAAGGTCGTAAGCTCCCCTTATCCTATTCAGTGGAAGTGCTTAGAAGCAGCCACTGCTTCTAAGGAGTATACGAAGAATGTTATTGAATTCGGTGAGAAGTTCGTAAAGGATTTGAATGAAGCGGACATAAAAAAAGGTGTAAAATCACTTTTAAGTGCTAAAACATTCTCTATTCCTATTGAATTTGGATCTCATACCTACGGATTGTCTATTAAACCTAACCGTGAGAAGAAGCTTGCGGATATAAGGGATGCTATAAGCAAGACCACAGATGAGAATCAGTTAGAGTTATTTAATAGAGCCACTAAGAGTGATGATCTTATGAAGGTTATTGGGGCAGTCTCAACTCTTGACAGTTCCCCAATACTTTTGGACAAGTTTTTGGAAGTAATTTCCGAACTTGATTTTATGGATTTTCTTAAGATTAGTGAAGTACTCACCAGTCTTAACACTAAAGTTTATAATATGGATTGGAAGTCAATGTTAAAAAACTGATACAGGGGGAGGGCAGTGACTGGGTTAAGTACAAGGCTACGGCATTGTATAACGTAGGCTGGACTCCTCCTGTTGATAGTTTTGAAGAAAACCTGTATATGGTTCTGACCAAATCTTTATGGGAGAGGTTATGATTAATTTTGGGGATGGGAATAACGAAGCCTTCAATGATATGGCTGAAGATCTCATAAAAAAGGTAATACTTCGGGATTTTAAAGTTCCTTATAAATTTAAAAAGGGACACAGCCTCTCCCTTAGTAATGTCAAAGTGACAAAACCAGACGGATCACCCTCAGAGTATTTAAGGAAAAAGACACTTAACGAGAATATGGTAATGAGGGTGTATGCTGATGTTATAGAGCTTGATGACCAAGATAAAGAGGTGGGCACTGTTGATAAAAAAGTATTCTTGGGTGTCATACCATATCGTACAACTATGGGAACTTATCTTATGGGCCACGATTACAACTTGACATCAATGCAGAGAAACAGAAGTTCGGTGTACACCACAGTGGCTAGTAACGGTAAGGTCTCAAGCTCATTTCAGTTAGACAAAGGACGCTCTTTCAAGTTACTTTTTACGGACTCCGGGTTGTTACGGATGAAAGTAGGGGGTAAATCACTTCAAGCTCTGCCTTTGTATTATGCTTTTGGATTTACTGACCACGATCTCAAACAGCTTATGGGTGATAAGTTATCCAGCAGGAACAAGACCGTTGATTGGCAAAAGTTCTTTGCCAATTTTAGCGATGCTTTCCTATACAATAATGAAGACTTCAACAAAGCCTCTGATCAGGAAAAGAAGGATATGGTTGTTGACTACATGGAAAATAAAACAGCCTTAGATGTTGAGACAACGAGTAATTTATTGGGAGTTGATGCCTCAAGTGTAAACAAGAGTCTGCTTGAAAAAGTTCTGGGTAAACTTACAAAAGTATATAAAAAAGAATTAAAAGGTGATGATCGTTGGGATATGCGTCATAGTAGAATAATGACCCCGTCCCATATATTTGCAGATAGGTTACAGAAGCAACTTCCATCGATCATGTATAGTGTTGAGAATAGAGCTAAGGATCCCGAATCGGTACATAAAGCTTTTACAAACATCCTATCTAAACCACTAAAGGATACCCTACTGACCTCCGATCTTTCCAGACATGACCCTCAGTACAATCTGATGGGAGCTGTTATAACCGGTAAAACCATAACACCTGTAGGGGAAGGCGGTATCAGCAGCACCGGATTAGTTGAGAATAAAGGTAGACAGTTTCATAAGACTCAGACTGGGATAATGGATCTCACCTTTTCACCACAAGGAGAGGGCATAGGTGTAAGTCTTAGAACAGCCCCGGGGTTGTCAGTAGATAAAGAGGGTACTCCTTATATCAAGCTTAAGTACATTAAGTCAGGTAGAACCAAGGATTTCCCTATCACTAAACTGCAAGATATCTACATCTTAATGCCTGGTGAGGATATGAAAGGCACAGTATCTGTGCTACATGATTATGAAGTTGAAAAAGTTCCTTTCAAGAAAGTCACACATACATTTGCAAGATCTGTGTATGCTGATTCAATGCAATACACGCCAATGCCGACTAGTATGCAGGGTCCAAGAGGTATCATGGCAGCTACACAATTACCTCAGGCTGTACCTTTAGTAGCAAGGGAAGCTCCTCGTGTAACTTCTAAAGATGTTGCATCAGGGAAAGGTACTGATGAGACATTGGGTAAAGACTACCTTAATAGATTAGGATTACTCTCTCCGGTAACAGGGACTATAAAATCTATAGCACCGGACTCAATAAGGATCGTTAGTGACGGGGGCCAGGAGAGAGTTATAAAGACTCAGACCGTAACTCCGTTTCAATACAATACAGGTATAAAAATAGAGCCTGATCCAAAGCTTAGAGTAGGGGGTAGTATAAAAAAAGATGACCCGTTATTTCTCACTAATATGCACGATCAAAAAGGTAGACTTGCCATAGGCACACATCTCAAGACTGCATGGATGGTAAACAGTGATGGTTACGGGGTGGAAGATGGTATAGTAATATCTGAGACTGCGGCTAAAGAAAAACTGGTGTCTGAACATTATTATAAGAAGATCATTGAACTGAACCCTGATGAAGAGCTTAGTTATAAAAAAGTGCACACTTTCTTCAACCACAGGTACAATGCTGAACAATTCTCTAAAATAGATCCAGGAACAGGTGTTGTAAAAGAAGGTGTTACATTAAATACGGGAGACCTTATTTCATGTAAGGTTACTAAGAGAGATCCAAATCAGATTGATGAGATACTTGGTAGGGTCAGTAGATCTCTCAACAGGGATATAATGGATACCTCTGATATTTGGGATAAGGTTCACCCTGGAAAAGTTCTTAAGGTAGCTAAATCTGGTAGAGATGTTGTAGTAGTACTTGAGACAAGAGAAGCTGCTGAAGTAGGATCTAAATTAGCGGGTAGATTCGGTAACAAAGGAGTTGTCTCCAGAATATTACCTGACCCAGACATGCCTTTTGATAAAACCACAGGTGAGCGAGTGGATATTATTCTGGCTCCTACTGGAGTTCCAAGTAGGGTTAATCCTGTACAGACCGAAGAAGGTGCTTTGGGAGAAACTGAAAAGCGATACATCATTGACCCTTTTTCTAAAGAAAGTAACCATAGACTTGCTGAAAAAGAATTAACTAAAGCCGGTTTGCCTATGACTGGTAAACACACTGTGTTTGACCCTTTAACCGGAAAAGAATCTGAGATAGGTGTGGGAAAAAGCTATATACTTAAGCTGTTCAGTCCTGAAAAATCCATCTCTGCTAGAGGACTGTCTGGAGCGTATGATGGGAATAAGCAACCTATAAAAGGTGGTAAACATGGTTCCAAGGCCCTGGGACTCATGGAGTTCTATGGACTCCTAGGTCATAACGCTGAGGGTCTACTAAAGGAATTCGGAACTATTAAAAGTGAGAAGAATTTAGACTTCTGGCGTAATTTTGAGATGGGTCTTCCTAATATGCCCAAATCAACTCCATATACTTTCGGCAAGTTTAATGCCATACTTACAGGAGCCGGGGCTCAGGTTTCAAGATCACCTGAAGGTTTGTCCCTTGTACCTGTGACAGATAAGACTACTCAAGAACTATCTGGTGGCAGGGCTATAACTGAAATGAGTACCTATAGAGGTACCAGTATGGATGAGATAAAAGGTGGTTTATTTGATCCGAAGATGACAGGTGGTAAGAAAGGTAACCTTTGGTCAGAGTACCAATTGGCAGACGGAATACCTCATCCACTTCTCTCACAAGTAATTAGAACCATTCTCGATGTTCCTAAGAAAGAATGGGATGATTTTGTAGCTGATAATTCAGGAAAGGAACTGCGTAAGCTACTTAAAGACACAGACATTACAGGTACTAAAAAAAGACTATCTAAGCAGATAGAAGATAATAAGGATACCAGCAACTCTGTACAAGCCCTGAGATTTCTTGAGAATTTGAAAAATTTTAAGGACACAACCCTTTCAGACTTTATAATATCTAAACTACCAGTAGTACCCCCTCAATTCAGACCTTTAATAGTTTTGCCCGATGGGACTAAGACTGTAAATGATCTAAACTACCTGTACATGGACGTTATGTCTTCTAATAAACTTCTGGAGGAGTCAAAAGGACTCCCTTCTCTCGAAAGAGATGCCAGGAAGAATATGATAGATTCAGTACAGGCACTTGTGGGCATTAAAGAGCCCAGGACCAAAGCTCTACAGGAAAAAGGAGTTAAGGGTGCTTTGACCTATCTAACAGGAAGGTCGTCTCCCAAGGAAGGCTTTTTCCTTAATAAGATGATGAAGAAACAGATGATAAATACAGGTAGAGCTAGGATAATACCTGATCCAACTGCTAATATGGATGAAGTAGGGATTCCGGAACACTTGGCTTGGAATACTTATGAACAACATCTGAGAAGAGATCTGAGACAGCGTAACTTCGACTCTGCTCAAATTACAGAGATGATCCGTAATAAAGATCCTAGAGCAAGACAGTCCTTGCTTAAAGTCTTAAAGGAAAACTACATTCTGGTGAATAGGGCCCCTTCTCTCCATAAGAATAGTATTATTGCAGGTAGACCTCATATAATAGACGGCTCGTTCATATCGATACCTACTACTTTCGAGACTCCTCTGAATGCGGACTATGACGGGGATGAGGTTACGGTACATGCTCCTATAACTGCTGCAGGCAAAGCCGATGCGGAGCGTATGCTCCTTCAGAGCCAACCTTTTACAGGATATTCTCCATTTGATCTGGCAACAGGTCTTGATTCAGAAGCTATAGCCGGATTGTTTATGAAAGTGGAACAGGATAAAAAGGGGTTCCAGGAATGGTGGAGCTCTAACATGCCGTCGGATATCGAGCCTGTGTACCCTATGGACAAGTCTTCTGTAAAAGAGGTTATGCGTGAACTTGGTAAAAAATATAAGGGTGCGGAATATGGCAGACTGATCTCTGAACTTAATAGGCAAGGAGTGCGTTGGTCAAGTGAGATGGGTCTTACTGTCTCTCTGGAAGACATAAAACCAATATCCTCTGTGAAGAAGATAATAGCTGCGTATAGTAAAAAGCTGGAAGGAGTAACAGGGTCTCAACGATCCAAAATTCTTATACAGTTTCAAAAAGAAATGTTAAATGCTATAAAGAGTCTTCCTAAAACGAACAATCTGCGTATCATGCTGGTATCCAAAGCAAAGAGTAATGCAGTACAGGTGAACTCCATACTAGGAGCACCCGCAGCGATACCGGATCCTGTTACAGGAGAAATGCATACTGTAACCGGCAACACTTCTGATGGGTATTCCTTTACGGACCACCTGGTAATGAACGCTAAGGCTAGGGATGAGATGGTTAAGACTAAGATGAGTATTGCAGGTCCAGGGGATCTGTACAAGCAAATGGCTTTTAATACTAGACAAGCTACTATCACAGAGAAAGACTGTGGGACTTTATTGGGAGTAACTATAGATCCTAAAACAAATTCTTTTAAGTCTGATGATCTTCTAGGAAGATTACTTGCAGTAGACCTAGGTCCTTTTAAACGGAACACTATCATTTCCCCGGATAATCTAGCTGATATTATAGGCTTTAAGGAGATAATAGTGAGAAGTCCGTTAACATGTGAAGCACAGCAGGGCTTGTGTGCCAGATGTTATGGTTCTGATGATTCAGGTCAGTTATTTCACAGTGGGCATCATGTTAACATAACTGCTATAAACAGTTACTCTGAAAAGATAAATCAGAAGAGTCTCAACGCAAAACACTCTGTACGTACAGCTGAGGGCGACAGTCAGCAGGCGTCTCTGTTTGAAAACGTAAAGAATCTTTTATCAGGTTCCGACAGTAAGATAACAGCACCTATTGCCGAGAATAGTGGTAAGGTCTTAACTGTTAAACAAAATGAGGATAAATCATATGTAATGATGGTTGAGGGTAGGAAATACAAAATACCATATCCCCTTGAACCGTCTTTTAAGAAAGGTGACACAATTAATATAGGAGATGTCCTTGCACTTGGTGCCAGTGTCAATACGAAGCAAGTGGGGAACACACTTGGTTTGGGCTATGCAAGATCCATGTTTACGGATGCACTGCATTCTAAAGTATTTGCTGAGAATGGGATAGCTCCTCATCAGAGGAACGTAGAGGTTTTGGCAAGAGAGCTCTATAAGTATGTTAAAATACTTAAGAGAGTGGATGGGCACATGCCTGAAGATGTCCTAACTTTACAAGAAGCCATGCCTTTAATAAAGAAGTATAGTGTCGAGAAGAAAGTAGAAGATATTAAGGACGGGAGTAGGTTGGGTGAAAATAGCAGTGGGTTCTTAGCTCTGGATATGGTGTCACGTCCTATGGTTGCTAAGTTTAAAAAAGAAGGTGTTAAGCGTGTTCGTATCCTTATTGATAACGCTATGATAACCCCTGTGGCAAAAGGAACATCTACATTGCCGCTTATGGATAGTCGTAATTGGCTTGACACTATGGGGTATAGGTTTCTCAAGAGGAATATATCCCAAGCGTTAGCCTCCGGAGATAAACAGGTTGTGGATCATAGAATAAATCCATTAACTTCCTATGTTACTAATATATGGGATTAGTATAATAATAAGAGAATAAGTAGAGGAGATAAACATGTCGGCTTATGAGTTTCAGGAAGGTCAGCTTGAACGTATTAAGGATATTGTGAGTATGATCGATTCTGTAGACAAGTCCACTAGTAAAGATCCTGAGGTTAGTAAGCTTCTACTTACATTAAGTGCATTAGGTCTTACAGTAGCGGCTGCTATGAGTCTTCTTAAAAGAAGGGGAATACTTAAGAAATGAGTAGGGACTTAGAATTATATAACAAATGGAAAGTCAGTAGAAGTCCACAGGACATGGAAGATCTGATCAAAGAGTTCAAAGGGACTATCCATAAAGCAACAATTAGATTCAGTTCCGGTAATGTACCTACAGAATCTCTTGATATTAAAGCCAGGCAACTTACTGCCGAGGCTATAAGAACCTATGATAAGAATTCAGGAACCAATTTGAATAGCTGGGTAACAACTAATTTGAATAAATTATATAGGTTTTATACTCAGCACAATATAACCCATGTGTCGGAAGATATGTTCTCTTTACAGAATAATTACTTTAAACAAAAGACTCTTCTGGAAGACACTCTGGATCGGCCTGCTACTTTAACTGAACTGGCGGATAACTTAGGTGTACCTGAGAAAAAAATTTTAACTCTGGAAAAAACATTTTCTCCTCATTTCCAAGACAGTTCAATAAATACTAATAAATACGTTGGTTTCGGGGATACCATTGATGAAACCGAGTTGACGTATATGTTCGATCAGTTGACTGAGTATGAACAGAGGTTGTTTAAGATGAAGACCGGTTGGCCGGGGGGAAAGGCTAAAAACCTATCCTATATAGAGCAGAAGACTGGTAAATCAAAAGCTACACTATCCAGAGAATTTAACCAGTTAGCTGATAAACTTAAGTTAATGCTGAGGATATAATGAAACATGTAGATATTAAAAAATGCTCTGCATCTGAATTTATTAGTTATTACAGAAGTACGGTATCAGAAAAAGATATCAATGTAACAGACGTTATTAGGATGCACAAAGCAGCCGGCTTCTTTATGTCTTTAATAGCTCCAACTGCTAAATTCCTTGCAAAAACTATATTACCTTTTGCAGCTATATCAGGTGTCTTAGGAGGTGTTACAGCAGAAGGTAGTGTCAAGGATAAGGCTTTAGCCGGAGCTGAGGAAATGAGTAAACAGCTTATCAGTCCTAAAAAGTTATTCACCAATATAGTTGGTTTTGGGCTACCTAGTTGGGGAGTTGGTAAACTCATGGGTAAATCCAATGCTATAGTCAAAGGAATAGGAACTACTGCTGCAGGTTTTGCAGGGGGTAGTCTTACTGATAATTTAACCGGTAATGAAGTAGTGGAAGAAGGTGCCGATGATCCTTTTTTAAGTTAAATAGGATAAATTATGGTTGATAATATTAAAGATCAAGTAAGAATAAATCAACAAGAGGCTGAGAATAAAGCACAGAACCTTATGGATAAGGTTAATGCTCAGCATGCGGATATACAGCAACGTATGAATGAGGAACTTCGTTTCCTTACAGTGCGTGATCAACAGAGAATAGAGCAACGTGAACTCATAAGTAAGTATTATCCTGAATATGGAACACAAGCTGGTTTCGGTACCGGATTTGTAGGGGGAGCTTCTGCTATAGCAGGAGGAATAGCTGGTCTTAAACTACCTGGATCCAGAGGTATGAAACTGGCCATGGGTACCATCGGGGCAGGTTTTGGATATGTTACAGGCTCTAGTTTAGCTGAACAGATGGCTGGGACTGAGACATC
>Ga0307928_10001873_pt1 | contig 16017 bp, 24 predicted proteins | sample AceLakmetagen232_FD_201815 | JGI IMG/M metagenome (GOLD analysis project Ga0307928, IMG submission 201815) | Saline water microbial communities from Ace Lake, Antarctica - #232 | ecosystem: Environmental > Aquatic > Non-marine Saline and Alkaline > Saline | place: Antarctica: Ace Lake... | reverse complement strand
ACTCATAGCATAGACAAAATAAAAAACCATAAAGTGCTGGTGGCTTTACGGTCTTTTGCATTATTTTGCTTTTAACTGCTTTTAAATGTTATCCTGTGCGATGATTGTTGGATCTATTTCGTTGTCGAAACCTCTCCGACAATCTTTCCACTGTAAAACCCATTCATCTTGTTCACAATCGTGATCTTGTTTGTCGTTTTTGTAATCAAGATATATGAAGCCAATCCGTTTGTTTTTAACTTTTAGTTCTATTTCTATATATTCATCACCCCCGACACCTCTACTTGTTTTGTCGGAGGTGGTTGTTCCGTAGAGTTTCATTTAGTTTTTAATTATCGAATAATTACCCCCAAAGTCCATTCCCAATCCTAAATCCCTACACAGTTCTTTTTCTTCTTCGTCCATTCGTGATTCGTTCATATAAATAACTAAACCCCTGCAATCACCCTCGTAAGTTAAAAAGTTTGGTATTTCTTTTGTATCAGTCATTTTTAGTATACGATTTATTATTTTAGTTTCTCTAGTTCTACCTATCACCGATCTTCCTTTGCTTTCTTCTCCGTCCATATATCCCACCCATTCGTTTATATCTTCGTTAAAATAATAATCTCCGTTGCATTGTGCTGTTGAATGAATTTGACAATCTCTAGCCAATAACTTTTTAAACTTTTCACTTTCTTTAGCTATGTTCTTAATTACTTGTAGATTATTCATAGTATTTTATTTTAATTTGTTAAGTATTTCTTTTTTAAACATTCGGCTACTAATAAAATCACTAATTGCTACAGCTTCGTTGGTATTTACCCCGTAACGATCAGTTACTTCACCAAAAACTATTTTTTTAACATAGTTTATCCCCTTTTCTCTTATGCAACTCGTTACGGTTGGATATACATCTTTTATCATTTTTCTTGTCATATATTTGTTATTCATAACATTTTATTATATTTAGTTTTTAAAGAACCAGCATAGAAAGCTCGATAACTTCCCTATAATACCCGCAAAACTTATTTTGTGAGTATTAAGGAGAGTTAAGCGTTAAAAGGATCATCAGTATCAGTAACATCATAAACAAGAAAATCAGTATCACCTGTTTGTTTATAATGTTGTTGGTCTATTTTTTCTAAACCTGTTAACATATTTTCAGCAAAATTTTTTGCTCCCTCTTCGTTATCTGCTCTTACATCAAGGCAAAATGTTTTTGTTATCTCTACTTTATATTTATTCATAATTATATAATCAATAAAACTAATAATAATATGGAGACTATAACTACTATCAAAAGAGTTAAAAATATCTTTTTTTTCCTTAACTCTCTCTCCAACAGGTAACCCTCAACAGCCCCTTTATATATGCTATCTGATAACATAATCTCTCTAACTTGTTTTATCATAATATTTTAATGTATCCAATTAATAGAGCAATCTTCGTGACTCTCGTTATAATAATGTTTGATATAAGGTTTTATATCTGTTTTACTCCCTGCGATCACTTCATAAGTCTTAGAAAAATCAGCAAAATTGCGTGTTGTTTTAGTTTCGGTTAATAGAGTTAAACCGGCATATTTTTGTATAGTAAACTTTCTATAATATTTATAACCACCTTTAAACCCGTTATCCTCCCCAATAATAGCAATACCTTTCTTTGATTTTAGAGCTAGCTTATACCCCATTAAAAGATATATATATTTATCCCCTGTGTAGTAGTCTTTTGTCATAATAATTAGTGATCAAACCACAATATAATAATTAGTTTTAATCTATTGTAATTATATCACAGCTATGCTAATATATGTCCATTAAACCTGTGGATAACTTATTAAGACACAAAGTAGATATTTGTAAAGGTAATAAAAAAACCACTTAATTAAGTGGTTAATCTATTTTATAATACTTCGTTTAGTATCTCTGTTAGTAATTCAAGCATTGTTTTGTTATTTGTTACAGCTAATAGTTTCAGTTTCTGTTTTTGTTCTGGTAAGATCCTTGTATGAGTTGTTTTTGTTTTAGTTTCTTTAATCATATGTATTGTTATATTGTTAACCTATAATAATAACCCCTTATTCCTATGCCCAACGAGTCCTTGTCCTTGTCCTTGCCCTATACTGTAATTGTTATATTACTATATAGTTGTTAGTGTACTTCTTGACCTCTTTTCTACTCCTCCCTTGCCCTCAACCAAGCAATACTCTCCTTTTCCTTTCCCCTTATCCCTTATAATATAATCTTTGATTCTATTACCTCCCCCAAAGAATTAAGTCTTTGTCGTGGGTGTTAAGTTATGGTATTGGTGTATTGTTTTGCTTGTATATCGGTTAGGTTATCGTTCGTTTTTGGTAAGTTATAACTCACCCTTATGCAAGTAGTATATCATAAATGACTACAAATTGCAAGGTTTTGCATAGTTACAACATAAATATTGGACTATGTAAAGTCTTGCAACTTTGCAAGTGTTGAAAGTAGTATAGCACATAACAAAGAAAAAGTCAAGTTATTATACTTGACTTCTAATCTTTTAGCTTGTTTTAGCCCTTGTTATTCTTTCCATTGTTTACATAACATTTCAGCTTGCTCAGTCAATTTAGCATTTGGATAGGCTTTTTGATACTGTATCATATCATAACAATCAAGTCTTATAGTTTGTTCAGTGATCCAGTTACTAGTAATTACTTTACCTTTGTTAATGCTATTCAATAGACCTAACCCGCAAAATATTGATACATAACCAATTAATAGTATAACTATAATTCTAATTAATCTTGCTCTGATCTTCCTGTTTCTAAACTTCTTTTTGTGTAATTGTAATTTATCCATATATAATCATTATAATTATTTATTAATTAATTTAAATAGTTCACTCGCTTTGTTTGTTATTTCCATTTGTGATATATCGTCATATTCATTAACAAATTTTTCAAGTATCTTATAAAATGATATCTGAAATTCTTCGCTGTAAGTATCTAATTCTAGTATATCCTTTATTGTTTTATTATTCATAATACTTTTATAACAAGTCTTAATTCTTTCGCTTTCGCTTAAGAATATCTTTTATATTAATTCTTCTGCTTGTTATAATAATTTTATCAAGCTACTTTCTAGAAGTCAAGGAGTTTAAACATTCAAACATAACAATCAAGTAATGTCAAGTTTTAACTCATAAGATAGGTAACATTGAAAGGATAACTTATAAGCACAGATTATATAAACCCCTTAGAAGCTAGTTTCAGGCTTCAATAAATCGCTATAAACTCATTATATGTATAATAACGGTATAACCTTTATTGACAAATCTCTTAATAGTGGTATAGTAAAGGACATCTAAGGGACATAACATAAAGGACAAATGGCTAGTATAAAGGACATAATGTAAAGGACATTATAAAGGACACTCTATAAAGGACAAAAAGAGTGGTTAACTGTGGTCGTGGGTATATACCACCCCCCACCCACGCACGCAATCTCAAGAAATTGATTTATCAATAGCTTGATAACTCAAAAATAATCTAAAGGACATAAAATAATTCTAAAGGACATTTCTATAAGACATTCTAAAGGACATAAAATAATCTAAAGGACATTTATATTTCTAAAGGACACAATCCCCCCACTAGAATGTACTCAAGTTCTGTTGGTTTGGCAACTCTAGTCTTCAGGGTTGACAGATGGGTATAACTGTGGTGTGGTTAAAGGGGAGGGGGTAGGTGTCCCAAACTTTTTGTGATTATATATATATACTTAAACCCAAATATACCATAAATATTATATTATGTCAGACATATATATTCCCCCCATTTGAATAAAACACTTGACTTTTAATATATAATATGATATACTACATATTATATCTCTGCTAGAGGATAGCTGTTTGATTCCAAACCAAACTACGAGGGTTCGATTCCTTCCAGAGGTGCATAGCCTTAGTATGGACTAAAGAGGTTCGTCAGTCTGTAAAACTGATTCTTCGGATGATGTGGAGCATTACCACAATAAGGCACATTAATATTAATAATATATAAATATGACAAAATTTAAAATATTGAGTAAAATAAAATCAGGTGCAGAGAAGTTGGGTGGAGCTATCTTGGGAGCTAAGAGTACTATTAGTGGAATGAAAGCTGATAATACAAGGAAATTGGTTAAACAAGTTAGAGCAGAGAAGGGAGCTGCTAACTTTAGGAATGGTCAACCAACTGATGCTTTTAAAAGGAGAACTGTTTTGGAGGCTGAAATCGACAGTCTTAAAAAGAAAGCAAGTAAATAGGAAATGGTAACTAAACAAGAGAAGGTAGATATATTTAATATGATGCTTGATAACACTATCTTGGAGATTGGTGTTAAATTAGGATTGGATAAGACTTTTAAGAAGAAACAGGATATTGTTAATCATGTCTATCGTTCTTATAAGGATGTTAGAGATAATCCTGAGAAGTTTAAGATTAATTCTGATCAACATAAGAAGGTAATTGATACTGTTGCATCTAGGGCTATATCGATTGGAGGTAAGGGTTCTAAGAAAGCTCTTACAAAGGAAGAGAGGGTGGCTGTTGAGAAGAAACTAGAGAATATGGATATCAAGGAATTGGTATTAAGTAATAGAGATAAGTTAGGTAAACTGTTCGCCCGTAAATTAAACATGATGACTGATAAGGATTTGAAAGCTATGAAGCTAACTGAGTTCACTAACCCATTTGGTATGCTATTTGATAAGGGTCAGATTATACAAGGACAATCAACTGAGAATATCGCTGTCTTGTCGAAGATAGAAGATGGACTCTCTTCCAAAGATTTACTAGAAGCTTTACTAGGACAAAGGGAAAATACAATAACTAATAAGTAAAACAAATATTATGCAATCGACCGCAGAATTTGAAGAATTTATCATAGGGAAGGAACTTGGTAGAGGTGTTACTAGGGAAGTTTATAATTTCCATCCAGACGATACATGTGTTATAAAGATAGCAAATGGTTATGATGGTCGGCAGACTAATATAACTGAATATAAGATATGGGATGAACTATATAACTTTGATAAAAAACTATCCAAGTGGTTCGCACCATGTGTCTCAATAAGTGAAAGTGGTAAGTATCTTGTACAAAAGAAGATTGAATTTGGGAGACTTAAAGATTATCCAAAGAAAGTACCACATTTCTTCTACGACATTAAGAGAGATAACTATGGTTGGTATGGTAATCAATTCGTTTGCTGTGATTATGGATATTTTAATATCACAGATGGTTACAACAAAAGAATGAAAAATATAACTTGGAAATTTTAATATTATGGATGAAGATACAATCGCACAATTAAAGAGTAAGGCTGAACAAGAGAGGAAGATTAGAGTTCTTAATGAATACCTTAACTCAGAACCATATAGGAAGAAGCTTGAAATTAGAGCTAAGGTTTTTGATGCTTGTATAACAGGTAGGAAAGATTATCGTTTCTCAAGAGGTAGTGTATATGAGCTTTGTAAGGGATTACAAGAAGATGGTACTTATGATAGGGCTGAGGGATGTATATTCTTTATAGATAACTTTGGTTGGTCTAAAGCTGATAAGATTGTCGTAGATAAGGATAAGTCTAAACATCTACCATTTATATTATTTGATATTCAGAGAGAAGGTATCAAGTGGTTGATACAATGTATTGATGAAGGTCATGATGGATTCTTGGAGAAGTCTAGGGATATGGGAGCTTCTTGGGTATACTTTGTTTATGTATCTTTATGGTATTGGTTATTTATTGATGGTTCTAACTTCTTGTTAGGTTCTTTCAAAGAAGCACTTGTAGATGATAAAAGTATCGATAGTCTTTTTGGTAAGCTTGAATATGCTTTAACTTCACTACCTAAATGGATGATGCCGCCAAGATTCAAAATAGAAAATGATAGAACAAAAATGAGACTTATGAGAAAAGATAACGGTAATCTTATATCTGGAGATACAATGCACGCCAACTTTGGTAGAGGTCCTCGTAAGACGGCTATCTTCTTTGACGAGTTAGGTTTTTGGGATGAAGCTAAAAATGCTTGGGAATCTTCTGGTGAAGCTACTAACTGTAGGTTTGCTAACTCAACTCCTTGTGGTATGAACTTCTATGGTTTGTTGAGAGAAACTGGTATTAGTAAATTTACTATGCATTGGAAAGATAATCCTTTCAAAGACCAGGAGTGGTATGATTATCAATGTTTTAGATATTCTCCTGAAGCAGTTGCTCAGGAAATTGATATATCATATTCTAAATCATTGGAAGGGAAAGTGTATCCTGATTGGAATGAGATTAATGTTAAGAAGGAACAAATTGATTATGATCCAAATCTACCATTATATGTTAGTTGGGACTTCGGTAACACAGATGATACTGCAATAATTTGGGCACAACCATATCAAGGTAGGTTGAGAATAATTGATACATATTCTAATCATGGAAAGGTTATAGACTTTTATATTCCATTTGTTAATGGCATAGTTGACTCTGGTACTCATCCTTATAATCCTAAAGATTTAGAGAAAATAGAAAAACATAAGTATTGGAAAGCTGGTGTACATTTTGGAGACCCTGCAGGAAGATTTAAAAACTCAGTAGTTGATAAAACAGTATTTGATGTTCTTAGAAATAATGGTATCCATGTAAACTTTAAAGATGAATGGAAACATTTTCATATTAGAAAAGAAAAAACTAGACAATTGATTCTTAATGGAATTGATTTGAATATGAATAGTGATGTTAAATACTTTGATGTATGTATAATGAACGCAGCCTATCCAAAAGTTAAAAGAGAAGGTATAGAGTTTACTCAATCAAAACTCCCTCGCCATGATAAAACATCACATTTTAGAACATCCTTAGAATTTATGGCTCTTGGTTTAGATGAAAAAGGAGTCGGTCGACAAAAAGTTATTAGAGATAAATTTCAACCAACTAAGTTCACAAAACGTAGATCTGTTGGTTATTAAAAGATATGCATGCAGATTTCAAAACAGTATACAAACATTCTGGTAGTCGATATTTCAGACGCTTCCTCAAAGATTGTAAAAAGATAAGTTCACATATTAAAGTGAAGAGGATTAAACATGGGTTCTTTAGAATCTATTTTAAGAATAAATATATAGGTGAATGTTATAAAGAGATGCCATTAAGAGGTTATGATATTGAAGAGATTGATAATCGTTTTGAAGATAAGAAGTTCTGGGAGAAGAGGGAAGATAGAGCAGAACTTACAAGAAAGGTTAAGAATTATGTTGAAGGATATGTAGAATCATTGGATATGATTAGAACAAGTATGTATCTGATACGAACAAGTAAGGAACATAATGATGAAGCTGAAATTGCTTATGCAACTAGAGCTGTGAAATAACTTGACAAAACTAAACTATTATGTTATACTGTAAAATAATTATAAATTATATATATATAAATGTCTAAACAAGAAAAAAATATCCTTACTGATATCTCAAATGATATTGAAAGATTAGTGCCTACCGATGCTGAACAAGTATTGCTTAGTGAAATAACTGAGAAGTTTCGTGAGACTAAAAACCAAAGAAACAGGTCTTATAATTATTTTGATAATAGAAATATTATAGAATATATTGAAGATTCAGTAGTAAGATTTACAACAAATATTGACGAGAGAAGTGATATAGAAGATTGGCAGGCTAGAGTACATGACCAGATTACAAGGTCTAAAGTTCTTGCTGTTCTTGGTAAGATTGTATCTGTATTACCTATTGCTAGATTTATGGCTAGGGGTGATGAGGATTACAGAAAAGCAACTATACTAACTTCATTATATGAATATGCAGAAGATATGGATGACTATGAAGAGTTCATGGTCTATTTCTTATTGGAAGCTATTGTTAAGGGTACAGCTATTGGTTATGAAGATATAAATACTAAGACAAGAAAGAAGAGAAATGTAAAAGGTATTGGTAGTGATATTACTGTTTCAGAATATACAGAGAAGACTATTACATTACCGGCATCTATTGTACCGTTGGAAGACTTCTTTCCTGCATCTGTTGGAATAACAAACATTAAGAAACAACCTTTCTGTTTTTGGAGAAGTGAAATATCTTGGGCACAGTTTAAGAATGAGTGGACTATGTACGAAAGAAGTTCTATGATTCAACCCTTCCAGTCATTATTTGGTAAAGATGAATTTAAACCTTATTACAGAGATTATATTTCTGATGATACTAAAGAGGGTAATGTAGAAATATTAAGATACTATGATGTAGATAATGACCAGTTTATTATCATGGCAAATGGTATTTGGTTAAATCCATTACAGATTGGAGATGCACCTTTTGTTGCACAACCGTTACCTTTCAACCATAAAGAATTACCTTTCTTTGATACTAAGTTTGATTTCTTTGGTTCAGATTTCTTCTATGGAAAATCTCTACCAGATAGGTTAAGTGCTTGGCAAGATGTTTTGAATGTGTTGACTAATATGACATTAGACCAATCATTCCTATCAATTTTCCCACCAATCTTGACAGCAGGATTTGATGATATCGAAGATGATTACTTACGACCAGGAAGACGTATTCCTATGGATACAGGAGGTTTACCTTTGAATCAGGCAGTAATGAAACTAGATCCAGGAGTACCTACAGGATGGAATCAATTTATTCTTGGTTATACAAGAAATGTTATGGAACAAGCTTCTGTTGATGCAGTATCGTCTGGTACGGCAGGACAGGGAGATAGAACTACAGCAACAGAAATTGCAACAGCTTCTGAAGGAGTTACTGCAATCTTAGGTATCTTTGCTAGAATGGCTAAGGTAGCTATTAAGAGAAAGGCTTTATTAAAATCTGCCAATATCTTACAGGTTTGGACAGACCCAAAGAATCCAGCATTTGTTAAAAGTATTCTTGGTGAAGATGGAGCTGAGGAAATGAATAAAGCTTTCAATACATTCAATGTTAGAAATACAGTATTGACAGGTGGTAAGAGAGGAACTAAGATAATTGAATTTTATAAGAACAGAGAATCTCTACCAGGCAAGGATGAGTTACAAGCAAGAGAAGCTATCTTTAAAAAGGAAACTGGAAGTGAGATAGATATAGATGCTATTACTCCAGGATATATTAGAAACTTTAGGTCAGATGTCGAGACAGTAGTTTCTCCAAAGAGTGAAGGTTCAAAAGAAGTTGAGAAAGCAATCCAATTAGAAAAGGTTAAAGTATATCTAAGTTTCTTCCCAGATATGGTAAATAAAGAAGAGTTACTTGCTACAACAGCCGAGAAGATGGGAGATGACCCTTCAAAGATTATAAACAAGAATATACTAGCACCAGAACAAGAAACACCAGGAGGAGCTATGGATCAAACCATGCCACAGAATCCAGCAGGTAATGAAAGTAATAATGCTGTTAGAGGAGCACAATTAGGAGGGTCGGACCAATTGCGACAATTATCAAGTCAAATGCAAGGTTAAAAAATATGTGGTTTAAAAAAGAAATAAATACTTTATCTACAGAAGAATTAGAAGCAGAGTTGCTTGGAAGATATGGTGATTTACCTAAAGAAATTATAGAAAAGGAATTAGAGAAGAAGATAATAGAAGACCTGAAGAATATAGATGGATTTAATAAATATCTACAAGCATTAATGAACCAAGATATCATTAGATACTTTGGTGCACAGGATGAAGCTTCAAGGAATCAAACAAGAGGAGCATTTCATAGAACATTATATCTTAAAAATAAAGTCAAAGCAAAACCTAAATTAGATAATACTGATAACAAGAGATACAAATAGAATTGAAAATTATATTTGAAGATATAGTAAATAGTTGATGAAATCAATTTATTGATAAATCAATATCTTGACAAATGTATAATTATATGTTATACTAGGAAATAGTAAGCATTACTATGAGTAGTAATCCATACTAGTAATAACTAACAGACTTAGAGTAGTCTGTGCAGGATGGGGTGGTCGATACCTATCTTGCACAAACTACTTTATGTAGTAGTTCAAACTTAGGTGGGCATAACCACCACTGGGCATAACCAGTTAAAAAAGTGTTAATAGTAAATTGGATTAGTCGATTCAATTTTATAAAAAGTGAAAAGTTATGAATGAGGAAAAAGATAAGGATGGAAATCCTATCACTAAGGTTGTTGAAGAACCTTTAACTCCTGAGAAGGAATTAGAAAAAGTTAAGGCTGAAAATGCTACTTTACTTCAAACGAAGGAAACTCTTGTAACAGAGGTACAAGGTCTTCGTAAGAAAGGTCAATTAACGGAAGAAGAAAAAGAAACATTGGCTGCTAAAGTAGCTGAGTTAGAAGGAGCAAAAAAACCTGATGAACAAAAGGAAACCCCTGATGTTACTAAGGTTGTTGAGGATTTATTCAATAAAAAGAATCAAGAATCAATTAAGAAAAATATGGATAAAGCTATGAATACGTTTATAGCAAAACATCCAGAACTTTCTCCTACTAATGATGAAGCTGGTTTAAGGAAGTCTGCGTTTGAAAGAAAACTTGCTATGTTTAATACAAGTAATCTTGAAGACGAATCTGATTTTATTTCGATATTTGAAGATACTTACAAACTTTTAGATAATAAAGAAATTGTTGTAGAAGCTACTCCTAGAGTACCTAATACACCAGGTTCTGGTAATTTACCTAAGAGTGAAGGATCTGATAAACTAACCACTAAAGAGCTTAACTATGTTAATGCAAACTTTAAGGGAGACGTTAAGAGATATTTGGAACTTAAAGAAAAGTATCCAAATGCAGTACCAAACCTACAATAGATTTCTTTAATTAGTAATTAAGAAATTTTAAATAAAATGTTTAGAAAATACGCAAGCACAGACCCACATGGTGCACCGATTCTAAGAAAAAGTATTATTACAGGTTCTGTAGTAACAACTATCATGGATTCAGTATCACTAGCAAGTGGTTTTATGGCTTTAGGTACAACAGGTACAACTGTATTCGGTCATGTTATTTCTATCCATACCAAGGAAGGTTTATCCCCAATTACATCGGGAGCAACTGGAGCTGCTATTGGTAGTTACACAGGAACATTTACAGCAACTTCTGACAACACAACTGTTGCCAAAGTTTACGCACTTTGTGATGTATCACAATCATCTATGTATTCAGCATTGTTAGATGCAACAATTGGAACAACTACAGGTTCAGACCTTGGTGGTTACAGATTAGATCTAGCTGATGAGGAAACACTTGATGAATCAGGTGCAAGTGCAGCAGCAGCTCAATATTCAATCGTTGAGGTTGATAGAAACGACTCAACAAGACCAGTAGTTAATATCTTTGAATCACAAGTATTCAATACATAATTTATAATTAAACAATAATAATATGATAGAAACAAGAGGAACATGGGCATATGAAATTGGAGGTGTAAACCTTGAAATTATGGATTATGCTGACCAAGGTGATAGAGAATATACACCTGGAATTTTCAATGTCTTGAAAGGAGACACTGGATCAAATCTTGGACAAAAAAACTTTGTTGGTAAAACAGGTTTTAGTTCATTAACAGCCACAGAAGAAGGAGGTTCTTATGCAGATGTAGAAAGAGATTCTACTTACTTAACACAAATGTCATATACTAAGTACACAGGTGCTGTAGAAATGACAGATGAGTTAATTGCAGATAATAATTACCAGTCACAGTTAAACGCTATGAAGGATTTATCCAAAGCTGCTAACTATGACCAAGACAAATCAGGTTTACAAATTTTCAATGGTGGATTCGCTACTACTGTAAAAGTAAATGGATTTGATATGTCTTGGTATGGTGATGACGTACCACTATTCTCGACTGTACACCCTACTTTGTCAGCATTTGGTTCTACACAATCAAACGCTTCAGCAACAGGGATTAAATTCGGACACGACAACCTATTCACAGCTAAAATTGCTTTGATGAAGCAAGAAACTGATAATGGTAAAGCAACAATGGCTTCTGGAAAAATAATGATAGTAGCTCCTATTGAATTAGATAAAACTATTCAAGAAGAACTAGAATCAACACTTGACCCAGAAACAGCTAATAATGCTATTAACATTTGGAGAGGTTCTATGGATGTAGCCGAAAGTCTACACTTAACATCAGCTACAGCTTGGTTCTTGTTACGACAAGGAGACCATGAATTGTATCATGATGTTCGTGAAGGAACAACTTTAGAACAAGATAGAACTGTTAAGTCAGGTATAACTACCTACACAGTTGCATCTCGATGGACAGAAAGTGCTCGAGGATGGCAAAATTCTTGGGGATCAGCCGGCGATTTAGCCAGCTATTCTAGCTAATATTAATTAGCCTAAGTAACGTTTTGTAGGGTATCGTATAAAGGGAGTAAAATATAACATTTTACTCCTAACCCTACCTCGACACAGTATTAATCTTTATTCGCCAAGATTAAATAACAAGAGTAATGCGATTCAACATTGACAAAAAGAAATCTACAAAACCAGAAAGATTATTCTATGAAGTGCTTAAAGAGTTACACATACCTTTTAAGCACCGATGGATAATTGAAGGTCGAGAAGTAGATTTTATAGTAGGAAATTATGCAATCGAAATAGATGGGCATGAACAAGATACTAATAAGAATGAACTCTTAGCAAGTATTGGGTATATCCCCATTCACTTACATAATTCTGAAATTAATAGAACAAATATTATAAACTTATTAAAACAAATAAAATAAAATGACAGCAACAAAATATCCTAACGGAATTTCAAGTTATGGAATCCCAGTTACAGGTTCACTTCCAATGGTTTTGGGAGCAAACGGAGCAGGAAACATTTACTTTGTAGATGCAACTAATGGTTCAGATGGTAATAAAGGATTATCAGCAGACCAAGCATTTAAAACATTACCAGTTGCTTATGTAGCAGCAGTATCTGGAGATACAATCGCTTTATCAACAAATTCAACACATAGTCTTACAGCAGGTATTGCTTGGACAAAGAGTAGAATTAACTTGGTAGGAATGGACTTCTTCGGAAGATTAGTACAACAAGGTGCTAAAGTACAATTAGCAACAGCAGCTACAACAGCTTACGTTCTAAAAGTAACAGGAACTAGAAACAGTTTCTCAAACATTAAATTTATCCAAGGAGCTACAGCATCTACAGGATTACATGTATTAGAAGAAGGAGGAGAAGGTTCTTTATACCAAAATTGTTCATTCGTGTTCGGTGTAGGAGATAACCTAGATTTAACAACAGCTACAGAAGTATTATGTGGTTCTGATTCAGGAACATATGATAACTGTACATTCGGTTCAGATACTCTAGTAACATCAGCAGCAAGAGCTGTATTCACAATTGACCAAGTAGGTGGATTTGAATTCAAATCAAACATTTTAAGAGATTGTATCTGGATGGTTTCTTCAAGTGATGCAGATGCTTTACTTTTGAAAGTAGCAGCTAATACAGATGTATTATATACAAACCTATTTATCAATCCGATAATGATGGCTTCAATTGATGCAGCTGGAGGTATTGCTTTAACAATTGCAGGAGCAAGTGCTTCTTCCCTTGTAAAAGGAACATTAAACTTTGCTAATCTATCAACATTTAACTGTGCTAGTTTCATGACTACTGCAGACCAAGTGATGATTACAGGAAACATCCCTACAGCAGCAACATCAGGAATTTCAGTTACACCAGCTTAATACAAAATTAAGATAGCTTAGTGGGTGCTATAAAACCCACTACCCTTATGGGGTTATTATAAATTAAATAATATAAAATTATGAAAATTGCAAACCCAATGGACAATGATATTACAGTACAAGTTCCAGGTGGAACAAAATATACTGTTTTAGCAAACGACTCTATTTCAGGAGTTCCTGCAAATCATGCAGAATTTTGGAAAGGACTACACCCTTGGTTGGTTATTACACCAGAAGCAACAGATGTTGTTAAGGAAGTAGTAGATGAGGAAATTGAGGAAGTAAAAGAAGATGTCGTTGAAGATGTCATTGAGGAAGTAGTCGAGGAAATTAAGGAAGAGGAAATTGAGGAAGTAAAAGAAGAGGAAGTGAAAGAAACAATTGCAGATAAAATGAAAAAGGTTATTAAATCTAAGAAATAAAAGTTATGTTAAATTATGCAACACAAGACCCAGCAGTACTTATTGGAAGTAAAACTTCTCTTAATGTTGCTACTGGTGAAACTTTAACTGACTATTACAATTTTGATGGTACTACTTCTAAAGCTATTGAAACAGGAGAAGCATCTAAGATTGAATTTAATTGTATTTATACAGCAGGTGCTGGCGAAACAACAAACTCAGTAGAGATAATTGTAGAAGCTAGTTCAGATAGAAGTAATTGGTATCAATTACTTAATGAAACAGTAGCAAGTGGTGTATCAACATTAGATGATAGAGAGTTTACACACGTACAATCTGTTACTTATGGTACAGTAGGATATGATGCAGAAACAACAGGGTTTACAGCAGGTTTACTTGTTACAGGAAATGGTGGGGCTACAGGTATTATTGAATCAGATACAGAATTAGTAGCTGATACATCAGGTACATTACTATTATCTAATATTACAGGTACATTTGTTAATGATGAAGCATTAACCGATTCAGGTTCAGGTGCAGCAGCAGTAAACGGTGTCTTAACATCAATTACAAGGTTCTCATTACCAGTAGATATCTCTAACAAATATACAAGAGTTTCCGCTAAAGAAACTGGAAAGGCAACAAACTTCGGAACTATATTTGTTGAAGCTATTGTAAATACTCGATAGTCTTATGCAAATACCAAAACAAGTTAGACAAATTAACAACTCTAAAGAACAACTTAGAATAACTAAGTCAGAATTACAATCAGTTAATAACGAACTGTCTAAGGCTCTTTTAAGAAAAGAGTCTGTTTTGGATAGTGTAAAAGAAGCTAAGTCAGAAAATCTTAAAATAAAGAAAGATAGTAAAGTTAAAACAAGCGAACTTAAAATTAAGGAATTAGAATTAAATAACAAAGAATCTAAGTTATTTATGAAAGAAGATAAAGTAAATAAAAGTGAACTTACTTCTATTATAAAGATAGAGGTTGAACAGAAGAAATTAGATTCAAATAAAACAAATTATAGTAAAAGACTTGCCGATCTAACAGATAAGATTGGGCAGAGTGAACTCGAATTATCTGAAGTATCTGAATCTATTAAGAATAATAACAAGATTAAGAAAGATTTAATTAAAGAAGTAAACAAACTGTCTACTGAAAATAGTAAGTTAGATAGTAAATTTACTGTACAAGAACAAGAATATAAAGAAACTATAAAGAATTTAGATACAGAAATTAAAGAACAGTTAGAAGAATTAGATTTGGTTAAAAATGAAATCTTAGCAGAACAACAAAAGGTTGGTTCAGCTAAAAAATCAATTAAATTAGAACATAAATTATTAGAAAGAAGAAAGAGAAATCTTGATATAATGATTGTTAGATTTAACAAAGTATTTAAGGAACATTACCCTTTGCTAGAACTAAAGGTTTAATTCTTGACTTTTAATACAAAATATAGTATAATAAATAATAAATAACAAAATGGCACAGTTTATAACACAAAATCCTGGAATAGGTCTAGTATACCAAATAACAGACGCAGAGGCTTTATTCTTACAGAATTTGGTTGGATTAACTTATGCTGCTGGTGATATTCTGTATCATGATGGTTCTAATTTAGTTAATTTAGGTATAGGTACAGCATCACAAGTACTTGCAACTAATGCAGGAGCTACAGCACCAGAATGGACAGCAGTATCTGGAACAGGTACAGTTACATCTGTATCAGTTGTAACAGCTAATGGAGTATCAGGTACAGTTGCTACAGCAACATCTACACCAGCAATTACTTTAACTTTAGGAGCGATAACTCCTAGTGGAGTAACAGTTTCAGATTTAACAGCTTCAGAATTAGTAGCCACAGACGCTTCTAAAGGTTTAGAAAGTTTAGCAGTAGCAACTTACCCATCACTTACAGAAATTTCTTATGTGA
>Ga0307928_10001872_pt1 | contig 16021 bp, 25 predicted proteins | sample AceLakmetagen232_FD_201815 | JGI IMG/M metagenome (GOLD analysis project Ga0307928, IMG submission 201815) | Saline water microbial communities from Ace Lake, Antarctica - #232 | ecosystem: Environmental > Aquatic > Non-marine Saline and Alkaline > Saline | place: Antarctica: Ace Lake... | reverse complement strand
GTTCATTTGCATTGTTGGGATTCCCATTAGGTAGTTAGTTCCGTGCTGCACTCGTTTGCATCCAAGGTAAAGCCATTTACCGATTTCTTTTTGGACAAGAGGGAAGACTTTGTCGTGCAGCCACTTCAAGTCTGGTCGAGAAAGCGTGTTAATGACTTCACCAAAGTAATACAATAACGCAATGATCTTCGCTGGTTTCATCCCGGCTTTGTAATCATCGAACATAGTCGGATCGCCAAGAGCTTTACAACGACAGGCTACTGTCCATCCGTCTGCTCCTTCAAGATCGCACTGGGCGAAGTCATGTCCAGCGGACTCAGCAGTATAGGAAAAGCGCAGGTCTTTTTGGATGGTTTGTAAGTTTGCTCCGGAGCCTGTAGGAGAAGAGTAACATTTAACTCTACCTGTCTCAGCTTCAAGTGAATACCCGCAACGGACCCGACCATCAGAGTCCGCGACGATTGACAACGTCTCGCGGACTCCTTCAAGGTGGCGGTGGCGTAGGATGTTGGTAAGAAAAGGGTCATGTGAATGGAGTTTTTTTAGTTTAAGCAGCGCATCTTTATCGGAAGTAAGCTTAGTTGTAAGCCTGCCATTGACCTTGGCAAACTGTTTCGGGTAGCCGCCGGAAGCATAAAGGTAATCGCAAAGTTTCTTCGACGAGAGCGAACCCTTTGGTCCTCGGAGCGGTCCTTTTGCTTGTTTGTCTAACCATGCTCCCAGTTTGTCCAGCTTCTTTTGGACACCTCGGAGTTTTGTTGTGACTGCCGGTTGGTCATACTTGATGCCATTTAGTTCCATGAACAGAAAGCAGTTCTGCAAGTCGATAATGGTCTTGTAATGCTTCATCGACTCCGGCGAAAGCGCGTTGTCTTGAGCAAGGCAAATTTCTAAAGTAACAGCGGAGTCCATACCGCAGCCGTGAGCCAGGTTGTCGATCCCTGTTCCATACATGGTATCGTCTTTCCAGTGGGGCTGACGAGTCCAGATGGAGCCTTGAGTGGATAGTCCACGGGGAAGCTCGGCATACACAGCCCAGCCTTTAATCATGGTATCTTGGGTTACATTACGGATAGGGATTCCGTATCCAAAGGACAGTACGAAATTATCGTATAATTGGTTCTGCAAAACTTTAGGTACGTCATCGCGATACATAAGTTTGGCGAAAGCTCGAAGGAGACGAACGTGATCCGTTTCCGTATACCTTCCCCAAGCGATTGACCATGCCCGCGAAGGGTCAGGAGAGAGGCTAACGCAGGGCCAGCCATAGCGGAGACGATCTTTGTCCTTCGGTTTAGCGAGAGCTTTCGCATTGACCAGCCACTTAGGTAATCCTCCTTCAATGTCGAGAGAGCAGTAGATCCCGGCACCCCAGGTATCCATAAGGAAGCACAACTCGTCAGCAGATGCGGATGTATGGATTGTCCGGACAGGGAGCGATAAGGAAGGATGTCGGCTTTCAGTAACTGTTCTTTGTAAATCGAACTGAAGAAGAGGAAAGGTGGAATAATCTCGGAGGACATAGAATGGGTCATAGGTTGAAATGCATTTACAGTTAAATACAGGAGAGTGAAAAAGGCTTCCACGCCAGCCACGAAGATCCGCTTTCCAGGAGAGAGCTTTGCCGCGCATACGTGGAGGTTGAGCCTGTCCGAACTTGGCATAGTTAAGAGCGGCAGGCCCGAGACAAAGGAGGATGTTCGGTTGAAGTCGAGCAAGCTCTTCTTGTATGGTTTGTCCTCCTTCCGTTACTTCCCTTCCGCCCCATGCGATAGAGGCGAAAGATCCGTTAGGGATTTGGCTTGGAACAAGATAGGAAAGATAAGAGTTCCGGGTAGCAATTCCTTGTGCATGGAGGATGGAAGACAGAAAGTTACCTCCTGTTCCACAAAAAGGAATGCCATATGCGACTTCTTGTTTTCCCGGACTGTCTCCGAGGATGGCAATCTTGTTAAATGTGCCTACGGGAAATTGGGCTGCGATTGATTTACGTTGGAGGACAAGGTTTGTTGAAATTTCCATACAGCTTCAGAGATTAAGTGCTGGTGACTAGGGTTGATGGTAGAGAGGTGAGCGTAGACGATAGGGTCCGTGGTGATTCCGACGGTATAGCGCAAAGCGGAATCGAAAGAACCGTCCGCGTCGAGATGGACTTCATACCTGTCGGCAGAGCGAAGATCTGTTACGGAGAGGGTCACGAGAAAGTTACATGCTCGCCAATAGCACGCCGGTAGAAAGATTTGAGATTCGAGATGAGAGTTGAAAAGTGTGTAGGGTTGATCTCTGCACCAATGGGTTTCATTCCGTAGGTAGCAAAGGCAATCGGACCGGAGCCAGAGCCAGCGAACGGGTCAAATACAGTCTGACCGGGAATGGCCACAGCTTGTAGAATAAAATGCCAGAGTCCTTCGGGCTTGGCAAACGGGTGGCCAAAGAGCTTGACGGTAGCACGAGAAGCACAGCGGAAGATGGAAGTCTGTTGGGATTTCTGCAGCGTTGCTCCAGGTTTCCGACAGACCATAGCATATTCCATGTTTTTGGTGAAGTTATATTGTGCCGCACCGTTGGAGTTGAAGTCGGATTTTTCCCAAATGAGTGGCCAGCGTTGGACTTTCCAACCGCAAGCGTAAGCATAGCGAACTAGCTTTTCGTGGTGATCGAGGTCGTAGAAGAACACGAGGAAACCGTTGTTGTCTACGGCTTTGAAGCTCAGGTCGATAAGGCGATAGAGGTCAGAGAGCGAGTCTGCTACGGAAGCTTGAGCTACGCCGTCGGCAACAGCGATAGCGGACATGTTAGAGCCAAGGGTCGCGACGTCGATTGCGTAATCAGGGTCACAGATAACGTGATTGATAGAGCTTTCGGGTAGGTCTGCCAGGACGTCGAGGCCGTTCTTGTGAAAGAACGAAGAGGACAAGTTCACGTGCGCCACGGATGGCTCTAAGGACGACAAGGTGGGACTCTCTTGTTTTTGTTCAGCTTGAATCGCAACGGGGGTGGAAGCGGGAATGGACTTGAAGGACTTCGTTGCTGCGAGCTTGGCAATTTCGTCAGCTTCGGTTTTTAACTTAATGGCGACAGCTTGTCGGACAGTAGCAGCGTCTTCGTAACGTTCAGGATTAGCAATGAAGTCGCTGTAGACTGCAGTCGCAGCTTGCAGGTCCATGTATTGCACACCGACCATAGAACCAAATTCCATTAGAGAAAGACGTTCACCTCGTACGTTGGCTTCCATCTTGGACAAGCGGAAAGCCTCTACGACCATAGGGAGTTCTTCTCTCCAGTCGAGATCGACGCGGTTACGATTCTCGGCAATCTCGGTAAGGAGAGAAGACAGCGTAGACGAAGTTTCTTCCACGATGAGTTCGTCTTTAATTACGTAGCCGAAGGAGCCGGGGACGGTAGAAAGTCCGTGCACAAAAACAGCACGGACTGGAGTTTTCCAAGCTGTTGTTTCTTCTTCGATCAGTTTACAGGCAGCAAGCCTGCGTCCTCCGGCGACTAGAATATGTGTGTAGGGCGACTTTTCGTCTGGGTGGATGGCAAGCACAACGGGTTGGATAAGCCCATGTTCAAGGATGGAGTTAGCTAAGTTGTCGATGCCTGTGTAGGTCTTACGGCCACGGGTTACGGTGTCGATGGAGGATAGTGGGATTGTTGGAGTTGTCATAGTAGGTAGAAAATTGGTCAGGGCCAGAGGGTTTGGACCTCCGCCCTGAAATGTTATTCGCTGGCGAGCTGAGCGAGTTTTGTGTTAAGCTCTGCCAGTTTTTGGCGCAAGCTTTTGCGGTATTGAACCAGTACCTTTCGGCTTACGCACCTGCCAGGTCTCCAGGGAAGTAAACGGCGCTGACATCGTTGCCGATGAAGTCTCCGGTCTTGGCCTTGAGCTTCAAGACAACTTCGCGACCGATCATGGACGCAACGATCTCGCCATTGAACTCAGGCCGGACAGGCTTGTCTTTTTTGTTGCCTTCGTCTCCGGTGCCGAGGACAGCGTCCACGCGACGGGAGATTTTTTCCAAGGCCCAGCCAGGAACAGTTCCAGCTTCCGTGTTCTTGTCATACAAGGTCACGTTTTCGAAGATGGGAAAGCCCGGTTGGACTTGACCGCCTTCGGTAGTAGGAGCAGGGTCCGACAAACTCCATTCAAATTTGATGGAGTCGCCTTTTTCGTTGGTGACTTGCTGAACGTCCTTGAGCTTCGCCTTGACCATGTGGCCGTCAACGATGACAGGGATTGTAGTTTTGACCGCAGCGATGCTGAGGTTGATGTTAAGAGGTCCGTTGGACATATGTTTTGTTTTGTTTTGTTAGGTTGCATAGATACCGTCTATGCACGGTGGCCAACGGTGTTAAGGTTGGACCGAAAGTGGAGTGACGTAGAACTTGCCTGGTTTATGAGAAAGTTTGTTCTGTTGAATAATTTGCTGAAAGACTTCAGCACGTTTGGCCGGGAGTCCGCAACATTTCTTGAATTTCTTTTCGCTGCCACAAGGACAGGGGAGGTTTCTTGTGTTCATTCGATTGCAATGAGAATGGTTATGGTTATGGTTGCCACACGTTTCGCGAGATTCATTTCGATAATGTGGGCACTAACAGGGAAGTCATTTGCATTCGCGTCGTGGTAAGCCTTAGTAGAAATCGCGGGCATGAACCCGAGATCCTGGCCAGAAGACTGATGGATGATGCCTACAGCATAGGAGTCGTAAACGTTATGAGGATCAGGCGTAAGGACTAACAGGTCATTCAGTCCTACCTTGGTAAAGTCGATGTCGCGATGGGAAATCCCGGCGATGTTACCCGAGAAGATTGTTTGGAGTTTCATTTAAGTATGGATTGGTTGGTGTTGTTGTGGTTTGTTCTCTGGACCAAGGGGTAGCGGATACAATCGGCATTCCGTTGGACTCTAAAGCATCAAAGATGTCTGCAGCGTAGTCGGAAACTTCGGAAGGATCATCGACTTCGAGGGTAACAAGAATGGTTGCGTTCATTTCAACTTGTCTTCGATAGTCTTCCAAGCGAAGGGGAATGTTCCCGGTAACTGGAAAGAGTTCTTCAGGTTGAAACGGTAGTTTGGCATGGTCCGGATGAGGAACTCATACTTGGGCGGGAACCCTGGAGTCTCTTTGACTTCCGCTCGCCAGACATCGGTGAACAATGCACCGGCAATGTTGCCGAATTGTCCGGGGATGTTTAGAAAGTAACGTAAGCTCTGGTCGATCTCGTCTTTCTCTACTTTTTCGTGGCAGATGAGGATCAAATGTTTCTTTTGGGCCGAGATTGCGTTGATAAGATCCTTCCAGAATGCGAGGTAAAAGCCCCACGACTGCATCTCCATTCCCCCGGTCTTAGTTTTCATCTGCGACAAGACGTGAGCGATGATGTAATCGGAGACTTTTGTTGCGGAGTCGATGACGATAGTCTTGACGGAAGGCTCTGCGCACGCAGCTTGGAGGCATTTGACAAGGCGAGTATATCGGAACTCTTCGGCAATGATTTTGTCGTTTTCGTCGCGGTCAATAATGTCATAGCCGACAGGTAACGGAAGGTTTTTAGATTTGAGGTAGCGAAGAGGGCCGCCGAGGTTGAGGTCGCAGTCTGCGATGTAGACGCCGGGGAATTGTACCGCGGCGGAGGTCTTGCCTGTTCCGGGCGGACCTTGTAAGATTAAGCGGATGAAGGCGTCGTTGGTGGTGTATTTTTTGATGGTTTGCATGATAGTTATTTGGTTGGATCCCAAGTGACGTCTTTGTAGAGATCGGTCTTAAGAAGGTTCATTGCGACAGTGTCGTCTTCGACGGTACATACGTCATGGTATTGACAGGTTCCGTACTTGCCCATGCAGGATTTGGTATGCGCGGGGAAGAAATTACGAGAGAGGCAATGCAGCAAGTCGGACATGATGAACATAATGTTCTTTTTCCAAGCGACTAAGCTGGCCTCGCTGTAGTCAAACTGGAATCGGAAGAATTGCAGCGGCGGCTGTCCTCCGCGCGGACCTTTGTCAACAAGGGAAGCATTCCCTGTCGGGCGTTTGAAAAAGATTGCGTTGCCCATGAAGGCAGGGACAGGGAGGTTGGGATACAGATAATGGAAAGCATAGCAGTAGCCGCGGGTCTGATTCGACAAGCGGAAGTCTTGCACAAAGGTATCTCCGCCCATGCTAGTAGTTTTGTGATCGACAAGGTAGAGTTTGTCTCCAAAGTAACCAGCAAGATCCATCTTTCCGGACCAGGCGACGTGGACATTAGCAACATGGCGGGGCGCATCCCAGTTGGGGAGTCGGACCATGGCGTTTACGGGGATAACTCCAAGTGGGATCTCGAAAGCGTTCTCGACGAAGGGAGTCTCAAGGTGCTTGAAGTCCATGTCCACAACAGAGGCGTAGATCCGGTAATGTTGCATGACTTCTAGTGCGTTGGACACAGTGCGGTATTCGTCAAGCGGTGATGGATGCTGGATGAAGTAGGAAGTTATAGCAGCGTTCTGCCTAGTAACAAATTCTTCTTGAGTTTCCATGATTGCATCACCGTCTGCGTAGTTGATTACATCAGAGCCAAGATAGTAAGCGTGCCTTGCTTTGTCTACTGGACCTTTGTAATATGTTTCCAGACCACAATGAACTGCACCGCCGAAGACTAGCGCAGCGGACTTTGCTTGACGTTCTTTTTTGTAAAGAAGGTAGAAGAGCGCAGACCGTGGGCACGTCGTGAACTTCTCGGCGGAAGTATTGTCGAGGATGAGCAGGAAGTCGTCGGAGCCGGGAATTGGACTGAGAATATCTCGGCGCAAGACTTCAGCGGAAGCATCTTGTGGGGTTGCGTTGACGTTAAGAGTAGAGAGATTTAAGTTTAGATTCATAACGAATTTAGATGGTGATGGAGTTAGCGAACGATTTGTTCGCAGAGAGGACAGATGGTAAAAGGTTCGACGGCTGGCGGAATACGAGTAAAAAACATAAAAAAGCTGAGGCTAATGACTAGCAACAAACCGACAAGGGTTTCAGTGTAGGTTAACATTAGATTGAGTCAAGAGCAGTTTTCTTTTTGGATGAGATGGAGTTTGCTGGTCTTTTTTTTGTGGAGTCTGACCGAATTTCCGAAGCAAGAGTCGCCTGCGATGCCGCACTTTGACGAAGGGATTGGACCATTGCAACGAGGTCGTCATGACTGCACGTTGCTAGGAGTGGGTTTTTTGACAGCGACAGCTTTTCTGCTACGGACAGGTTTGCGAATTGGTTTGGCGACAGGCTTGGCGGTGAGGTTAGATTGATCATGGAAGTTGCAGTTGGATAATAGGGTTTCAAATTGCGTTATGTTAGAACCTTCTGGGTCCCAGGAAGGGTCGATGTTGGCGGCGACGCAGGCTGCGTGCAGGCGTTGGAGCAACGTGTTGAGGATAGCTTGTCGGACTCCGCGCTCACCAGCAAACATCTTGCGGAAGAAGTACTGGAATAGGACGGGATCAGTGTTAGCGATGACTCGTGAGTCGTCGTCGGCATCAGGGAAAGGATTTAAGAGCATGACCAGTGAATAGAATAGGTGAAGGTTTGAGTTGGAACGTCCTGGCGGACGAGCAAGGTATAGGGTATAAGTTCTGGTTGGTTAAGATCTATCCCGAGTTCTACCAGCCACGCGACCCAAGGAATAAGTCTTGGGTCGTCATTGGCTGGTAGGTTCGCGAGGGACTCGCACGGGAGGGAAGGTATGGTGTGCTGAGCGAGCACCTAGAGGATTCCGATTACGTCTCCTTCGGAAATGAATGCAGTTGGAGGAGTTTTGGAGACAGGGTAGAAGGTTGGTTGCTGGCGGAGGAAGAGCGAGTCTCCCGGAACGACAGTTTTAACTGCGGGGCCAATAGCAATGACCGTGATGGTCGTCGCCTCGTCAGTTACGTCTGCGGGAGAGACGGAATCGGGAAGGAGAACCTTCCGGTCGGTTTCAGGGAACGTAAGAGAGACTAGGATGTAGTTTAGGACGGGTTTCATAGTATAGAAGTTAAGGTTGGTAGAGAGTTCCGAGAAAGGACCATCGGATTAGGTTAGAGAACGGCTTCGCAGCGCGCTTCAGTGTGTCTTCGGCTTTTACTTACTGGGAACCCTCTTTAGAGTAGCGGAAGAACCACAGGAAAAAAGAAACCTGGGAACGTTGTGTTCCTAACTCCCGCTACTCTAAAGAAGGGACTGCTTACGGCAGTCAGTCGAGCCAGTTACGGTTGGCTAGTCATGCAGTAGCTAACGGTCTGCAAGTCCGAATCAAAGGACTTAGATGTCCGATTTGATATACGCGCCGACAAGCATGGCCAGCGAGTCGCGCTCGGGTTTGCCGTCGTCGCTGCGATCCAGCGAGAACTCTCCGACTTTGTCGATGAGCTTGCTGACGGTTTCTTCGATGGCATCTTCGTCGCGGGTGAGGATCTCGTCCGCTTTGGCGAGATACGCTTTGTTGATCGCTGCCGAGCGAGTTGCAGGAGAAGGATCGACTTCCATGGAGTCGGCAGTGGACTGAGCTAGGGTGTTCAGTTCGAGCTGACGGCTCTTACGGGATTCTTCGTCTTCTGCGTTGGCGAGATAGGAAGCAGAGGCACGAGCGATGAAACGCGTAGCGCGTTCTTTAATCGGGGTGACTGTGGTTCCTTCTTTTGCGCGGCTTTGGGCTTTGTCAGTGGCGGCTTGGTCAACAGTGCGTTCGACTCCGGTTAGGGTTTCGAGTGCGTCCGCCATTTTCTTTTGCCACTGGGGCAAGGTAGAACGGAGGATGATGTTGTTGACAGCGTCACAAAGACACCGACCGACTTCGCTTGCCTTCTGGTCGTAGGCTTCAACGCTTTCTGGTCCAGAGAAAGAAAGGTCGAAGTCACAGGATGAGGTTGTATATGCAGGCATGATGTTAGTTTAACTTAAAAACGAAGGATTAAATAGAACTAAGTTGACCTTCGTCATCAACTTGATTTTTACCCGTTGGGGTAAAGTGGTTGGATTTACAAATTGGTTGCCAAGAATGAGTTGTGGTATAGTGTTCGATCCTATGTTTAGGAGAACAAAATTTTTGGTTTTCTCGGTAAGGTTTATACTTAATGTTACAACCTTCAAGTTCACAAATCCGTTCGGGGATTTCTATTTTTAAGTAAGGTTTATGTGACATATAAGTTAGAAGATTCATCCATCAATGGAGGCTTTATTTTGGCTAGCGCAGTAGGGCTAAAGGGAAAGGGCAAAGGCTCTCTAGGGGCAAGCCTTGCGCCAAGTATAGGAGCTTTCATCAAGAGCCTTGCCGCTAATCGAAGATTTTTAACTTTCTGATCAAGCATTTTCATAGTTGCAAAGCGAGTATCTAACAATGTAAATGCTTCTTTTACTGCATCTGCTACAATAGTATTTTTTAATAATCTTTTTGTTTTACGGTTGCCCCAAACTAATGAATAAGGATCGCCTTTCTTTTGTAAGCGTGCGCGAATGAACCTAGTAGCATCTTCGTAATTGTCGAATAGTTTATTAGACTTGATAGAATTACAAAGTTTACAGGCAGCGACAAAGTTTGCGTTAGTATTGTTGTAAGTTAAACTGTAAGGTGCAACGTGGTCCCAATTTGGTTTACGTAAGTAAAGAATGGTTTTGCGTAAATACCATTCTAGAAAAGGAAGTCCGCAATAAAAGCAGTTGTTACATTGTAACCTAAGGATGTTTGTTTGTTCTTCGCATGAAGGACGTTTTCGTTTTTCCCATGGAGTTAATTGCTTGTTAATCGGGGTTTTCTCCATGAATCCAATATAGCAGGCTCCATGAGGGGCTGCAAGCCCTTTCTCTCTATATCCTAGGATATTTCACGAATTCCGTAAGTTCAAAAATCCAGTTGTTCATGATCTTTTTGCGCTAAAATCTGCGCTTCAATGTCATCAAGCTGGTCTTCAGATAGAAAAGCTAGAATGTCCAGGTATTCGTTATAGGTTTTTCCTGTAGCATTCCGAGTAACAGGATCATACATCTTCTTTGTTTGAACAAGCTCGACCTCGGTGATTTCTACCAGTTCGTCGGTGCCGGGATAACAGTCTTCTGGCAGGCCAGAGATGTAAGGTTCAACGGCGGGCGTGTATTCGTAGGTAACGTTGACTTCGATTTCGATAATACAGGAGGTCATGATTTTGGCGTAAGGTTTAAGTTGAGATGGTTGGCTAGGATTTGGAGCAGAGTATGGGCAGTTGCTTCTTCAAGGTAGATGGGAGACTCCCGTCGGATAAACTCTGGGCTAATTTCTACTCCGTTGTTTAAGAACAAGCAGCATTTTTTTGAGTTAGGTTCAGCGAGAGAGAAGTATACGGAGTCTCCGATATATATGGTTTTAAGGTCTTTGTCGTTCATATTGAAATGTAGGTTAGGTTTTCTTTGCTGCGGGTTATTGCGACGTAGCGCAAGTTATTTTCTTGTTGAAGTTCGGCTTCCGTCTTGGCGTATTTGGACGGGAGTAAGAATTCATTCAGAATGAATACGTTATTCCATTCCAACCCTTTAGCCCGATGGATAGTCGAAAGGATGAGAGCATTCTTGTTAGGAAGAAAGATTTGATCAATTTTGGTAAGGATTTCAGACGGCGTGGTGCATCCACCGGATAGAATCGAAAGCACTTGATGCTTGTCTTCGATAACGCCTTGCTTTGCTCTCGTCTTGGCAGAGACCAGCTTTTTGTCTCGCCAGAAGTCCAACTTGGTTTTGTATTCAATCATATCGTCAGCACGGAAACTGCGGACGATTTTTTCCAGTCCGGACCCGAGGTCGCGACCAGCGTAGGAAAAAGGTCTTCCAGCAGACAGCAAGCGCAAGGCCAGCATAACAAGGGGCGCGTGGTTCCGACAGAGGATAGCAGCAGCGTTAGGAAAGGAGTCCGGAGACCAAGTAGAGCCAAGTTTACGAACCTGGCCAGAGGCTGCGTCGGGTGCGGATTCCAAATGCGGGACAAGAGGCTTGGCCTCGGTAACGATTGCGGTCGGACACCGGTAGGTGATGGATAATGGGAAGTGTTTGAGGGCAAAGCGCGTTGTTAGCTTGTCCAAGCTTTCCGTGTCTGCTCCGCGAAATCCGTAAATAGCTTGGAATGGATCTCCGACGATGGTTAATTGGCTGTCAGAATGCAAGCACCGCTGGATGAATTCATGTTGAATTAAGTTAAGGTCTTGCGCTTCATCGACGAAGAGCCGGTCCACTTTCGGGAAGGGCAGGTTGTTAACCACAGGCAGCCATAACATATCGTCGAAGTCACAGCCGTTGGAATAATCGGCGGACTGGACAATGATTTCCGAACACCATTGGAGCAAGTCCGCTTCGTTATCGCAGTCAAGATCTATTTGGTCAATGCAGTCTGCCAGGTCTATGGGGTTGACTTCTGCTGTTGGCATGGAGTTCTTCCACGAGGAGACTACAGTAGTCACGTTCTTGAAGTTCGCAAAGTAGGTTTTGTTATCGACCATGTCTTTGAAGAAATCCGAGGTGCGGAACTTGCGTAAACGAAAGGATGGAAGCAAGGACCGACCAAGAGCATGAAAGGTAGAGGCGTGGACGTAGTAAGGTAGCCGGGACTTGAGTTCCTCGGCGATGGTCTTGTTGAACGCGAGGAAAACGTAGTTTCCGCCGGGCTGCAAGGACTTAGCGAGTTCAACAAGGACGTAGGTTTTTCCGCAACCTGCAACACCGTCAATCCGTTTGGAAGAATCAGGGTCGGAGAAGATTGCAGTTTGGTAAGAGGAGTGTATAGGAGACATTAGATTTTGGTTTTATTGTAGTTGGTTGTGTTTGTGCAGTGGGTTGTTTCATAGACTATGATATCGCCTACGATGTCTTCGGTTTTTTCTTCCATCTCGATTTCTAGGGCGTCCGCCAGGATATTGTTTGGGACAATGAAGCGGTATCCTTTGTATCCGTTGGAGAGTAGGATACCTCCTTTTTGAATATCAGGGTGGGCTTTGAGCACTCCCACTTCTGTGGCTGCGAGCAAGGTTGTGCTGGTGGCGTCGTAAGGATGTTGGATGGTAACAAACATACCTGCGGGTAGGGTGGCGGTAGCCCCTTCACTGCTGTTCCAGCATTCTGTGTCGGTCAGGTCTTTCTTGAGTTGAAGCGTTTTTCCGTAAGGTGTTTTCATAATTTCAATTTGGTTGGGGCCGGATTGGTGATCGTGGCGTTAGAAATAGAATTAAATAATGACTTCACCATCACGCCATAGACTCCCGGTTTCGAGCACTCGTGTAGATTCATCATAGATTCCTTGAACGCGAATCATCCAGTCGTTAATTTTTTGGTATTCCTCTCCATACCCGTATGTTCTGGCAACTACAGCGAGAAGGTCGGCGGCAATCTCTACGGCTTTCGTCAGTTCGGCTGCTCGTAGTGGGAGCGATGCGCGATACGCATTTGATGCTTGCACGGCGATTTGTTTTGGTTTGATTTGTTTTGGTATTGTGGTTTTCATAATATATTTTCTAACAATCCATTCTAGCCAAGCCCGTCCCGCGTCCACTCAGATTTTCCGAGTCGTTTCCGGGCTGGCTGACTGGTGGGTTCGCTATCAAAACCATCTCCAGCCTTGGGGTAGAGTTTGCCATTCGTAGTAGCGGCGATTCATGAGAGAGCATTCCCTTGATTGGATTATGTATTCTGGGTTAGGCACTATAGCCAATCGTGGCACAAAGCACCAACGGAAGGCGCGAACAAGGCGGTGATGCCAAGCCCTAAGCCGTTGAGACTTTCGAGGCGTGACAGGTATCGGGGATGATTCTTGGTTATTCATGGATTTATGTCTAGTTCGGGCTGGCATACCTCATGCGGTATTCGCATACGCTCGGACCGCACCTGTGCCGTTGCAGTCTTCGCAAGTCGCGCTACGTACTTCCCATTCTCTTTTTTTATTGGTCATCGTGATGGCGTTTACCTTGCCTGTGCTCCAGCATTTATGGCACACCTCCGATGCCACGCTGATACGCATACCAGCACGATCCACCCCATTGTGGTATTTATCAGGCTTTGCCATGTCGATTGGTGATCGTGGCTTTCGGAGACCAAAAGCCTCTGCGACGGCTGGTATTAATTCCGTCCTGCGTATCCCGCAGTTGAAGCCTCGCGTTGTGCAGGGTCACCTCTCCAATTTTTCGTGCCTTGTCAAAAGGTCCACTAGCCCACCCGGACAGGTAGGCAGCAATTTCCTCCAACGTAAAAAGTGGAGCGTTTTTGCATCCAGAGCAGAGTTTTGCGCCGTTGATGTTATACGGGTCTCCAACAAAGTCACTCCGGCAGGCAGAGCAAACAAATTCCGAACAGGCGATGGAGTTAATCACTACCTGTTGGGACTCGGTTTTTGATTCAGTGGTTTTTTGGCTGTCGTTTTGCATAATTTCGTTAATCGCGTGCCAGCGAATTTACCCGCTGGCACGCAGATTTTATTCCGTAGCTGAACTTATTGACATCCCACCTTCTAGCAGAATTGGCCATGCGTTGACAGGAACATTTGTTGGTTCGATAGGAAACTTCTTAACTCCGTAGAGAGTCACGGCGACTCCGCAGATTTCTTGTTCCCAGTCAATCCGCTCTTCGTGTCGGCGAGCTTTCCAACCTTCACGGCCAAGCGCGTCGCCAAGGGCAATCAGCTGTTGTTCGTTCGGCCAGCCACTAGCTGTTGGGGTGTCATTGTAACTAGAAACTGAGCCGGTCATATGACCGGTGTCTTCCGTAAGTTTTGCTGTGAGTTTGCACAACTTGTCAAGCTGCGTTTGGTACTGTCCTAGGCTTTTGTTTGTTAGGTTCATGCTGTTTTGTTGTTTTGGTTGAAAATTCTGTCTGTTCGGTTGCACTCTAAGTTGATTATCCAATGCGGCGGTGCTGCGTCGCCGAGAGCTAAGACCGCTCCGGCTAATGCGACCGCACGGAAGGTTGGATCGGAGTAAGCACGGGCGATCTTGCTAACAAGTTCTTGCTGCTTTTCTTTATTCATATTGAATCGAGTGCGCTACTGCGTTTAGACTTGGATGAAGGCTTGCTGGTTTGTAATGCTTTCGGCTTGCGTTTTCCGCCATACGCTTTCGGTTCCTTCTTAAACAACGGCTCTACTTTATTGGAGAACCAGCCAACGTGACCGAGAATCGGCAAGTTGCGGTCATCAAGAAACAGTCCGAGGTTATAGTCTGTTGCGATTAATGTCAGCCCACCTTTAACTCCTCGGATTTCACCGAGGACTCTTTTAGTTGGCCTCCAGAAATGGAACGTTTTTGCCGAAAAGGTCATGCCAGTTTCTCTGACTATGCGGTCCATTTCGTCTGCGTTTTTTCCTGCCGTTAGTTCCGCGTTTGTCGGCTGACAGGAACGGTTTTTTTCGTCTGCTCGGGCAGCTGCTAGTTGGCTTGGGTGAACTTTTGTCATAACAAGATCCAATTGGTCCCTCCGAGTTCCTGGATAAAGCCGAACTTCTCTAGTAACACAGGATCTCCCGCCGTTACCACAATGGCTTTCTCTCCTTGTTGCTGGCTTGTTCTTTCCTGTATAACCCGCAGCAACGCTATTTCCGTTGGCGATGTTAACCGGGCGAACTCGCGCTCGTCAGGAGCCTGCGCTGTCGCTTGTGGTCCGCGGAACTCTCGTTCCTTGCGCCGCTTGCGCTTGGCACCGTCGCGGCACGTAAGAGAGCAGTACTCTTTTCCGTAGAGGGACGGGAATAGCGTCTGGCAATGGGGACACGTAGTCATCGGGAATACCCCCCGTACGTTTTTTGCCGATTATACGCTACCAGGTAAGCTGCGAGCAACGTTGGGGATTTTTTTCCTGTCCGATGCCAAAGCATTGACCAGAGACTGCGTTTTTTATTCTTGTTCATTTCTTTTCTGTTGTTATGAGGACTTTATGTCCTGCTTTTTTCCGCTCCAAAATTGCCATTGCATTTCGTGTGCAACTTGCTTGCTGACTTCCAAACCAACATAAAGTCCTTTGGGGCTTTCCTTTGTCGGCAAGCCAATCCATTCTAACGAGTGCGCTACCTGAAACCACAAGGTTCCTTCCGCGCCGTAGGCTTTTGCGCTCGCCGTAGGCCCTTTGTTTTCTAACAAGAAATGCCTGCCATCTGCCGTGCGGATAAACTTCCTGTCGGCTTTCGGCTTTTTGGTTTTTCTTGCTATTGTTGACAGGAATTCGACTTTCCTTGCAGTATGTTTGCTCGCCTTCGGCGAGTTGCTTTCGTTCGTGTTCATGGATTAAGTATTTTGTCTTCCCGTTTACGACAATCTTCCGAGAACAACGTTGTTCCTTTTTCTAGTAAGATTTTTTCTGCGTCGGCTACTGTCCCTGCGAACAGGAGAAGTTTCGCTGCGGTTCCTTTTTCTGTTTTCTGTGTGATCTTGACCCTAGTTAGGAAGACTAAACTTGCGTCTTCGACTTCCCAACTAAAGTCCGCGTGTAATTTCGCCGGTGTATTTGGTCTGCTCACAGTATTATTTTATAACCTACGGAATGATGCGAAGCCCGCCGACCAGCTTCCACTTTTCCATTTGTGGTTCCGCGATTTCATACAGAAGCTCTGCCGCTTTTTGTTCGTCTCCGCCAATCGCTAACGCAACAACGGCTGCAAACTCTTCGTCTGACATCTGACATTCTTGCTTTTCCGGTCCTAGCAAATCTTGAACCGTTACGAACCAACGTGCATTGACCCTGGAAGCTACGACTTTCGTATCCTCCGTGCTTATTCTTACTTCATTCATACTTTTCCTTTCGCTGACATGACTCCGGTTGATTCCGGGTTCATTCCAACGTTGGCTAAGCGGCCTTGCCTAGGTAGCTGGATAGGGGAGAGACCTTCCCCCGGCTTCCGGCCTCCGGCCTTTGGCTTCCGGCCCTTGTAGTGTGTTTTTTTTTTTTGGAAAAATATATACACACTAAGGGCAGGCCGCTAACGGTGGGGAGGCCTCCGTAATAGGCTAGGAGGCCTCCAAGGCCTCTGGAGAGGCCAGCGGAGAAGTAGGTCTCTTCCCTATCCCGCTACCCCCCCTCCCT
>Ga0307928_10001871_pt1 | contig 16022 bp, 17 predicted proteins | sample AceLakmetagen232_FD_201815 | JGI IMG/M metagenome (GOLD analysis project Ga0307928, IMG submission 201815) | Saline water microbial communities from Ace Lake, Antarctica - #232 | ecosystem: Environmental > Aquatic > Non-marine Saline and Alkaline > Saline | place: Antarctica: Ace Lake... | reverse complement strand
GATTTAGTTAATGATGCAAATTATCTTGCTGGTCAAGATGCTTATACTTATTTCCAAATTGCTGGGAGTTATTTGACTGATGAGTCTGACCCTATTTATTTGGCTGATGTTGCTAACATTGTGTTTGATGGGAATAATGTTTCTCAATTAACTAATGATGCGAATTATATTTCAGGGCAAAATGCTTTTGCTTATTTCCAACCAGTTGGAGATTATTTAACTGATATTCCAACAGGTGTTGTTTGGGATGGGAATAATGTTTCTCGTTTGGTGAATGATGCTGAATATATGACTAAAACTCAAAGTGATGGAAATTATTTGAAATTAACTGGTGGAACAATTAGTGGAAGTATAATTGGTGCTACTGATTTAAATGCAACTAACTTAAATGTTACAACTGCAAATGCAACAAATGTTCTTGCTTCAACTGATGTTAATGGAACTAATGCAAATTTTACTACAATAAGAGGAACTAATGAAATCTTGACTGGCGATAATAATTCTGCAAGAGTGTTTTCAACTGGTGATATTCATACTGATGCAAATTATACAATTGGAACTGATGGTTATATTATGATTTCAGGAAGCACAATGATTATTGGGATGAACTGATGGTGATTAAAATGAATAAGTATTTAATCATTTTTTTTTTAATCCTTCTTTTTTTTTCAACAAATGTTTCTGCTTTAGATTGGACTTCTGATTTGAATACAAGTCTTAGAGGATATTATGAATTTGAGGAAACAAGTGGAACTACTGCTTATGATTCTTCTGCAAATGGTGCTGATGGAACAAATTCTAATGCAACAGTAAATCAAAGTGGAAAAGTAGGTCAATCGTATGCTTTTGTTATTGCTTCAAGTAGTTATGTTAATTCAGTAGTTAATACTTCAAGACCAACAGAAGCCACTATGAGTGCTTGGTTTTATCCAACTTCTTCTTCAGGAACTCAAGAGATATTTTCATCTAAAAGAGAAGGTGGAAGTGGTGGATGGAATCTTCAAGAAATGAGATTGTCAAGTGGTGAATTAATTTGGGTTAATTCAAGTAGTTCTGTTCATCATGTTTTTCCATCAGGTGTTTCTCCAACACTTAATAATTGGCATTTTGTTGCTGTTACTATAAAAGATAATGATTATGTTGATATTTATATTGATGGAACAAATGAAATTCACACAGCTATGTCTTATGCAACACAAAATAGTATGTATAATTTTGTTATAGGTGCGACTTACAATGTTGGTTATAATACATTTTTTGCTGGGTCTATTGATGAAGTTGGGTTTTGGAATAGAAAATTAACTACGACTGAATTAAATTTAATTTATAATGAAGGAGCTGGTTTAGCTTTTAATTCAATAGATATAAATAATCCATCTAAAATTACTTGGAATGTTTATGAAACAGGAAAATCAACTCATTTGACTGATGTAAATATTGATTGTAATATTAATTATTTAGATGCTATACTTCAAGATTCTCCCTTTACTTCTGATTATGTTGATGGGAATACAAGTATTTCTTGTCAATTTAGTGATGTTAATTATTTGGATGAAATTGTTGAAACAGTTGTTGATTCTAACAAGACAGTTACTGTTTATTTAGACCCTGAACCTGTTTATTCTCCATGTGGAACTGGTGGAACTGTTACTGATGATGGTTTTGGAAATAGAACCCACACTTTTACTTCAGGTGGAACTTTTACTGCATTAAAAGATTGTGATGATTTAAATGTCCTTGTTGTTGCTGGTGGTGGTGGTGGTGGTGGAACTATTGCTGGTGGTGGTGGTGCTGGTGGATTACTTTTTGAAACTGCACATTCTGTTACTACTGGTGATTATACAGTTACTGTTGGTGCTGGTGGTTCAGGTGGTGTGGGTTGGAATAATCAACCAAGCACAGGAACACAAGGTTCTAATTCTATTTTTAATGATATGACTGCTACTGGTGGTGGTGGTGGTGGTGGAAATGGAACACCAACCACAGGTGGTAGTGGTGGTGGTGGTGGTTTTGTTTCAACTACTGGTGCTTCAGGAACTGTTGGTCAAGGTTATGATGGTGGAGATGCTGGGAGTGACTTTGCTGGTGGTGGTGGTGGTGCTTCTGAAGTTGGTGCTGATGGTGTTACTTCTGCTGGTGGTGATGGTGGTGATGGTTTAGCTTATGATATTTCAGGAACTTCTACTTATTATGCTGGTGGTGGTGGTGCTGGAACAAGAGAATCTGCTGGTGGTGTTGCTGGTTCAGGTGGTCTTGGTGGTGGTGGTGCTGGAACAACAAGTGGTGGTGGTGCAACATCAGGAACTGCTAACACTGGTGGTGGTGGTGGTGGAAATGGATATGATGGAAGTCAATCTAATGCTGTTAAAGGTGGAAATGGTGGTTCAGGAATTGTTATTATAAAATATGAAATTGATGTTGAAGAATCTGCTGATGAATGTGCTCCAACAATTAATGAAGATTGGGTTGTTACTTCAGCAATTGATTGCAATTCTTATGCAATTAATCTTGGAACAGGAAATCTTGTTTTAAGCACAGGAGCAAAATTAAGATTATTTGATTCAAATATTTCAGTAAATAGGTTTGATATTAATGCTTCAGGTTCTCAATTATGGTTGGGGTTACAAAGTTGGTTAAAAATTAGTTAAAGAAACAATTAAATAATTGAAAGAACATATATTAGGTGGTAAAGATGAATAAAATACAAGGTTTAGTAATATTAATTTTCTTATGTTTAGTAGGTTCAGCGTTTGCGATAGATGTGGATGTTATTAGCAATTATCAAGTTCCAACAAATGTTCCTTTAAACCAAAAGATTACTGCAAGTGGAATCTTTGACACGAATGGAGTTAGCAATAATGTTCTTTGTTCTTTTTATTTTTATGAATTAAATGGAAATCTTATTGGAAGGGCAACTGACCAATATACAACAACCACTGGTAGATTTGCAATGAATGGAACTCTTATGCAAGAACCAACTTTTGTTAGAGGAGAAACTTATACTTTGAGAACTGAATGTGGAACGATTCATGCAGATGCTAATTTTGATGTTGGTCAAAAACAAGAAGCGTTTGATGTTATGGGATTCAAATTTTATCCTCAAGGAACAGTAATGGATTTTATGTATTTGAAAGATAATGGTTTAATGGTTTTCTTTTTGTTCATGATGATTTTTGTTTTAGCAAGTGTGTTGGTTCTTGGTGCGAAAAACTTATTTTAATAGGGGATTTAAGTGGAAGGTTCTTCAAAAGTTTTGCTAATAAGCTATGCTTTTTTATTCTTTTATTTAGCCATTGGGATTTTTAATTTTTCCAACTTTGGTTTAGTTAATAATTCTGTGGATTGGGATGTTCATTGGAACAAAGTAAATGACTTAAATTACAGTCCAAGTTATCCTTCAGCTTACCATTTTTTGTTTAACATTTTTGATTCAAGTCAGCTTCTTTTTTATGGAGTCAGTTTAATTATTGTTTGTTTTTTAATTCCCATTTTACTATTTTTAGTTACTAAAACTCATTGGTCAGCAATACTTTATTTTTGTGGAATTAGCTTACCCCATGTATGGATTTATGGTTCAACTTTTCCTCAAGCATTTGTTTTCATGCTAATTCTAATTTATTTGGCTAATAGAAAGAATCCTTTTGTATTTCTTAGTGGGCTTATTTTAGCATCATTAGTGCATAGGCATGGTGCTCAATTATTTGCTTTAATATTGTGTGCTGAAATAATTGAATTTATTTTTAACAAATATTTGAAAGAAAAACTTTCTTTGTTTGTTGTTTTAGGTGTTGAAAAGTTTAATTCTGTTTTTGAGTATTTATTCTATTTTTTAATGAATATAAGTTTCCCTGTTTTGATTTTTTCAAGGAGTATAATCAAAAATATTTTTTATTTAGTTCTTGCAGTTGTTCCTTTATTTTTGCTTAATTATGATGCTCGTCTTTTGAGTGTGACTCAATTAGCTTTGTTGATTATTGCAAGTCCTAAAATTGCTAAGTCAGAACATAAATGGTTGATTAGTTTTATCTTGTTTTGGTATTTACTTTTATTTTTATTAGGGTTTGCTGTTGGAACAAGTAAATTGTTCATTTAGAAAGATATATATAGTAGTTGTGAAGTATAGTTAGTATGGCTTATACACCAGTATATACCAGTGCAGACCTTGCACCATTGATATTTGATATCGTTGGGCAATTTATGGCAGGAATCGCAACAAATGCAGGATTAATTGTAACACTTTTAGTGCTAACAATTATAATCGTTTTAGTTGTTGATTTACTGACAGGCGTGTTCGGTATAATCGGAACTGTTAAGAAAATAGCAAAGAAATAATTTCTTGATTGAAATTGTTTATTTCTATTTTAAGTTAGGGAAAATGAAAGTTTTTCCTAACATATATTAATCTTTTTATTAAAAGCTCTAAAAGTAAAGTTTTTATAATAGTTACGACCATAACTTAACATATGAATAAGCAATTTTTTCTATTAATATTAATGACTATGCTTTTAACTCTTACATTGTTTCCAACCACTGTTGGAGCTTTAACTTATCGTGTTGATGAGGACAATGGTTCATGGTCACAATATGATTCAGGGCTTGCTTCAGGGTATTATCAATCAGACTTATATCAAGCAACAGAAAATCGTGGATTTGAAACTTCTTTTGGAGAACTTGGAACAAGCGAATGTGATGAAGGTTGGTGCAGACTTGGAACTGATGGTGGAACTCAACATGCTTTAACTTCAATTTCACAATTTATTGAAGGAACTAATTCATTATATATTTATCAAGGAAATGGAGCTCCTGCAAGCACCAGTTCAATTTTCTTTCAACAAACTGCTCAAGCAGGAGATTCAGATATAAATTTTGCTTATAGATATTCAACCTTTGAAGGTGATTCTTTTTCTTATGGATATGTTGATGATGCAAATAGATTCATAGCAGTTGGTGGGCTTACAAAAGCAGACACTGATTGGCATTACCAAGATTATGAAATTCCAAGTGGAAATTATAGATTAGCATTTCAAGCAGTGTCAGGAAGTGCAAACACAATAGACATTTATATTGATGACATAACTGTTACAAGAAATAACACAGGAACTTTTTCTTATTTTACTGAACCAACAGATTGCACTTCAATTTCTTCTTGTTCAAACATTGAAGACCATTTACCTTCTAATCAACTTGGAGAACTTTATTGGGCAGTTGATTATATTAGTGGTGCGACTTGTAGTGCTGTAATTAATGGAACACCAATCACAATGACTGAAGGACTTGGTGGAATGTATTATGCACTTGTTGATGTAGCAGTAACAAGTGGAGCTTCAATTGATGTTGATTTAACTGCAAGTTGTTCAAGAGTTCCTGCAATTACTAAAAACTTTTCTGTTTCTCCAAAATTATATCGTTATAATAATGTAGAAGGTGGTGACTTTGAATATGTTTCAACTTTGTCAGATAAAACTGATGAATGTGATGATTATTTTTGTCAAGTATTTTCTTCATTAACAAATGTAACTTCATCTACTTTTGAAACAAGACAACAAGATTCAACAAGTGGAATTAAGTCTTTGAAATTTTCTTATAATAGAACTTCTTCTTCAGGATTACAATATGTAACTTTTTTCCCAATCCTTTCTTCTACTTATGATGGTGGAGCTACAATTTATTTTGATTACAAAGAAATAGGAAATTATACAACAAGTTATCCACTCCATTATGGATATGTTAATGATAACAATACATTCACAAGTAAAGGAACTTTAGATTTTGCTGACACTGATTGGACTAATGAAAGTTTTGTAATTCCAAGTGGAAATTATAGATTAGCATTTCAAGAAGCATCAAATGGTGCAGAAAATAATATTTGGTATATTGATAATATAATTTCTTCACTTTCAAAAAGAACTTCAACTTTAGTTGTTTCAGATTCAGCAATTAATGATTCAGCATTGAGAGGAGATACAGTTTATTTTTATGGAACTTATAATGATGAGTTAGACAACCCAATTACTGATGCTACTTGCACAGTAACTTCAGGACTTTCAGAAGTTTCCCTGACTTATAATGCAAGCACTGAAAGATATGAAGGTTCATACCTTTTTATTTCAAATGGAACTTTTTCAACTTCAACTACTTGCACTTCAACTAATTACAACACTCAAACTTCAACACCTTTTAATTTAGTGATTGGTGATTCATTAACTCTTTCATTACAAACAACAGTAATAAGTGGTTTAGGTTCAATTACTAAATCAGATACAAATAATCAAATAACTCTTAATGATATTTCTTCATCAGATTTAATTTTTAAAGTAAAAACAACTGACAGTGCTTATGCTTTAGTAACAAACTGGGTTAATTCTGATAAGTCTTCAAAACAATATTTTGTTTATACTTCTCTTGATGGAGATGACTGGACTTTTAGTGACACAATTACTTTTGGTGCGACAACTTCTACTCCTGTTCAAAAGATATGGAACGATTCAAACGAAAGTTACAATTATAGTTTTAATTCTGATTTAACTCAAAGTGTTTGGCAATATTATAAATTAGTTTATCAAGCACCTGCTTATTATTCTGAAGTAATCAATTCAAGCATGTATTGGTTTAACCAAAATCCCCCTTCAAATTTTGTAGATTCAAGTGGAAAAAACTTTGATGTGTTTGCTGATTCAAACTATACAAATATACAGTCTTATACTGCACTTCCTTTCCAAAATCTTGTTTCAGGTGATTTAACAGTAGGGTATCAGTTACAATTTACTGCATATGGAACTTCAGCAGGAACTCTTGCTGTGGGGAGTAGGGCAGATGGGTCAGATTCTACAAGTAATATTTCAGTTACAACAACACCAACAAGATTTAGTATTCCAATCGTTCCAAGTGTAAGAGATTCAGTTCTTTTAATTAAATCAACAAGTGCAACAAGCAACACTTATTATATTACTGATTACACAATTGTTCCAAGAAGTTATTTTTTCAATCAATTAGAAATCGTTAATCCTGATAGAACTCAATTACAATCAATTTTGAGAAATGGAACAAGCACTCAATATGTAAAAGAAGGCGACAGTGTAATTTTGAAAACAAGTATGTATGACACTACTGGGGATTTAAGTAAAATAGAAATTCAAACTTATCTTGGGGGAACACTTGTTAAAACTCAATTCATAGATATTTCAAGTTCAGCAGGAAATTATATTAATTTTGATGAAGCAATTGAGGGTGTAATTGATTTAAATGGAATTGGTGGAGAACTAACAACAACTGATTCTTTAAGAACAATTACTTACAAAGCAATTCTTTACAATACAGATGACGAAAGTGTTTCTGAACAATACAAAACAGTTTCATTACTTCAATTTCCTTATTTCCCAAATGACTTCAGAATGACTTCAGAAATAATTAATACAAAACTTGGAACAAATCCAAAAGCAAGATTAAATATTCAAACAAGAATCCCAACTAACTTTTTAGGAGTTGAGTTTGCGTTTTATGATTCAGCACATTCAATTGCCACTCCAAATTATAAAGAAACACTTTATGCAAGCGACTTATCTTGCACTTCACTTTTAAGTTGCACAAAAGAAATAGTATTTGATAAATATGTTTGGGATAGTGAGGGTGATTTCACTGTTCAAATAACTGCGTTAATTACTACTGAAAACAAAAATTATACTGACTCTTACACTAATGCAAAAAAGCATGTTGTAGTTACTACTTCAGGTTATTTGTTAATGCAAATGATTCAATATAATGAAAGACACCAAAATGCTACTCCACACACACCATATAATTCAACTGAAAGAGTTCCTTTAATGCTTGGAGTAACTGATGACATGGGGAAAAATCTTCAAGATACAATAACACCTTATTTTACTTTAATGGTTGATGATGTAAATTATACTACTCAATTTTATCCTGATGCTTTTAATTATGATGAAGCAAGTGGAACAAATATTTGGTTATGGAATCAATATCTTTATGATGATGCAGGAAATTTACTTCCTGATTTAAATGTAGTTAAATTTAGAGGATTAATCGCTGACAAAAGACAATCACAAAGCACTGACAACCAATTTGCTTTTGCAAACAGATGCACACTTTATCCAGTTGATTTACTTGGGGATTCAGCAACATACCTTGCTGAAGAATATGATTGGTTAGGTGGAATGATTGGGAAAGGTATATTTGATTGGAAATTAAAAGATAATAGTGGTGGTTGGATTGCACAATATGTAAATATTTATGGAACAGTTGCAGGGTCAATTGCACAAAATGGGTGTGTTGAATATCCCCCAAATATAGTTGGATGGGGTGATGGGAATGAATCTTTAATTACAATTGATGATTCTTTTGACCTTTCATTACATGCTGATAATCGTCAAGCACTTTATTGTGGTCAAACATATAATAACAATACAATAACTGACCAACTTGGTGATGATTTTAGTTGTGTTTTATTAATTCATGAAGACTTAGAACAAATTGACCAAGTTCGTGTTCAAATTGGAAATGACAATAGTGATTATTCAGTAGTTAATGATAACAAACAATACTTAGATTTCACAATTACTGGGAATGATATAATATTTAATGACATGGGGGTAATCCTTGCTAATTGGTATCAGAAAGGATATTATGGTGCTTCACCAACTGGTTCTCCAACAGTGCAACAGATTGTTCTTAGTTTATGGCATGATATAATGACTCCTCAACTTTCAAACGACCAAATTGCTGACCAATTCCATTTTACTGAAGTAATTGGTGGGGATGGAAATTATAACTTTGAATCAGATTGGAACTCAAGTATTTATAACAAAGCAATTGTATTCAAAATTAATAACTTCAATGTATTAAATGTGTATGATTATTTGACTCCTGAAGAAAGAGCTAATTTTGATGCTAAAAACTTTTTAAGTTATGCAAGAGCAAATAACATAAATGTTTATCCAAAAAATTTAAACATTGAACTTTATAGTAATAATACTGAAACACCATTTAGAATAATTGAATCATCTTCACCAATTATAATAAATAAAAATCCAACTAACATGACTAAGACTCCAATTTATACTTCAGATGGAAATATAATTTTAACAAATGTTGATGAGATTCTTCCTTTCCATGTTATTTCAACAATGAGTTCAGCAAATTCTTCAAAAAATAGTAGATTGATTGCTAATTTACAATTTAGACAAATAATAAAAGCACACCCTGTTAATACTGGGGGAATTATTGGTGGATTTAACTTACCTGCTATTGCTGAAGGAATAGGGTATTTCTTTTTCGGTGAAGATGATGAAGGAAATGCGTTAGGTGCTTTTAATGCTCCTTCAACATGGTTTGTTAATAATATCATAGTTATAATCGTTATAATCTTCCTGATAATTATATTTGCATTAGTGTTTAAAAGTATTGCACCTGCATTTAAGAGTAGTTGATTTTAGATGGGAACTTTACTTGAATTAATTTCAACTTTTGCAACACCATTTATGCAACACCCTCAAATTGTTTTGGTGTTAGCAATTTTAATTGTTGGAGCTGATGCAGGGATATGGACTGGTGGTGAAACATTAGGATGTCCTTTACTTGATGGAAGTAATATGACTTATGAAGAAATAAGAAATATCTATTATGATAATCCTGTGAATCAAATAACTTATGAATCAGCAGGAAATAACCCTAATTTAGTAATTAAGCGTAGTGTTGCAGGATATTATGTTACACCTTTGACTATTGATACTTCTTGGATAATTCCTAACACAGGAATTGGATGGGGTGGTTTTGACAGGGCAGTTTATATTGCTTCACCTGATTGCAAACCATATACTTATGTAATTGTTCCAATGTCGGCAGGTGCAGGTGCTCCTAATGCTTTTGGTGGAACTATAACAGCATTTTTCCAATATTTGCGTATTCCAATTGTAGTAGATTCGTTTTGGTTATTTGTATTAATGATATTTTCAACAGTGGGGTTTTGGGCTTTAAAATCATTAACTTAAATAATAGTTAGTTTTTTATAGATTAAAGGTGATATTGTATGAGTATGGATAAGAGATTTTTGTTAGTTGGATTAATTTTAGTATTTTTCATGGCTTCAGCTTTTGCTGTAACACAAAATTCAATACAACACTTTAATTTGTCTTGGAATCCTAATACAAATCAACTTAATATTGGCGTTCAATGTGAAGGTCAAACAATGGGAACTTTAGTTTTAGGCAGTGGTCAAACAAGAGATATTATTTGTGGAACTATGGACTTTGGTCAAACATGGATGATTGGTGAAATAGAGAATACTAATCAACTCACAGGGATTTTTACAATTCCTGAATCGTGTGAAATTTGTTCTATGGCTTCAACAGTTAATACTAACGACCCTGATGACCAAACTGATTTGTTTTTGACTCAAGTATTGTTTGCCATAATCATGATAGTTGTTATATTATTCATTTTATTTGTAGTAAATAAGCTAAATCATTAATACAATAGATTTATAAATATTAAAAACCTTATTATTGTAGAGTTTTAATATTAATTATAGGGGTTATATTTTTGGACACAAAAAAGTTTTTTGCAATAAGTTTTTTTCTAATATTTTTATTTTCTTCAGTGTTTAGTGCGACAGTTTCTGATGGAAGTCCAACAGTAATTAATGATGTTTCAACAGGGCAGTCTTTTGCTCAAGTAAATGCACGAATAACTGAACTTGCTAACAAAATTGAAATAGCAAGAAAACAAGACTTAAATTTTCAAGATTATGCCATATTGAAATCTGATTTACAAGGATTTTATGGTGAAATGGTGCGAATTAACCAAGCATCAGAACAACAAATTCTTTTAGGTAATATTATTATTGTTATAATGGCTTTTTCTATAATGTTTCTTTTAGTTGGAAAGAATTTGATTCCCCAAAATAAAAAGGAATCAAAAAAGGAAGATGAAAAAGAATCTATTTATGAGAAAGACCTTATAATTACAAATGAACAAAACAATGGGGGAATATAACATGGTTGTAGAATTTGGAGAATTTAAAGGAAACAAATTAATTATCTTAAAAAGGGATGATGACGATAACTTTCCATTCCAATTTGGATTAGGAAAAGCAAAATTAATTATTGCTAACATTGATGAAATTCAAAAATTTGTTAATGATAATCAAGAAATTGAAAAGGAAGAAGCATAAAGGTGTTAAAATGGCAGATAAGAAAAAGATTCCAACACCAAAAATAGTTCAAAACCTTATTAAGGCAGTATATTTAACTGCATTTACTTTTGGTTTGACTTTTATTTTTGTTGCTATTGGGTTCTTTTTTTATGGGTCTTCAGTTACAGACCCTTTGCCACTTTATGTTGTAGCTCAAGTGATAGTTATTTGGGCTTATATTAATGAAAGTATAAAAATAAATGGTGAATGATTATTATGGCAGAAAAGAAAGGATTATTAGGTGGGAATTTACTTCCAAAGTTATTGATTTTGTTTGCTGTTGGGCTTATAGTTAGTGTTTTTGTTTTTGGTTTGCCAGTAACAATTCCTGATATGATTTTTACAATTATTAGAATTGGAGTTGGAATTGGAATTATTGTTCTTGCTCTTAAAATAGTAGAAAAAATTGTGCTTCCTAAAGCAGATTTTTCACCATCTGAAAATTGGAAAGCAAAATTAATTAGAATTGCTGAAATGAGCAAACCCCCAAGAACTTCAGAATTGTGGATGAGAGGGGAAGATATGCACACTCATTATTTCTTTGGAAAAATCGTTGGATTATTATTTATCCCTGATTGGGCAGGAAGTCCAACTGTTAGTAAAAAAACAGGGTCTTTTGAATATGAAGAAAAGAAAGATAGAGAAGGAAATCAATCTTTTGATGTTAATGGAAAACCAGTTATGGTTCATAAATTAGAAAACATTACTGAAAAAGATGGTGATTGGTTATTTGTTATTCAAAGAGGGATGATTCCTGCGTTTTCTACAAAAGTTTTAGTTAGAGCAAGTGTTAAATTGTGTAGTGATATTGGAGAAAAAGTTTGGATTAAAACAGTAAATCTTGTTCCAACAGGTGATTTCTTTTATCCAAGCCAACAATGGCAAGCAGATATTGTTAAAATTAATATGCAAACTCAAGCAGAAGTTGTGCAAGAATCATTATTACATTGGTTAGATTTAGTTTCAAATGTTACTGAAGTTTCTTTGAAATCTGACCCTAACTTTGTGAAAATGATGCAAAGTAATACTGAAAATATTAGTCAAAAAGAATCAATGCCAATTCAATCTCTTGGGAATAGGGGTTGATTGGTGTGATTCACCATAAAGACCATTCTGCTTTTAAAAATCCAAGTTTAAAAGAAGAATTTCAAGATTCTGCTCTTAGAAATAGGGGGGGTTTGAATTGGAATAAAGAAACTTTTGTTTCTCTTAATCATAGTGGGTTGAGTTTTAGTAATATTAATCCTGAATCTTATGCAAATGATTATGCTAAATATTGGTCTATGCACGAAAGAAAACTTTGGATTACTTTGGGGTTCTGTTTGTTGTTTTTAGCAATGAAACTAATTGCTTAATAGGGGGATAATTTTATGAATTTATTACAAGTTGGTTTAAGAACAAAACAAGTGTTAGGAAAAATACCTACTATTTGTAAAAAATGTAATTCTGTTGAAACTACTAAGTTTTATGATAGTGCAGTGGATAAACTTCCAGTTGGGAGTTTTACAAAGAGATGTAAGTGTGGAACATATATTTATCGTTTTCATGATGTCTTAAAATCACCTGACCCTAATAATAAAACAAGTTATTTTACTAAAGCGTTTGTTCCTGCTCAAGAATTTATTAAGAATTATGACAAAAAAAATGTTTTTGAACAAAATGGCTTTCATAAAGGTGCGAATGGAAAATATGTTAAGTGATTTTTATGAGGAATGAAATTGAAAAAGAATTAAATGCTTATTTTTTGAAGAAATTTGGGCGTGCTACTGAAGATGGTATTCCAGTTATTGACCTTTATGAAATAATGGCAAAACCTAATTCTGTGGATATGGATTCACCTGAAGTTCAAAACTTAGTTGCAATTATTATGCAAACAATTATGTCAAGCCACATTCAAAGATATACTGACCTTTCTAAATTATGGAATCCTTTAAATTTTTTATGTAAGTATTGTGGTGAAGATGGTTACCTTGAAGAACTTCAAAACCTTTGGGATAGAGGAACAATTGGGATGAGTATTCCTGATTTACAAAGAAAAATTAGTAGAGGTGGTGCTGTGCCTGCACTGAATGGTAAGAGAATTACTTTTGATAAAATGAATTATTCTTTCAAACAAGTAGAACAAAGATTATTTTATATTTTCTTTGATGTTAGAGCAAGAAATAATATTAAGACTCCCCCAATTAATATGTCAGATATTCTTGGTGGAATTAATGATGAACAACTTGATGGGTAATTGGTATGGTGGATAAAAATATTTTAAGTAGAGAATCACCAATGAAACAAGCGTATGATAACTTTGATATTGAAAATATTGGAATGAGTCCTGAACAATATAAAATGATGGCTATGCGTATGCCTATTCCTCAAACTACTCAATTATTAAAAATTGATTGGAGAAGAAGGGCTTATTATCAAAATGTTATTGCTTCAGCAAATGGGATTACTGGTTCAGGGAAATCAAGTTTTATTTCTGCGTGTGGGATTGAATTAGGGAAAATTTATAAGGAAACTCATAATTATGATTATGACCCTTTTACTGTTGAAAATGTTTATTATGAACCTGAACAATTACAAGCAAGAATCCCTTTGTTAAAAGAAGGAGAAATTCTTTTAAGAGATGAACACTTAAAAGGGCAAGCAGGAATGATGAGTGATTTAACTACTTCTGTTTTAACTGATGCTGAACAACAATTAAGAAAAAACAAGAATAGTTTTTTGTTTGCAAGTATTGAAGAAGAAGACCACGCACACTTTTTTATTTTTGATATGAAACATATTATTCCTGACCAAACAGGGTTTCCAAAATATACTGTTGCTATGTTAAAGACTCCACTTTATACTAACCCAAAACAATTTGTTTGGCGTGGGCTTGTTGCTATGCCTTTTCCAAATAAAAAATATTGGGGTGCTTATGAAAAAAGAAAGGATGACCACATTACTTTATTAAAAAGTCAATATGGGAATACTTTAACCCCTGTGCATATTGATGCAATTAAAATTTATAAAAAAAGACAGGATGATTTAACTTTAAGAACAAGAGATGGTTTGATTAAACCAATTAAAGAAAATCTTTTAATTTCTCTTATTAGTGATGAGATTGGAACAAGAAAATACACTAATAAAGGATATGAAATTTTGAGAGATAGAATCAGGGATGAAATCCATAGGGAATATGCTAAACAAAATGATAATAGAATTACTGAAATTGAAGATGCAAAAAACAAAGCCACATTAGATAAAAAAGAAATTGCAATGCTTAAACTTGAAGAAGCTAATAGAATGAAAGAAGGTAAATTGATAGCATTTAGAGAAAAACTTGCTGAAGATAAACGAAAGAATGATTTGAAAGAAAAAGCATTGGTGATTAGAGAACAAGAATTACAACAATCAAAAGAAAGGAGAAAGTTAAAAGAAGCAAAAAAGAATGAAGGCAAAGAAGTTGATGTTTGGTCATGACTTCTAAAGGTATTTTTGCAGTAGTGTTTGCAGTTGTTAAAGCAATTAGTGATTTTGTGAGGAAGTTATAATGCTTGAAGATATTAATTGCAAAATGACTCGTGACATGAGAGATGTTTGTGATTTGTTTGATTTTGCGACTGTTGATAAAAGACCTCAATCAGAAATTAGTGGATTTATTAATTCTCTTGCTCATCAAAAATATCCTTATTCAAAAACTCAAGCAGGGCATGATTTGAGAATGAGATATAAAACTTGGCTTAGACATAGGTTGAAGCGTATGCTTAGGCAGTATTATTTAAAGCAGAATAATGAACCAATTAATTTAAATAAATCAAAGAAGTAAATACTATGCACAGGGTTTAAGGAGAAAGTGGAACACCCTATGTTCTGTTCTCCATTGAAGTTTGAGAAGACTAAATACAAAAAATACCTTTCTTCAAAAAAAGGATTTTTAGCTTTTTTCTTCTCAACAATCACCCTGTATTAGAAAACAATAAGTATATATAATACATAGCACCATAATATAGTATGGCTAAAGGTTGGGAAAATGAAAGTGCAAGACATTCTCTTGCAAGATATGGAATCAAGACAGGAACTAATAAATCTAATGTTCCAAAATCTAAATCTAAAGTTTTAATTCCAAAAACAATTACACAAAAGAGTTTTGGTGGAAAAGCAGTTGTTCGTGCTGAAGATGGAAAAATTATTTTAAAAAGTTATGCGACTGATGTTGCTTATATTGATAAAAATGGAAAGGCAGTTGTAAAAGGACTTTATTCTGCGACTACAAGAAAACATATAATGGAATTTTTAAGACAAAGAGGATTTAAAGCAGAATCTTCTGAACAAGTAATGAGAGATTATGGTAAAGATACTAAAAATGCTAAAGTAAAGATTCCTACTAAATCTAATTGGGTTTCTACTGATGGGTGGAGAGGACATGAAGAATTTCCAAATAGTGTTTATGAAACTTGGGCTACTGGCGAATATGAAGATGCTGGTGAAAATGCTGGAAGTAAAGTTGATGCAAGACTTAAAGTTGTTCAAAAAGTATTGAGAGATGAAGGAATTAATTCTAAAGTAAAAACTACTCAAACAAGCAATGTTTTTAGCACTGGCGTGGATGTTTTGGTTACCCCTAATGATATGAAAAGGGCTAAAGAAATACTTAAAAAGAAGGGATTCTAATGGACTATAAATCTAAAGTTAGGTCAAGACCTAAGCAACACTCAAGAAGTGGGTCAGTAACTGCAAAAGGTTATCGTTCTCCAACTACTGTTAATGCAGGACTTGCAATTAATCAAGTTGGTGCAAAAGCACTTACTCATAGAAATCACACTTATTATGAACT
>Ga0307928_10001870_pt1 | contig 16027 bp, 20 predicted proteins | sample AceLakmetagen232_FD_201815 | JGI IMG/M metagenome (GOLD analysis project Ga0307928, IMG submission 201815) | Saline water microbial communities from Ace Lake, Antarctica - #232 | ecosystem: Environmental > Aquatic > Non-marine Saline and Alkaline > Saline | place: Antarctica: Ace Lake... | reverse complement strand
CATGTACCACAACGTGTACGAGCGGTATTATGCCGAGGAGTCGGATAACGACCCGGATGACAACCCGGGCGATAAGGAGAACGCCGGCGTCGCGCGAGGGTCATCGGGTCGGAAGCCTGAAGGCCGATCCCGCCGACGCGACGCCGGTTAGGTAGTCCCGCGGGGCCAAGGCTCCGCTTGGTGTGGTCCGAGGAGGATCACCGCAACTGTGAGTAGGGCTGGTACTGCTACAAGTACCCCTCCACCAATAGTCTACGATAACAAGAGTAGGGGGTTCGTGAAAATGAAAGAAATATCCCTGATCCTGCTGCTGGCCTGGCCGTTGGCCCTGGCCGGTTGCGGCGCCGACAAACACCACACAGCCGAGGGCGACGTCGCCCGCGCCAAACCCTACGTCGCCTCAGCCGGCCGCGACCCGTTCCACAAGCCCGACTGCCGCTGGGCCGCCAAGATCGACACCGCCAACCTCCGCGGTTACGACACCCGCGAGCAGGCCATCGCCGACGGCCACCGCCCCTGCAAGGTGTGTAAACCATGATCCGCTTTCGCTGCCCCCGCTGCGGAGAGGACCTGGAGAGCCCGGTAGAACTGGCCGGCGGCATGGCCACCTGCCCCGCGTGCGACAAGCTGACGCCTGTGCCGCTCCGGGGCATCCCCGTCGCCGAGCCGGTGGAGAAGCTGGCCGAAAACGCGGAACCCATGATCAAGGGGCGGCCGGGAGATGGTTGGGGCAACTTCCTTCTCGTCCTTGTGATGGCTGGGCTGATCCTCGTCGGGCTGTGGTTCACCTGCTTTCGCAACGCCCCATCCTCTTCCTCGAAGTACGATGCGCCGCCCGACTTCGACGCCGGCTACGGCGAAGGCTATGAAGACGGCTACGAAGCCGGAAAAGAAGACCGGTAGCCGGAGGGAGATGCCGCCGATGGCTCCTAAGCCCGAGTACAGCCAACTGAATTTCCGCATGGACGCCCGGCTGAAGGCGGCCCTGGACGCCTTCCGCACCGCCGAGCAGGAGGGGGCCTACGCCGACGTGGTCGGTCGTGCCCTACTGACCTACATGCGTCTGACCCGCCGCGGTCGCGCCGAGGCCCGGGCCGACTACCTCGACTGGCTCGACACGGGTTTTGACCCGGCCGCCTTGACGCCCGAAAGTAACAGAAATGAGTAACAGTCTGCCAGCTTTTTCCGGCCCATCGGGCACCATCGGGCGACCTCGGGCCGATTCTCCCGCCGCGACCCCATCAGATAACACCAGCACACAAAAGCACTTCCATCCGCAAGTGCCGCAATAGCCGCAACTTGGCCCGGTGGCGGAATTGGCAGACGCTGGGGATTTAAAAGAACGAGAGTGCTAGTGCGCAAGTTGCGACACGATAAGGTGATAGAGGTTTTTGGGCCGGCGGTAACAGCGAAAGTAACAGTATGCGGACGATTCGACGGGCGAAACGCGATCGGGGACTGTACCGGAGATATGGGAATCGCTGGTATTTGCGTTGGCATATCCGCGGCATCGGCGGCCAGAACATTGCGATGATCCCCGACGGCGCCACCGGGGCGACGCGGAGCCTGGAAATCGCCCGCACACTGGCCGGGCAGGTTCGGGCGTGCGGTCTGACGGCCAAGGAGATTCGGGGCCTGCGCCGGGGAGGTTTGCCGCTGCCCAGCGAGCCGCCGGTGACGCCCGCCGGCTGGCGGCCGAGGCTGGATGAGTTCGAGATATGGGCCGCACAGCGGGCGGCCGCCAAACACGCCCACCGAAACCGCAGGATCGTCCAGGCCTACGTCGCCGCCGCCGGCATCGCCCGGCCCGAGCAGATCACCGTCGCGTCGGTTCGCGGCTATATGGACGCGGTCGCCGCCGCCGGACCGAAGAAGGCGGCGTCCACCATTCACAAGGTCCGCGGTGGTATCAGCCGGTATTGCCGGTTCCTGATCGAACGCGGCGAGCTGGGCCACAACGTCGCCCGCGACGTCGAGGCCCCGGCGATCACGCTGCCGGCCCCGAAGTACCTGCCGGCCGAGCAGCTCGAGCAGGTCCTGCAACTGGCCGAGGCCGCCGGGATCGGCGCCGAGGTGGCCACCGCCGCCTACACCGGTATGCGAGTCGGCGAGATCGCGCAACTGGACTGGGCGGAGATCCACTGGCCCCAGCAGCAGATTGTGCTGACCGCCACGAAGACCAAGACCGGCCGGCCACGGGCGATCCCGCTGGCTGCCAAGCTGGCCGATCGACTGCGGGAATACGCCGGCGGCGCCCCGGCGCCGCCGACGGCCGGGCCCGTCTTCCCCAAACGCGGGGAACGGGCCTGGCAGGCGCTGCTGAAGCCCTGCAAGACGGCCGCCGCCTTCCAGGCCGTCGCCGGGACCGGTTGCGGGGCCGGCTGGCACCTGCTGCGCCATACATTCGCGAGCCTGCTGGTCCAGAGGGGCGTGGGGCTGGAAAAAATCCAGGCGTGGATGGGCCATGCATCGATCGCCACCACCATGCGGTACGCCCACCTGCGGCCCCAGTACGACGACCAGATCGAATTGCTGTAGGCCAGTAGAAAACCGGAGGGGCGACGGTCAGTTGGGCAGGTTGTCGACCAGCACGGCCAAGTCGACGGACAGGACGCCGGCGACCGTCCGGAGAGTCGAAAGGCGGATGTCCGGCCGCCGTGCGGTTTCCAGATCGGCCCAGGACGAGGCCCGGGCCCAGCCGGCGGCGGCGGCGCAACCCTCGCACGTCAGGTTCGCGGCCAGACGCAGGCGGCGAATGCGGGCGCCGAGGGGTTCGGCCGGTGGTTTGCGGGGCGGTGGCATCGTTCGTCCTTTCATTCGGCCCGGCTGATTCCGGGCTTGGTTGTTGCGGGCTATTCTTCGTCTTCGTCCATATTCTGGACAAAGGCGGTCAGAAACTCTTCAATGTCGTGGACCGTTGCATCGGCGTGGCGCGCTTCGGCCTGCAAACGGTTGGCCGCGGCGAGGATCTCCTCCGGCGTGGATGTCGGAGTCAACCCGTAAGGGTCCATGTCCGAATCGCGGAACCACTCGGCCGCCGGCCAGACGCCATCGGAAGCGGTTTCGGCAGCGGCGCAACAGGTGGTCAGGTCGTCTTCGGCCTCTTGGGCGTCATCGTCCAGTACGGCGGCGTCGTGGTCGTTGTGCCAGCTCAGTGTCGTGCCGGCCAGCACACGGCCAGCCGCCGCGGCCACCTCGTCCAGTAGTGTGTTGGCTTCGCGGGCGGTCAGGTCGGCCGGGCAGGTATAGCGGCGAACCAAGCCGTTATAGACGCTCTCCGGCACACCGTTGCCGATGATGGCACTGTAATCGGCCGTCAGCACGCCGTCGCGCAGGTCCAGGCTTACAAATGCCGGTTGCGGCTGTGATTGCCGGTCATATTGGCAATGCAGCGGGTGTAAAGGCGAATCCGGCAGCGTCGGCAGGTGTTTGATCGTGAGTTTCATCGTGCTCCCTTTGTTCGAGTTGGTTTGTATCCTTATCACACTAGTATTATACGTCAGAAAGCGTATACGTCCAAGGTAATAATCCGAAGAATTGCACTTTTTTTTCGGGGGGGACGCGAAAATGGCCCAACGTGTAGAAAACTAGCCGGAAACTACCCAGATACTTGACACGGGCTAAATCCCTGCGCAAACTGAACGCTGCCCTTGACAGTTCAGGCATCGCCACGCGAAGGAGCGCAGACGCCATGACCGCCGAGAACTTCAACCCCCACAGCAACGCCCTGATGTGCTCGATGGATACGATCAACATCGCCCAGGCGGCAGCCGGGACCACCGAGATCGTCGCCAAGCAGGCCGGCCTGACGCCGGCACTGCACGGCATGGTCGGGTCGCTGGACGCCACCGGAACGATCGAAATTCAGGATAAGGACGGCACGACCGTGGTCCCGGCGATCGCGGCGGCCGCCAACGCGCCCATCCCGATCCCGCTGTGCCCCTACCGGGCGATGTGCAAGAAGGCGGGCGAAGGCCTGGGACTCCAAGTGGTCACCGTCGGCGGGGCCTTCGTGGGCTACGCCGTGTGGTCGGTCGACAAGTGAACCCAGAAAACAACACCGCGGCGTAGAGAAGTGGTTATCTCGCTGGGCCCATAACCCGGAGATCGCAGGTCCGACTCCTGCCGCCGCTAGTGGCCGACAACGGGAAGGAGCCCGCAATGATGTGCAGGATACGGGGGCACGGAAGGCGTTGCGGCATTCTCACCGGCATTCTCAGCGGCATTCTCACCGGCAAGGCGCCCCGCGGGCGTATCGGGCGCATGGCCGGTCGATTCCTGGCGCTGCTGCACCGCCTGCGGCGGGCGCTGAACAGCCTGTAGGAGGCCGCCATGGCCACCGTAAAGATCGGCGTAATGGGCGACCCGGAAGTCTGCGACGCCTACACGATCGGCGAGGTTCGGGATACAATCGACGCCTTTGTCGTCGTCGGCGTGGACGCCATCGTCGTCTGCGGCGATCTGATGGATTACGACTCCACGGATATGTGGGCCGATATGCTCGATGCCCTGACCAAGGGCACGGGCGCGGCCCATAGCATCCCGATCTTGTTCGCGCTCGGCAACCGCGATCTGGACGCCGGCGGGACAACGAGACGCACGGCCCTGCTGACCGCCCTGCACCAACTCCAATCTGCCGATGCCGTTTTCGACACCGTTCCCGTAGACGCCACCGGCTCGCCCGACGATGGGTCGGTCGGCGAGCTTGAAATTCTGGACATCTCCGACGGCGGCGCCGGCACCGGCGTGTACATCGATATCCTCGACGACAACTACGCCCTCGTCGCCGGCACCTTCTACGCGACGACCACCAGCGACGCCACGCTGCCGACGGCCCAGTCGACCTGGCTGGCCGCCAGGCTGGCCGCTACCGGTGGATTCCACATCATCGTCAAGCATCACCCATTAGAGTCCACCGGTGGCATATCGACGCTCAAGACCGCCGTGGACGGCGTGGGTAAGGCCCTGCTGTTCGTCACCGGCCACGGCGGCGGCAAGACGTCGCCCTATATGGTCAACGCCGAGGCCACGCCGCGGCGGATATGGCAACTCGCCACCAAGCCTCACGTGGCCACGAATGCCGCCTGCGTCGTCTCGATCGACAGCGTCTCGGGCGACTGGTCGATCTTCGGCGTCAACGGCGAGGTTTCTATCGCTCGCTGCGCCTCGGCGGCCACCGGCGACTGGAACACCGCGGCGACCTGGTCGCCGGCGGCCGTCCCGGGCGACAACGATTTCGTCACCATCGCCGGCGCCCACACCGTCACGGTGGACGCCGCGGCCACCTGCGGCTCGGTCCTGATCGACAACGCCGGCGGCGGCCTGACGCTCGCGGCGGACCTGACGGTGAACGGCGACTTCAAGCTCACGACCGGGACGTTTACGATGGCCACCAACGCCATCGACGTCGACGGCGATATCATCTTCATCGCCGGCGCCGTCATCGCCGACAGCCAGGGCGAGGCGACGCATCGCGGCGGCGGCAACACAACGCTTCCCCGCGTGTTGAAGTGGAACCGCTTCAATCGCGGCTTCGCCCGCTACATCACGATCGCCGACGGCTACTACAAGATCGACGAGATCAGTTACATCAACGGCATTACGCCCGGCGGTGCGATCGCCAACGCCCAGGGATTCAGCATCCGCAACCCGTCGGCCGGCTGGTGGGGCCCGCAGACCGGCACGATCACCGGCAACGGCGAGATCCGCGTCTACAGCGTTGCCGGCGCCACCATGCCCGCCCCCGGCAACGATATCGACATCGGTATGCCGATCGTCCTGGAGGCCGCGGTCGACCAGTCGCTCACGCTGGACGCGGAGATGAAGACCTCCCAGGGCCTGACGATCAAGACCACGGCCGACAACAAGACGTTTACGCTGGACGCCAACGGCCACCAGGTGAGTACGAATAGCCTGACGCTGGGCGCCGCCGGGACCGCCCGCAACGGCATTTTCATGTGCGGCGGGGGCGTCGTGCGGATCGACGCGGTGGTGACGGCGGGTGATGCGGATGAAATCGCCATGGAGGACTGCCTGTGGGAGACCACGGGCGCCCTTGATTTCAGTGGCATCACGGTGTCGGCCGTGCTGGACCAGGCCAGGATCATCGGGATCGGCGCCCCGCAGATCGACAACTTCGCCGAGGACTCCAGCAACGCCGTGCACAGCTTCGGTTGCGCCGACGGCGGCACGAACGGCGACCTGACCTTCGACGACTGGGTGCCGCCGGGGACGCTGGCGGCGGTGATGGCGGGAATGGGGGCGGTGTGAGGTGGCGGGCAAGACGCTGAATCCAAAGCAGGAGAAGTGGGCCCGGGCGTACGCGGCGGGCAAGTCGGCCACGCAGGCGGCGATCGCCGCGGGGTACGCGCCGCGGTCGGCCGGCAATACGGGCCATCGCCTGATGAAAAATGGTGATGTGCTCGCGCGCGCGACCGAGATGGTGGCCGACGAGGGTGTGACCGAGAAAGAGGTCCTGCGGGAGCTGATCCGCCAGGCGTTCGGGCGGAATATGGTCGATTTCGAGCCGTATCTGGAAGGCGACAAGACGCTGGCCGACCTGGCGGCCGACGGGGTAAACGTCTCGCTGGTGAAGCGGTGCAAGCGGCTGGTGCGGCCCACCCAGCTCGGCGACAACGAAACCCACGAGATCGAGCTGGTGGACGGCCAGCGTGCCCTGGAGACGCTGGCCAGGATTCTCGGGATGCTGACCGAGAAGGATGACGCCGCCGCCGGCGCCAACGCGCCGGCGCCACGGAAGATCGGGGAGCTGGGCCAGACGGCCGATCGGATCGCCGCCGCCCGCAAGGGCCGCTACCACCCGGGGCTGCCGCGGAGGGATAACGATGGCGGCGGCTAAGACCAAGGCGAAAAGACGCAAGCGGCCACTCAGGCGCGCGCAGGTACCTGCGCCGCCGCTATCCAATCAGCTCGACCGGGAGCTGGCGTGGATGGAGGCGCGGCTCCGGATTATGACCAAGGCGGCTGAGCTGGTCTTCCTGGAGCCCAACGCCGCCCAGGTGACGCTGGCCGGCGTGATCCTCGACCAGATCGCCGCCGGCTGTCCGGTCCGGATCATCATCCTCAAGGCCCGGCAGATGGGGATGTCCACCTTCGTCGAGGCCCTGCTGTTCACGCTGACGTATCTGTACGAGAATTTCCGGGCGTTCGTGTGCGCCCACGACGACGACAGTTCCGGCGAGTTGTTCCTGATGACCCGACTGTTCGAGGAGTATCTGCCGGCCGACGAGAAGCGGGCGACGCTGGCCAGTTCTCGCAAGGAAATCATCTTCGCGGCGCCCCACAACGCCCGGATGCAGGTCCAGACCGCCGGCAAGCGACGCCTGGGCCGGTCGATGACGTTCAATGCCCTCCACGCCTCGGAGGTGGCCTTCTGGACCGACGCGAAGACCACGCTAAACGCGGTGTTGCAGTCGGTTCCGGATCTGCCGGGTACGTTCGTCTTCCTGGAGTCGACGGCCAACGGCGTTGGCGGCGAGTTCTACAACCGCTGGAAGGCCGCCGAGGAGCTGCGGCGGCGGAACCCGGGGACCTTCTTCGGCTACATGCCGATCTTCCTGAGCTGGCTGATCCACAGCGAATACCGGCGGGCGGCCCCCGAGGGCTACCGCTGGGGCGAGCTGGACGACGACGAGATCGAGCTGCGTGACAACCTGGCCGCCACGCCCGAGCAGTTGTACTGGCGGCGGTGCACGATCGCCGAGAAGTGCGGCGGGGACGTCGAGCTGTTCAAGCAGGAATACCCATCCACGCCCGACGAGGCCTTCCGCATGAGTGGCCGGCGTGCGATCGCCGAGCAGATCACCCGTCGGCATCGCAAGACCGTCGAGACCGGCCAACTCGGCCGATTCGCCGAAGATGCCCGCGTGCCCGGCGGTGTGGTGCGGATTCTCAAGGCCTTCGACGAGCGGGCGGGCCAGCAGTATCCGTGGCGATTCTACCGCGAGCGGATCGACGAAGACGACTACGTGGTGGGCGGCGACGTCAGCGAGGGGATCGCCAGCGACCTCGCCGACGAGAAATCCGACACCGACTGGTCGGCCGGTGTAGTGCTCAACCGGGTGACACTGGAGACGGCGGCCACGATCCGCTGCAAGCTGGACGCCGACGTGTACGGCATCGAGCTGCTCCTGGCGGCGAGGTACTTCAATCAGGGCTGGGTGACGCCGGAGATCAACTCGGCGGGTACGGCGTCCCTGCTGGCGATCAAGAGGCGGGGCTATCACCGGCTGTACAATCGGGAAACGGCTGACGACAAGGTCGATCCGGCCGATGCGACCCAGCTCGGCTGGCGGACGACCACGGGCAATCGCTCGATGATGATCGACGACTATATCGCCGCCTGCCGGCCGGACCCGTCCAGCGGGTTTCACGGCAAGATCGCGGTGCTGGACGCCGACCTGGTGGCCGAGGAGGAGGAGATGATCGTCGACCTCAAGGGCAAGCGGCAGCATCGCCCGGGCGGTCACGACGATCTGATGTTCGGCATTATGATCGCCTGGCAGTTGCACCGGCGCTGCCCGCGGACCCGGCGGGTGGTCCAGCGGGACTACACACCCAAGCACAGAACGCCGACGGCCCACGCCGGCGAGATCGACTACGGCGTGCCCGAAGAGGCCGAGGCCGGGGACTGGAGGGAGATGCGGTGATGGCCATGCGGAGAAAAGTCACGGGCTCGCAAAGCTCGCCGGCTACCGGCAAGGCGATCCTGCAGTTGGAGTGCGGCCACCAGATGGTGGTCGATATCGTGCAGGACCCGCCGCTCAAGTCGATGATGTACGACGAGTGGGTGGTATGCGAGTTGTGTCCGGCCGACGTAGGCGGCGAACCACAGGAGATTTGACTATGGCTGTATGGACCGGAATCGGACTATTGGCGGCCGTCGTGATCGGCGGCGCCCTGGTGCTCACCGGCGTGAAGCTGGGCCAGGCGATCACCTTCCGCGCGCTGCGGCTGGCGGGCAAGGATATCGACCAGGTCGAGAACCCCGCGAAGATCGACCAGCAGGTGATGGAATGACCTGGTGGCTGCTGGCGCCCGCCGCCGCCGTGGTGGCGGTGTGGGCACGCTGGCGGATCGGGCGGCGGCGGGCGGACACGGCCCAGGTGGTCGAGGCCCGGCGGCTGACCGAGCGGATCTGGCGAATCGCGGTCGCCCGGGAGCTGCTGGCCAAGCGGGCCAAATGCGGCGAGGTGCAGCAATACACATTCGCCGGCGACTGGTACGACGCGGCGCAGGCGGCCGGCTTGATCGCCGCCGACGGCTCGATCTTGTGGTCGACCGTCGAGGTGACGGCGGCGGAGCGGCTGATAGAGGAGTAGGTGACGATGGCGAAGCGAAGCGAGCAGGTCCGGCTGGACGACCTGAACCGGACGATCGACGTGATGGTGCGGGCCGGCCAAAGCGACTACGAGGACTGGAAGCCGATCTATAACGACGGCCGCGACTACATCTACGGCAACCAACTGGTCGGCCAGGAGCGGCGGGAGGGCTGGGACCGCGTGCAGAGCAATCGGATCTTCCCCGCCCAGCGGCAGGAGCTGAGTCTACTGGCCCAGCGTCGGCCGAAGATCGTGGCCCTGGCGGCCGAAGACGACGATCGGGAGGCGGCGGGCGTGTGGGGTCCCGCCCTGCAATACCTGTTCGACGCCAAGCTCGATATGCCCGGCGTGCTCCAGGACGCCATCCTGGACGGCAACGCGAACGGCCATTACCTGGTCAAGGTCCGATGGAACGAGCAGTTGGAGTGGGACGACCAGGCCGGGGCGTGGACCGGCGGGCCGGAGATCCGCCTGGTCCGGGTGGATATGGCCGGCCTGGACGGCGCCGCCGAGGGCGCCGACTTGACGAAGCACGCCTTCGTCTACTCCAGGCGATCGGCCGAGATGGCCGAGGTGAAGCAGTTGTGGCCGGCTGCCGCCAAGCTGATCGAAGAAGGGGCGGCGGACGAGGGGCCGCCGGACCCCTTCGATGCAGTGCTGGCCGCGGACTTCTCGCCGGAGAAGGACCAGACCGACGCCGGCGTGACCGGCCGGCGGGAGGGGCGGCTGTCGGCCTTACTGGCCGGGGGCGGTCGTGTCGGCCGCCAGCAGCAGCACGGCGGGCGGATGGGCGTCGAGCAGGAGGGGACCGATGCGCCCCGCCAGGTGACCGTGCTGGACCTGATGATGCGGGATTCCGAGACCGAGGAGGTCAAAGACGAGACGCCCGTCCCGATCGAACAGTTGCTGGCCGACGGCCGGGTGGTGTTGCGGGAGACGCCGGAGGGGCAGATCCACGTCCTGGCCGACACCGGGGCGGTGTTGCTCGCGCCGATGGGGGACCTTCCGGGGAACTGGCCGATGGACGTCCGGCCCTACCAGCGGCCGATGTACCCCAACGGTCGGCACATCATCCGCGTGGGCCGCGGGACGATCGTGGTCGACGAGCCGTGGCCGCTGAAGCGGTGGCCCTACGTGCTGGGCGTGAAGGGCCTGCTGCCGCACACCTGGCACGGGCTCAACGCCGTCGAGATGACCATCGGCCTGCAGGACTGGGTGAACCAGGGCGCTAGCCATATGCTGATGTGGATGAGGAATTTCGCGGACCCGGTCACGATGGTCGAGGAGGGCGCCGTCGCACAGGACCCCGACAACATCAACACCGCCCATAAGCTCAAGGCCGGGGCCGGTGCGATCTGGCGGCTGGTCCGCGGTGCGATCGCCGGCCGTCGTGTCGAGCGAGTCCCCTCACCCCCGCTGTCCGGCGGTGTGCGGGAGATCTACGAGCTGTTCACGCAGGAGTGCCGCGACGCGGTCGGCGTCCAGGAGGTGGCCCTGGGCCGCCGGGCGGCGGGGGACACGACGGCCACCGAGGCTTTGCGGCTGGAGACCAATAGCCGCATGGGCACGGCCCTGCAGTCGCTGCTGCTGGATGCGTTTACCGTGCGGGTGATGGAGGTCGTGCTGGAATTATGCCAGCGGTACTGGTCGCCCGAGGACATCGTCCGGATCGTCGGCGCCGATAAGGCCCCGACGGTGGCGACCGTCACCCAGCAGATGATCGAGGCCAACATCGATCTCCGCCTGGAGGTGGGCACGAGCCTGCCATTCGATCAGGAACGCGAGCGGGTGAAGGCGCAGGAATTGTACGGCATCGTCGGGCCGGTGTACTTGCGCAAACTCCTGGAGGCCTACGACGTGCAGGAAATCGACGAGGTCCTGGCCGGCCACGATATCTACCAGATGATCCTGGCCATCCAGGAATTGCCCGGCGGCCCGGAGATGCTGCAGGCGCTGATCGGGCAGTTGCAGGCCAATGAGGCCGCCTCCGCCGAGCAGGGGCCACCGGGTGGGGGCGACGCGGCGGGCGGCGGCGATGCCGCCGGACCCCGCCCGCCGGCTGGGCCAAAGCTGCCGGACGGCCATCCGGCGGCGGGCGCCATGGCCAACCAACCGCCGGCGGCGGCGGACATGCGAAATCAGGGCATCCCCACGGGTGCGAACGGGTAAATGAGGACCTCTTACGAAGGAGTAACAATCATGCCAAACGGTGACGGAACGGGACCAGGCGGAAAGGGACCACGAACGGGCCGCGGGGCGGGAACATGCCCGCCGCCAAAGAAAGCCAAGCGAAAGGCGCCGAAGCGCCCTGCCGGCGGACGCGGGCGATAGCGCACTCGCGAACTTAGCCCGGGATATCCCGGGAAACCATTGCGAAAGGAGTCGTACATGGCCGCACCAAAGACGAAACCGGCGGCGAATGATCCGCCGGAGCTGAAGAAGACGCCCGCCAAGGCGCCGCCCAAGACGATCTCGGACCACCCGCTACTGCAGGTGACGGTGCTACCCAGCGGCCCGCGTTACCGCGTCGGACTGCAACCCGTGCAGGTCCACACCGGCCCGGGCTTCGGCGACGACGAGCGGGTCCGGGACCTGAAGCTGCTGGGCAACGGCGCGGTGGTCGTGACGTACCTGAACGGCTACCAGGACATCCTGGCCGGCTGCCCGGTGGTGTGCCGGTTCCAGCCGTTTCCGGCCGAGGTGTAGGAAACAAAGAAATGCTTGACAAGACTCGGGCGGGTCTGACAGAATACATCAAGCCGCAGTCGGCGGCGCCGGGACACGCGCCTGGCGAGAGCCGATTAAGCTGCGGTCAAGTCTGCCGGGACAAGCGCCCGACAAACCCCGAAGGAGTTTCTAATGCCGAAGGCCCAGACTGTATTGGATAAGGCCATCGCCGTCATCGACGGCGATCTGCCTGCGCACCTGATCGACCCCGGACCCGTGGGTACCCCCCTGGGACCCGAGGCCTTTTACGACGATCCCGGGGCCGCCGCCGTCGGTGACATCAGCGATGCCACCGCCAACGGCCCCGCGGACGACGGACCCACCCCACCCGAAGCAGATGGCGAGCCGGCGGCCGCGACAGCGGACAGTCAGACCGGCTCCGAAGCGACCACGGCCAAGGCCGACGCTGAGGCCAAAAAGCCCGACGCCGAGGCGGACAAGCCGGGCTGGGACAAGGTGCGGCAGGAGAAGGACCAGGAAATCGCCGGCCTCCGCAAGGAACTGGCGGCGGTGAAGGCCAAGACCGAAACCGAAGCCGAAACTCCCGCGAAGACCGGGGACGCAGACGACGCAGACGACACGGAAATCGACCTGGACGCCCTGAACGAGGCCCTGGGCGGCGACGGGGCCAAACCCCTCGAGCCGCTGGGGGAGTACGCCACGGACGAAGAGGTCAAAGAGCGGCTGAACCTGCTGACGAAGCGAGAACTCGCCAGGCAGACGGCGCGCGAGGTGACCGACAACCGCAAGGCGTTCAACAGCGTGCTGAACGAGTGTTGCGCCGAGGTCGGGGAAGGCCACCGCAACGCGATCGTGGCGGCCGTAAAGAAGCAGTGGGACGATGCCGGATACGACGCCGAGCATTATCCCGACGCCGCCGCCACCCGAAACGCCGTATTGGCCGTCGGGCGGAAGTTGGCATTGGACGCCGCCAAGAGCGCCCCGCCGACGCCGACGCCCAAACCCAAACCCGCCGCCCCGCTGGATCCTGTCGGCGGCGGAATCGTCCCCGATCGCCTCGAAATCTCCCAAGCGGGTCTGATGACCGTGGAAGAGACCATGGAGCAGATGATCGCCGACGGAGAAGTGGAGTTCGCTAAATAACCCTGGCGTCCGGACCTTTCCGGTCGCCGTAGACAACTGAGAACCCCAACGAAGGCGGCCGGCCAGCCGCGTATCGTTGCGATCGAAGGCCTCTTTCCTGCGCGCAGGAGGAAAGGGGCCTTTTTTCGTTGGGTGACAGTGGAAAGGCCGAACAACATGGCTACCGAAACCTCAAGCAATGCCAATATCCAATCGACCACGCGGCGGCTGTTCCTGAAGACCGTCAAGTCCCAGGTCTTCATGAAGATGCCGTTATACGCGCGCTTATTGCTGGCCAAGAAGATCACCTGGAAGGGTGGCCAGTTCATCACCCGGCCCGTGGACAAGGCCGAGATGGACGACGTGACCCAGGAGTACCTGGCCGGCGCCCAGCTCACCCAGGGCCGGAAAACCTTGCTCGAAACGCCGTACTTCCACTGGAAGTACGCGCAGACCCCGGTCAGCTACAACGTCGAGGAAGAGCTGCAGAACGGCGGCGGCGCCGATACCGCGCCGGTGGACTTCATCGCGTTCCTGGTCAAGAAGGCCCAGCGGGCCGCCCGGCTGACGCTGTACAAGAACATGTACGGCATCGGCATGACCGACGCGTCCGGCCTGCTGGATACCGGGGCCGACGACGGCGACCACATGGCCAAGATCAACTCCGTCCGCCACGCCCTGGCCCACGATATCACGTACGCCCACTTGACCCGCACGATCAGCTCGGCCACCAACACCTGGTGGCAGGGCGCGTCGATCGACCAGGACTACGTCGACTGGGACACCGCCCGCAGCCCCAGCCTGTCCAACTTCCGCAAGGTGATGGACGCGGTGCAGCTGTACGCCGAGCAACCCGGCGACCTGCTGTGCGTGGTGGGCCCGATCATCTTCCGCGAGCTGCAGAGCCAGGTCGAGACCAAGCACATCTACAGCCGCGACGGCAGCCCGCTGGCGAAGTACGGCTTCACCAGCATGGTCATCGACGGCGTCGAGGTCGTCATGGACCCGTTCCTGCGGGCGAGCCAGGAGGCCCTGGCCTACAAGTGGATGTTCATGTTCAACATCTCCGACTGGGAGTTCCGGCTGCATCCGCGGCGGAGCTTCAACTTCACCGGCTTCAAGTGGCAGGGGGACCGGGCGGACGGCTACGACGAATGGCTGGCCCGGATCCTCATCGCCGGCAACCTCTGCTGCTGGAAGCCCAACGGTAGCTGCTACCTGTCCAACGTGGCGTAGGCCACGGCCGGCAGGCGGGGGAGTACTGCGGTTAACGCGAACGTGCCGGAGCCCGGCACTGAGAAAGGAATTTGATGATGGCGGATAGCTATATTGAGGCACTCGATCTCGTGCTGATCGACAACTTCCCCGGCGTGCCGTTGCCGCTGGCGTCGGAATACTTCGCCGACGGCTTCGGCGCGTCCTGCGGCTGCAACGTGGCCATGCCCACGCGCAATCCGGGGACGAAGGTCCAGATCTGGCAGACCGGCGACAACGGCCCGCGTGGCTGGTCGACGCTGGTGTACGCCAAGGCCGAGGAGGTCGATGCGACCTACCCGATCCTGGAAGGCCACATCCTGACCGTGTCGGGCGAGACCCGGCTGGAGACGTGGAAGCTCTCCAACGACAAGGACGACGTGGGCGCCTACGCCTCGGGGGTCTGTGCGATCGCCCTGGGCGCTGTCACGGAGAACTACTACTCGTGGTTCTGGTGCGGCGGCGTCCCGCCGGCCGACCAGTTCTCCGGTATGAAGACGGCCAACATCACCACCAGCAACGCCGTGACGCAGGGCCTGGCGCTGTGCATGGGCACGGCCACCGAGGCGACTACGGGAAATATCTTCCTGCTGCCCGCCGCGGCCGAGCTGCATCACTGCGCGGTGGCCATGAAGGCCGACGTGTAGCGATCGCGATGCGATCGTGATGCGATATTGAGAAAGGAGCAGCATTATGGCTGCCGACGGAAGAATCTCGCCGCTGGATATTGTCCTGATCGACAATTTCCCGGGACATCCCGACCCCCTGGCCTCGTCATATTTCACCGACGACTTCGATGCCTCCTGGGGCTGCAACGTGGCCCAACCCTGGCGAAAGCCAGGCACGAAGATGCGGATCTACCAGTCGGGCGACCACGGCCCGCGGGGCTGGTCGACTCTCCTGTACGCCAAGCTCGACGAGATGGACGCCACCAACGTGGCGGTCGCCGGGCATATCTGCACGCTGGCCGAGCTGACCCGGCTGGAGACGTGGAAGCTGTCCAATGAGGTCGCCAATATCGGCTCCTACGCCAGCGGTATGTGCGCCGTCTGCCTGGGTGCCATGACCGAGGACTACTACTCGTGGTTCTGGTGCGGTGGCGTCGCGCCGGCCGATCAGGTGGCGGCGTTCCGAACGGATTCCCCCACCTCGGCGTCAACGCTGATGACCACACTGGACGGGGTGACGCAGGGCCTCGCGCTGGTCCTGGCCGACGCCGACAGCGCCGACAGCGTGGGCGAGGTCGCCCTGGGCCCGGCGTCGGCCGAGCTGGCTATCTGCGGCTTCGCCTGCAAGGACGACTCGGCTGTGTAGGTCGTAACGCGAACGTGAAAGGAGCGCTGCGATATGGCGGACACGCATATTCATCCGACACAGGTGTGTCTGGTAGACAACTTCCCCGGAGTACCCGAGGCCAAGACGTTGCCTCGGGCCTCCATAATCCTGAGCGGCGCCGGCCAGAACGCGGCCGCCGCCGCTCATCCACTGGGCTCGAAGATCCAGGTTCGCCAAAGCGGCACCTACGGCCCGGCCGGCCTGTCGACGCTGATGTACGGCAAGCTGGAAGAGGACGATGCGACCAACAAGGTCGTCGCGGCCGGGATCGTCTGCACGGTGAGCGG
>Ga0307928_10001869_pt1 | contig 16028 bp, 20 predicted proteins | sample AceLakmetagen232_FD_201815 | JGI IMG/M metagenome (GOLD analysis project Ga0307928, IMG submission 201815) | Saline water microbial communities from Ace Lake, Antarctica - #232 | ecosystem: Environmental > Aquatic > Non-marine Saline and Alkaline > Saline | place: Antarctica: Ace Lake... | reverse complement strand
TAAAAAATATATTTTGGCGAAAAGTCCTCTTGACAGAAAACGGATTTTGGGTTTTGGGGCGAAAAATAAGCATTTTTTTTTCAGAAAGTCAAGTCGACCCCTTCGTAATTTTTTTAAGATTTTTTTTAAAAATTATTGTAGCCGAAACAGGAAAAATCGACCCCCTTAAAGGCAAAAGACCTTTAAGGGTTTTCCTGTTTCGGACTAAAGAGGGAAGCGCAAAAAATCGACCCCTCCTGCTTCGCACTCGGTTTTTGCGCTTCCCTCTTGACAATTAAAAGAAAAAAAACTTAAAAAAACTACTCAGGTTGACTTTCTGAAAAAAAAATGCTTATTTTTCGCCCCAAAACCCAAAATCCGTTTTCTGTCAAGAGGACTTTTCGCCAAAATATATTTTTTAATTTATTCACAAGTTATCCACAGGTTATCCACAGGTTATCCACAGGTTATCAAAGCCCGCAAATCCTTAAAAAATCAACCTCTGAACCATTTAATAGCGATTGAAACGGAATTCCACCTGTAGCTGTCAGCTACTTGAGTTGTTGCTGTGAGCTACTGTAATAAGATCCCTTTAATAAGAATATAATAATAATAAAGAAAACTTTTTTAAAAAAACAGAGAAAAAATATATAAAATAGAAAGTAAGGTAATAATTGAAAATAAGGAAGAAATTCTTTTAGGGGGGAACATGGTCATTTAAAATCTATTCAGGAAGAACAGGATATGGCTTGTTTTTGATTTTTCCTTTAGGAATTGAGGGTAACTCCACTCTTAGCTTTTTCGTGCGTTAGAAACGATCCTCGTTCGTTATCTGTTTTCTGTGTCTATTTTGTATATATTATGTTTTCCTGTTTTATACCACGAAATATAACCCAAGGATTTTAGTTTTTTAAGAGATCTGATTACTGTGTCCCGTGAACAGCCCGCCTCTTTTGATATAAGATGATGACTAGGAAAACAAAAATCGTTCTTAAACTGGTGTTTTATTAGAACGATTAAAACTATTTTGTCGTACGAATTAAGCCTTTTGTCAGAAAATATAGAATTAGGCGTTTTTGTAAAACCGTTTGCATTACGGCTTTTTTTTGCCCCCGATGTTTTGGCCATATTTTTTTGTTTACTTGTCCCCTTTTTTTACTTTCTTTTAATTATTATATCTGATATAATGAGTTTGTAGAAGTGGATAACTTCTGCACCGCAAGAATGATTTAGCGCTTTATTATAATTAGTGTTATGTAAAAAATAATATGAATAAACTTCTAGAGAAGTTTAAGCCGATAGATGTAATAGCTGTTATAGTTATTACGGGCGGTTTAATTCTTAAATTTTGTGGAATGGACGGAACCGTTGGATCAATTTTAACCGTAGTAGTTCTTTTCTATTTTGGTCAAGAAATAGTTGTTCGGAAAGTAGTCAAACCGATAGCAGAGGGGAGGGTACAGAAATGAAAGAACATCTTGCTGTCCCGGAGGGAAAAACAGTAGAACAGGTTATTAGAGAGGTGGCAAAAAGTGAGGGGGTTGACGCTGATTTAGCTGTTAGAGTTGCTGAAGCAGAAAGCACTTTGCAACCAATGGCTTATAATCTTAATGATAACGGTTCTTACGACAGGGGGATTTTTCAATGGAACAGCGAACATCACCGAGAAATTACTGATGATTGTGCTTTTACTGTTGATTGTGCTACGCGCGCTTTTTGTAAAGCAGTTAAAGAGGGTCACCTTTCTTGGTGGGACGCCTCAAAAGAAAAATGGGATAAATAAAGTTATCCACAGTTGTCTATTTTTTTGATTGCGTTATAATTGAGTTATAAAAGTCATAGGTCGACAAAATTTGCATCGTGGATTAAGAGCTGGCGCTTCGGCCACTCCCTTGGTTTACCAAGGGGGGTCCACGATGGGCGCCAGTTTTTAGTATTAAAAATATGGAACAAAAATTATTTGTTGCCAAGTTGTGGTCTGGTGATGTTAGAGATCAAAAAATTCTTGTTAAGTTTTCGGACTACAATAAGAGTTATGCAGGGAAGTCTTATGTTGGGTTTGATTTTGAGGTAGGGGGTAAAAAGATAGTTCTTTATTTTTCCTACAATAGTCTTTATAAGATGTATAAAGAAACGCTATTAAATAGTGTTGTTAAGAAAATGAATTAAAAAACATGAAAAATAAGAATTTGTTTTTTGAGGAGGAATATTCTCGCAAGGATTATGTGTTAGCAGTTATATTAGTTGTTCTTTTCTTTTTGACTTGTTTTATTCCCGATTAATTTGTGTATTTAATAACAATATGACTAAGTTATTATTACAGCTTTTAACTGATTTTGTTGGAATTATTGCTGGTTTTCACAAAGGAACGATTGCGACAGAGGAGGAATTTTTTGATCAGATTGAGCCAATGTTGGCGGCGATTAGTGCCGAGGTCAAAAGAAACAGAGAGCAAACGGTACAAGTTGATTAAGTGGTCTGGGGGCAAAGAAAACCCCTCTTAATTGAGGGGTTTTTCTTTTTGCGTGTAGGTTTTATTTTTTGTATTTTAGGATCAGATCAAAGACTAGGCTTTTATAGAATCTTTTTAAAAGAGAGGCATTTTGAGTGATACAATGCCCACCAATGCCGTCTTTTGAGGGAGAATGGAGGGTTGGTCGTCTAACATGAGGCATATCGGCTTCCCAATATCCATCATTATAGGTTTTATTAAAATGAGTCATTGCCTCTTTAAAGTCAACACCTGCTTTATTACACATTTTTTGTGCTTCGCCGTGATAGGCAATACAAAGGCCATAATAAGTTGTACTTAGTAGCTTGCCTAATTCTGTTGTTTTTGCCGGAGTAAAGACTTCGGTTTTTATCCCTAATGAGTTTATGTGCATTTCTGCTATAAGTCCGTCTTGAATGTCGTCAGCGCCTATGTACTTAACGAATGACTTTATTTGTTTGTATAGGTGGGGGTGTATTCCTCTAATTGGGCTATGAACCACATGTCTGCCAAATTTCTCGGTTGTGCCGACGGGAACGGTTGAGTGAATAATAGTTAAACTTGGCGCTGAGTTTTTTATTTCTTTTTTAACAGTTTTTATAAAATCTCCACTATAAGGAATACAGATATTAAGAATGTGTAAATTGCCAAGAGGTTCTTTTGTGCTTAAATCCTTTATTCTAGGATTTTTATAGAATTTGGCGATCGCTTTTCCTACCTCGCCATATCCTAAAATCCCCATTATTTCTTTGTGCATATTTTTTATGTTTTTGTTAGTTTTTTTAGGATAAAAAACCCCGTAAAGGTTGAAATTATGATTTTTTCATAGATAGGCGAGTATTCTTTTGTGAAATCATCTACGGCTCGTTTTATCCCTTTGTGTCGGTAATAGTCGTGTCCTGTAATATAGATTCCTGCTCTTGAGTGTCTGTTCAGGACTTCTAGTTCAGAAAGAACGATGTTATATGTGTGTCCTCCGTCTAAAAAGGCAAAATCAATGTTGATAACGGAGGTTATTTCTTCTAGTTTTCTTGGAGATATTCCGATAACTGCTTGTACCCATTTTTCTATTCCATAATCTTGAAACATTTTTTGAGATCCGTAGTCCTTAAAGTCAATGGTATACAAAAAACCTTTTTTATTTTGTTTTAGCGCTTTAGCTATATTAACGGCACTAAATCCCTCAAATGTTCCTGTTTCAATAGCGTTGGTTGGTTTTATTGCTCTAACTAGTCCGTATAAAAGTTCGCCCGTTTCAATTTCTGTTGCCATTGGTCTGTTAAAGTTTCTTGCCATTGGTTGTTCCCAGCTTTTGCCGTCTTTTCGTGTTAGCTTTCTGGTTTTTTCGGTTTTTATCATGTGTTTTTAATGGGGACCGTGTTATATGTTTTTTTTATTATAGGCGTTTTAGTATTTTAAGTGCTTCTTCAATGCGCAGTATAGCTTCATTTATTTGCGGGGATTGAGTAGCTTTATTTTCTTCTTGTCTATATTTTATGATCCAATCTAATAGGTGGTCGCCGGGGCAGAGAGTTTTTGCGCCGGTGATTTCCCTGTGTCCTAAAATATTATTTGCTTTAATTTGATACTTAACCCTTAGTGCTGTTATTAAATTAAGTAGGGTATATTTTTGTGCAGGCGTTGGTTCTTCGTTCATAAAGTTACCCGTTAAACATATTCCTAAAGACCTAAAGTTCATATTATCTGCTTTAGCGTGGGCGCCGATTGTTTGTTCTGATCGGCCATACCACCTTTTGCCGTTTGCGGTAATAAAGAAGTGATAACCAATGTTGCCCCAACCCTTTGAAATATGATATTTTTTTACCGCTTCAAAAGTTGTCGTATCTCTTGCCGTCGCTGTGTGGTGTACAATGAGATATTGTATGTTGTTTAATTTATTTGCCATGTTTTTTTTGTCCTATTTATTTCTTATAACAAATAATCATTTTACTTGTTCTATCTAGTGCGGGTTTGTAAAAAACTTTGTAATAGTTTTTCAAATAATCTATTATTTCTTGTTGGTTTCCTTTGTGCAATTCCATTGAGATTTGACTTACTTTTTCAAAAGGAATGTCTTTTATAAATTCGTATTCTGCGCCCTCACAGTCAATTTTCAAGAAGTCACAATGACTTATATTTTTAAAAACATCAGAGATAGGAATACAGTCAATTTGTTCTGTTGTTTTACTTTTTTCCGATAAACTTGCTTTGCCCGAGTTGCCGGAGTGTAGATATAGGGTTCTTTTTCCTTTGTTTCCTACGGCTTTTTTAGTACAATGGATTTTATTTTCAAAACCATTTTTAACAACATTTTCGGTAAGAAGTTTGAAGTTTTCTTTTTCCGGTTCGTAAGCGTAAACCTCTGCGCCCCTTTTTGCGCACAAAATAGAAGTTCCTCCTATGTGGGCGCCGATATCTATTACAACCCTAGGTTCTTTTGGTATTCTATAGTCGTCTTTTGATAGTTCGCCCCACAAAATTTGTCTATCCCACTCTTTGTTTCTCACCTTAAGCGTGAGTCCTTTTAGTTTTTCTATATTGTCTTTTAATAACCACCAACCTTTTTTACGGAGAAGTGTAAATGCCCTTTCTTTATCAATCGCTTTCCATTGGTCTTTATTGTCAATAAAGGAAGATGTTGTTCTGTTAATTCTAATCATTTTCATATCGTGTTTCATTCTCGCTATATAGCAAAGATAAAGATCTTCTACTTTTGCAAATTCTTCAGGTATGTTTTGCAATAGAGGTTCTTTATCAATTATTTCCCTGTCTAAAATCATTGCTTTTGTGGCGACATAATCAACTTCTTGTCCGTAGTTACTCCCTGTGCTTTGCCAGTAACTTTCGTTTTCGAAGATTCTTGTAAACCAGCCTAAAATAACCTTAGGTCCATATTTTAAGTGTTCTTTGTAGTTGTATTCAATAAAATTAGGCGCTAAGTTCTCGTCGTCATCAAAGAAAATAATTGGGTTTCCTATTGTTTTTTTAGCTAGTTTAAATCTTGCCTGTGAACCGGTATTCTTTTTTGATTCTATTATTTGTATTTTTTCTTTAGGAAAATTTTTAATATCTAATTCTTTTCCGCTATTATTCCACAAGTTAAGTTTGAAGTTTTGGATAGTTTGTGTTTTTAGTTGTTCTAAAATCTTTGGTACTCTGTTAGCTCTTGCATAAACACAACAGCACAATTCTATCGTTTTATCAGTTTTCATTTCTGGTTTTTTCGGTCCCAATAGGTGCGTTAAAATGTTTATTCGTTCCTCTTGCAATAAGGGGGTTGTTGATTGTTCGTTAATTTCTAATGCTCTATTCCACGCTACTTTTGCCTTTTCTATTTGGTTCATCTGGAGAAAACACAAGCCGACAAAGTCCCAAGTTTGAGAGTCATTTCTCATTGTAGGGTTAAATCTAAAATCCGTTGAGTTGGTTTTAAAACTATTGATAAGGTGTTCGATCGCTTCTTGGTTTTTATCTAAAAAGGCATAGGTAACACCTTTCATTTTGGCAGTTTCCCACCTGTTGGGGATTTCTTTTTCTGCTTCTTTTATACTCCAAAGCGCTCTAAGGTGCTTTTTTAGTTCATTATAGCAAATACAAATATTGTACTTAGCTAGCCAGCGCTGGTCTTTAGATTTTGAGTATTTAGCACATTTCTTGTAATGCCTGATTGCTTTTTTAAAATTCTTGAGATCGAGGTTGAGGTTGCCCATATAAAAGTTCGCCCGTGAATTTTTTTTATCTTTCTTAGCCTCTTTTCCTAGATTTTCGTTTAACATTTTTTCTCTTTGTTCTGTTCTTATTTCTTGGGCGTGCAATTCTTGTCCGTGTATTCTATCGTGAATAATTAAGAATCCGGGATATTTTAAGTTTTTCTTGGTTTTAGGAGTGTTGTGTACTTTGTGTTGCCACTCAACTTCTTTTTTAATTATTCGCGGAAAATAGAAAGTAAAACCGCTTTCCATTCTTATTTTGACAAAAATTCCGTCCATGTCTTTTTTAAGTGCCTTTTTAAGATCGTAATATTCTTTAACAAATTCGTGTCCGTCTAAATGAAGAACCCATTTTGTTTTTACATACTTTTGAACAAAATTTCTTGCTTCTGCAAAACTGTCTTTCCAAGTGTGTATGACAACCTTGTCGGCGTATTTTTTAGCAACGCCAAGCGTGTCGTCTATACATTTATCGTCTACCGCCACAATAACTTCTTTTACGAAAGGTCGGCATGATTCAATAGCTTTTTTCAATCCCATTTCTTCGTTTTTAGCAACAATTACCAAAGTTAGATCGTTTTGGTCACTTTCTTTTTTATTCATATTTATTAAGATACAAATTACTTTTATATTATATTAAATAGTATTGTAAAAGAAAACCCCCTTTATAGCTCAGGGGGTTTTCATTTCCTACCGCAAGAAAGGAGGGATCCTAGGCGGCTGCGAAGTCGGCCTCAAATTCTGATACTTGAGTGGCTGTCCAACTAGCAAGTGCGACCGAGTAGGGACTACCTGTGAAGCTTAGGGCAATACACGCTTTCGCAAGCAAGTAAATTCCTAATGCTTTATTGAACTCAGCAACGCTAGCATAAGTCAAATCAAAGGCGGTTATACTCAAGGCGTCCGCTGATGTTCCGAAATCCGCATAGGCGGCGTGTCCTGTTAATTCGGCGAGCATAGCATTATAAGCAGCCGTAAAGGTTGCCCCTATTCCAGCTAAATAATTATCTCTAATATATTGAACCAAATAGGATTGCTTGCTTTGCTGATCGGGAATTAAGTCTAGGTCTTTAAGTTGAGTGTGGATTGCGCTATCTACGCCGACTTTTCCAACACCACGACCTAGTCCACCAAGGACGATTCTTACATCACCTTGATCTGCCGATTGAGGATTAGCGGGTTTTAACCATTGCCTTACCGTTTTAAGTCCTTTCCAGCCGATAAAAACTAATGCGCTACCTAACTTACCTCTCGCGTCTAGCGAGAATAAAGGACCAGTTAGTTTGGCCATAAAGTTTTTCTTTCTTTTACAAATTCTTAATCTACCCGACTTTTTAATGAGAAGATAGATATTCTTGTATACACAGATTATATCCCGAAAGATTTTTATGTGCAACCCTTTTATTATATTCTGCTTCTTGGGCACTTGTCAAGCCCTGCCAAAAAGTTACTGCGTCAGCGAATTTACTGCGATTTGCTTGTTGCAATACTGTTTTTGGGTTTGACGGAATATAGAACTTTTCTTTTACCGTGATGTGTCCGTTTATTCCTTTTCGTCTTTGATATATGCCGTAAAAAGGTTTTACTCCGGGATATTTAAAATCTCCGTAAGTTCTTTGTCCATAAACATTAAATCCGAAAAGAATTTCTTCCTCGCCGTAGCGAACTTGGGCGTACCTTTTTTTTCCGTATTGAGTGGCTATTCCTAACTTTTTTCTTATATCTAGCGCGAAAGGTGCGTCAATTTTATTTACAACGACCATAAATTTAAAAAATATTCATTGAGTCTTTTTATTGTTGACGGATCAACAAGAATAATTGAAACCTCAAAATTGATAGTAAAAGCGTTCATTGTGTAATTATGACTTCCGATAATAGCCAGTTTACTATCTACCAACATTAACTTAGTGTGTAGGAGTTTTTTTGATTGTAGCTTTTTTGTTTTGATTTTAAACGCCGATAATAGTTTTTGGGTTTGTCTTGAATTTGTCAACACCCTTACTCTTATTGTTCTTTTTGCAGAATCAATAATAGCGTTATTAAATCTTTGGATAGTTGAGCCAATTTGGTCGGGATACCAACGCCAATCAAAAACTACAATGTCAATAGATTTTTTTGCTTGTTTAATTATAGGAATTACAACATCGGGAAATATTTTGCCGATTATGGGCTGTGTTGTTTGTTGATCCATTATTATTTTTTGTTATTTAGGGGTGCTAAACAAAACATCAGAAATATATATTTTTTTAATTGCCGACGCTTCGGTTTTTATCTCGTAGAGAAAAAGCCCGTCGTTGTCGTCCGTTGGTAAACTAGAATCAAATGTTTTCTTTAATGTGCCATTGATATAAAACTTTAATTCACCGGCGCTTTGGTCGTAAATAATTCTGTAAACATTCCAATCCGTGAGGGTGATATCTGTAATTTCAAAAGTGGTATAAACAAACCCCGAACCCGAATCTGTTGCGTGATAACAATATAGCGTGCCGTCTTGAATTTTAAATCCTGCCCCCGAAAAACCACCAAGGTCATCGGATCCGCCAAGCCCAAAGTAAACAAGTTGATCGGTTATTTGTTTTAATCTTACTGTGCTTTGATAAAAGAAGTCTTTGTCCCAATCAATACCCACCCAAAAAGAGGGCCCACAATCTATCTCTGCTATATTATTAAGAACCGCAGTTGTGGCAATAGATACACAGCTTAAATCTTGGGATATTGTCCCCGTTGTGTACCAACCGTCCATGCTTTCAAAAGACGAAATAATAATTCTTTTGTCCGCCGTTAGTTTTTGAAGAATAATAGCCCCGTCAACAACCTTGTCCTCAACAATAGAATCAGCCAAATGGTCTATTGTTGCACTTTGCTTGTGAACATATAAAGATTCGCCGGCTTCAATGTGTGCGTCTGCGTCGGCTAAGTGGGCTGTTATAAGGCGCGCGATTGCTTCTTCTACTGTTTCGTTACTGTCTTGATTTTTTGGTAGGCTGTCCCAAGTTATTACTGCCATGATTATTAAAAAAATACAGATTATAAAAAGGAAAAAATACTTTACTTTTGTTTTTACTTTGTGCATAAACATAATAACACATTTTGTTAATAAGTAAGAATTAAAATGCTCCGCCGAATTTATCTCTTTGATATTCTACATCGAAACCTAAGAGAATTATTTCATTAGTAACTTCTGACTCGGTAGCGGCGATTCTTCTTAATCTCATTCCTAAGAGTTCGTCTACTTTAATTTCGTTTCCCTCACCGTCTATATCATAGTCAATGGTAAAAGTAACACAGTATTCATCGTATGCTTCGTTTCGATCAATAAGAACAGTAGTTTCTATTGGTACATCATTTGAAGTGTCGGGAGCAACAATATCACAAGGCATATGTTCCCAAGATAGTTGAAAATTAAATTTATCCCCAACATCTTCTGCTCCCGAAAGTAATATGTGAATGTTAACCCGAATATTGCTTGAGCCGTCCCACCTGTAAGGAACTCTTTGGTTACAATATACTTCTTGGTGGTCTGCGTCATAGATAGGCAAACTATATCCAAAAAAAACGCCCCTTTGTACTTGCACGGGAACTGCTTGCTTTTTAATTTCATCTATATTTATTGTTGGTCGCAAAGTAAGAAGTTTGGGACTTAAAAAAGTTTCAAGAGCAACTACTTCGGCGTCAAGGTAACTTATATCCTCCGCAAATAAACGAGTTTTTAAATCCTCGTCATAAACTTCGCCCGCTTTGTTTTCTTTTGTTCGGGGATCGTACACCCCGCTAGGAAAATCTGCCATGAGTTTTTATAGATTATTAAGTTATAGAGTATCAATATTTTCCTTTCCGGTTTTACTAAAAAATATATCCTTGAGTTCGAGCTGTGGCGACAGCTATGGCGTGGGTTATCACTAACTTTGGCTCATTAGAACCGTAGTCTGACCAGTAACCCTGAATACTCGCGTCTTTATCATTAAGAACTGGTTCGTCATTGTCGTAGTCGTGGCTTTCTAATATTGCGTATTTTGTGACTCCCGCTTTGTTTATATTGGCTATTCCGGCAGGATTTAAGGACATGGCATTGTAGTTGTCTTTGTCCCAAGAAGAAAAGGCAAATCGTGGTGCAAGCTCTGTGCTTCCATATTTAGCCCAATCACCCGTGACAAGTGTTGTGTTAGACGCTTGAGTTGATTCTATGAGGACTATATCGGAAGTAAACTCATTAGCAATTGCGTTGCCGTTTCCATGAAAAGAGAGAATCGCTGATGATATTACTGTGGACGGATCAAGAGAAGAAGTGTCAAATCCAAACCATGCTCGCATTAATTGCCTCCACCCTCCGAATTGTTCTAGGAGTCTTATAAAATTACCACTCGTAAGGGTGTTTCTTCCAGCGTTGGTTGCGCTTGCTCTTAGATTAGCCCAAGTAGTGACACTTGTTCGGTCGCTTAGTAATTGTCCGTCCATGGAAGTCGTTCCCGGATCTCCCGCGTCGGGGTAAACCGTTAAAGTATCAAATCCTAAGTTAAGTGCTGGCAGTTTTAAAAAATTAATAACCATGTCCCAAGTATGGAATAGGTACCAAATGGGATAGAATGAGTAAAATAGTTTTTTAGAATATGTATTATCTGTCCTAAAGTCTGTTTTACAGTAGATTCTTTTTTTTATTATTTTATCTATCCATGTGATAGAGTTCGGTGTAATATTTATGACTTTTTTGTTTACAGGAATGTCCTTATATATTTTCAGGATTCGCCTAATGATTTTTATATTAAAAAAGGGTAGTAGTTTTCTTTGGTGTTCTTCAAACCAATGTTTATCAAATAGATAGTGCATTTTTTAGAGTAAGTTAAGTTTTAGTTACTTTTAGCGCGAGAGTTACTCTTTCAATATCTGTAACGCTGTCAACATTAAAGGCGAGAATATCGTCCGCAGTTACAGCGACAGTCCAATCAGTTAAGGTAATGTCGCTTGACTTTACTGCGGTGGTAATTGTTGGGGGCGCAGAGGCAGTTATACTGTCATCATTGTCGGGAGGGAAATTTGCATAAGTATCTTTCCAAATATCAATAACTATTGAACCTGATTGGTCGGCAAGGAGAGTTACTCTTTCTATTGTACAGGCAAAAGGAATTCTTAAAAATCCTTTTAGCCCTGTCGTAATAGCCGAACCTCCCCCGTCAATAATAAAGGTTATAGAATATTTGCGCGCTTCTAAATCAGTTTCCATTGCCACAACTTCAGCGTCGAGTTTAGTGACATCTTCCACAAAACCGACGGTTGGTTTACCGGCGTCATATTCTACGCCCGCCTTATTTTCTTTTGTTCTAGGTGAATAAATAGCACTTGGGTAATCTGCCATAAATTTATGTTACTAGTTATTTTTATTATACAACGAGTTGTTTAATTTAACTATAGTTTTTAATAATTCCGAAGTCTGTAAAAAATTTCTATCTTGTTCTATTATACCACTAAATAAGCGTGCCGTCAGGGTTAGCCCAAGGATCAGTTCCTGCTATTTTATGCCGTATGTATTGCTGAATAAAGGCAAGATATCCGTTGTAATTATTTTTGTCTGTCTGATCTGGTGAGGCTGGAGTTACGGCTTCTATGTCATCTAGATAACAAACAATGCTTGAATATGTGCCTATTGCTATTCTATCAGAGCCGGGAAAATTACCGTAGGCGCCACCGCCCGCCCCTAACCAATCAGACCAGCTTTCGTCGTTTATATTAGCTCTATATTGTCCGCCTTCTCCCAGATCTTTATTAAATTCTATTCCTATTTTAAACCAAGTATTAGGAGTGAGCGCATATCCCGAATCAATTAATTCATCTTCATATTTGTCATAGAAGTATATTTTGTTACCAGTAAAAATAATAACTATTCCCGGATTATCTAGTCCGCTATAATATAGATTAAATGCTGCGTAAACGCTGGCAGAATTTGCACAGCGGAAGTAAAAAGACAAAGTGCCTGTTTCGAAAAGGTCTGTGGTTCTAGTGATAGTAAACGGGAAACCTGAAAATTGAAGTGCTTTCGTTCCTGTATTAACAACGCTATTTTGAATTTGAAAACAAGTATCGCCGATCCACTCGTCTTGTCCGTTAAGATTTCCTAAAGATAGGGTTTCAAAATCTTGATTATAATTAAAATTCATATTATTTAACAAAACTATTCCAAGCGTCTTTATCTGCTTGTGATAGTGCTTTCCATGCCGTCCGTGCGTCGCCCATGTATTGTCGCATTAGTAATTGGGGCGCAGTTTTTGGGTCCGTTGGGGTTGGTTTTTTATAGGCGGCCGTTCCTGTTGGCCGTCCTTGGTAGGTTATAACCTTTCCAATAGATTTTGAGGCCTTTAGTGAGAATAAAGGCCCTTTCATTCTTACCATATATTTTAATAAAGATATTTTTTAAAGAGTATTTTTAAGGTGTGTGATAGGTTACAACAATTCTTGTTCCTCCCGTTGTTATAGAATTAAAGGCTGTAATGGCGTTATATTGCCACTCGTTGCTGGGACTTCGCCAGTTTATAAAAAGAGATAAATCATTCCATTGTTCCCAGTCTGGGCGGTCTATTATTTCTTGGATAACGGTTTTAAGGTTTGGTGGCGAATAGTATTCGCCCGTTGTCCATGCTTCGGTGTCCCAGTTAACACTTGCTTCTGTATTATTTCTATCGGTTGGGCTATCTCCACTATTGAAAGTTGGCGAATCGTCTTGATTATCTCCGTGACAAATTAAGTTAAGATTTAACCCGCTATTGCTGTTTGCTCGGCAGTAAATTATAGCTGAATCTATTATAGCATTTTTTGGTAAACCAATGCCCTTGAATCTAATTCCTACCTTACAATGTCCGCTTGATCCTCCGTCCGATCCGACTTGCATATAAAAACCGTCATCAAAAGCAGTTCCTTTGTCAAAACAGTCATCAGAATTTTGTTCTATTCTTCTGAAAATTCTAAAAGTGCTATCGTCTGCGGTTATATGTAAATCGTCAAATTGTATTTCGTATTCGTCTGTACTTTCACCCCAGTAATAAGAAAGAACAGCTACGCCCTTTGTCAACATTAGGGAGTTGTCTGTAACTTCTATTTTTAATATATTATCTATGTAGCCCTTAATTGTGTTAGTTGTTTCGCTTTGTTCAATAATTACTTTTAAAGTGTACCAAGTGTCTGCGGTAAGCGTAACATTAATTGGTCCCGCAATTTTTGTCCACAAATCATCAACCATTTTTGCGATATTTATTTGCTGATTGGGAAAGTCAAGATAAATCTCGTATTTGTTTTTTGTCCCGCTTCCTGTTCCTCCGGCTTCATAATCAAAATGAGGGCAGATATAAGCGGCGCCAGTTCCGCTTGGTGATTTAACTTTTACTTCTATTGTTCCCGATTCAATTTCAATATCTCTTGGAATAGCAATTTCCTCGTCGCCGTTGCTTGGTGTTCCTTTCATTATGAGAATACCACTCAAAACATATCCGTTTGGGGTTGTTCCGAGTTCTTCTTTAACATATCTGTCAATAGGGAATTCGTTGTTAGTGTAGGAAGAAAAGTCATCGGTAAAGTCAATGGGGTATTTTATTACAACAGGGGTTTTTCCGATAACTTCTTTTAAAAAGAGATTGTAGCCCGTCATTTTTTGACCTTTAGCGCTTTCGTTGTATTCTTCCTTTTGAGATTCTGATAGTTCGTTCCAGTTAGTTACTGCCGTTGAGTAGTTGGCTTGTTCCGCAAGTTGAGCTAACGATGAGTCGCCTCTGTTAATATCAAAGGGCTTAGAATACTTGGTTAAAAAGGCCTTGCCTCCTTTAGTTTTATAAACAAGAGCTTTGCCTAATTGTTTTGAGGCACTTAAACTAAATAAAGGGCCTTTTAATTTCATGGAGATATTTTTTAGGTTGGATAAATGGAGTCATAATCCGCACCGGCGGGCATTGTAACAACCGCCCAATGTTTAGGAACTTGGTAAAAATAGCGCGAAAAACTTTGATCAATGTTTTTGCAATAAGTGTCCCTCGCCCAATTACTGCCCGAATGTTCGACTTTTACATTATCGAAAAGGAGTGTTCCTCTAACTTTATAAAGATGAATATATAGATTGTAAAAAACAACATCACCGATAAGAGATGATATTGTGGTTTCCTTTGTTTCCCATGCGTGGGATAAGTCCATTGATATTTCTTCGTCATGGTCTAAGTTTTTTCCTTGATATAGATGGCGAACCGAAGCATAGATTTTTGCAAAGCTACCCGCACCTGTTGAAACGAGGTCTGATTTATAGCTTATTTTTAGAGTTAAAGGTAAGGCGAGTGTTTCTGTTATTTCTATTGGTTCGTACATTCCTTTTTTACCTTTTACCTTTTTGCTAATCCAGTAATGATATGGGTGTGGTTGAGCTATTTTGATTTCTTCTGCCGGTTCTTGAATAAGGATTTTGCCAACCATGTCTTGATGATATTCGCTTGGCGTTGCTATTCCCTCGATACCATATTTTATACGCTTACATTGATCACCGATGAAGGTTCTCCAACCGTGTTGGCGCGGGTGTGCGTCTACATCTTTCCAATCAGCTTTTTGTTGGTCCGTAAATGCTTTCCATAGAACTGAACAAGCACTAAGGTAGCCCCTTGCTTTTACATTTTCCGCTTTTTTTCTTGATAAAATAAGGTTCTTGACTCTTATTCTTGGGATAGCGAACCGGTCAGCCGATTGTAAACCGTCATAGTAGGCGTCTGTTAGTTCTTCTGTTACTTGTAGATAGGAAGTTTTTGACATAACTTAGAAGTGATAGCGTTTGCACCAGTCGCAATAACGATACTTTCCGCTAAATAAAATATATAAGGGATTATTGAAATTTATCCAAAAGAATAATATTTTTCTATGGCAATAATTAGGTGGCTTAAACATAGATATTATTATTATATAAACAAAGGGGGTGAGGGTGGGGCGGATAGTTGTTATTAAATCCGTTCGGCGGATCCTCCGTTGCCCCGCCCTCACAGTACAGTCTTTATTATATCAAAAGAATTAAAAAATAACAAAGAAACAATTAAAAAAACAAGTTAAACTAACCCAACAACATTAAAGAAAGAGTGTTGATTAAGCCATGATTAAGTCATAATAAAGCAATAATAAATCCACAATAAAAGACAAATAAAAGGAAATTAAAACCAAATTAAACCATAATATAAACAAAAAAGAAAACTAATATAGTGAGAATGTGGCGAAAAATTAAGGCATTATGGTATGGTATTTATCAAACTATGTTTCAAAGGTGCGTTAGGATTGATTGTCGTGCGTTGTTTTTGTCCTCAATATACTGGATATTAAAAAAGTTCAAGATAGTTGTTGTTTTTAGAAAATTTTAACAATTCCGAAGTCTGTAATTTTCTATTATTATATAGATATAACTTGACAGAATAAATGAATTATGCTCGCTTTGCTCGCATTTCCCCTGCCATGTCTTGTACCTTTTCCATATATTATAGGGGTTCGTGCCTGCGTGTCCTCGTCTGTGCTTTGCCTCGTACCTATCAAGATAGTACCTCCTCCGCACTAAAAAGACCGCACGCCATAACTGCTTCTTTGTTCGCTGTATGCTATGGTTCCGCGCGTCCTCGTCCGTGCTGTGCCTCGTACCTATTATATTATTACCACCGCCACGCCAAAACAAAAGGCGAGGAAAAACTGCTTCCCCGCCCGTTGTATGCCACGCCTATCAATCCACGCCCATTAGATAATTTATAATGTTTTCGCTGTCTTTAATGTTTCTTTCTATTTGTTCGCCTGTAATTTCCCCGTCCGCATTGTCCGTGCTTATTGTTTCTTTGCTTTTTAATAACTTTACTTCTTTA
>Ga0307928_10001868_pt1 | contig 16032 bp, 31 predicted proteins | sample AceLakmetagen232_FD_201815 | JGI IMG/M metagenome (GOLD analysis project Ga0307928, IMG submission 201815) | Saline water microbial communities from Ace Lake, Antarctica - #232 | ecosystem: Environmental > Aquatic > Non-marine Saline and Alkaline > Saline | place: Antarctica: Ace Lake... | reverse complement strand
ACAGGGCGCGACCGGAAACACAGGTGCTCAGGGTCCTACCGGAGGCACAGGAACCACAGGAGCACAGGGCGCGACCGGAAACACAGGTGCTCAGGGTCCTACCGGAAACACAGGTGCTCAGGGTCCTACCGGAGGCACAGGAAACACCGGGGCACAGGGCGCGACCGGAGGAGTAGGAACCACAGGAGCTCAAGGTGCAACCGGACCAACCGGACTGTTAGGAGCTTTTCTCGCTCATTCCGTCGAGATACAAACCGGTGGATATTTCAAGATTGGCACCGGTACTAAAGATGCCAGCCTAAACGGTATCCAGATAGATAGTACAGAGATTGTCGGGCAATCGGGAGGTGCCGATAATTTTTCAATAGGTACCGACGGTAAAATTGTAATTAATGGTGCTGCTGGATTAACTGTAAATAGTGGAGGAGATGTAACACTATTAGCTGGTGGTGATATATGGTTAGTAGGACATGCATCAGATCCCGCACATATTTTTTGGACAGAATCTACTAAAACTATAGGTTTTAAGACATATACTGATGAAACCGGTAAGAATTTTTATTTATCACCTATGGATAGTGCGGTAGACCATAACATGTATTTAGGATCTCTGAGTTCCTGCGAGATTGTGGGTATACTATCTGAAACGGCATATCTGATGGGTGGAGAAGGGGTTCATCTCGCTTCTATGTGGGCCTATGGTGTTGTGAACGATCCAAACTTAAAGTTTCAACTGTCAATTAGTAACGCCATAAATCAAATATTCTTTGGCAACTTAGCCAGTAATGCGGCACTTTATCAAGTTACTTCTGGTGGAGCTACTTCTGCGGATTTAGGGACATCTTCAAATAAGTGGAAAGACTTATATATGAGTGGTGATCTGACTGTAGATGGTACGGTGGACGGTCAAGATGTAGCACAACAAAGTGTAAAAGGCTGGATATCCTTTAATGGTACTGGAACCATTAGCATTAATGACAGCTATAATGTAACCAGTATCACAGATAATGGAGTAGGAGATTACACTATTACTTGGGATACAGATTTTGCTAATACTAATTATGCGGTTGTTGGAAACTGCGGTCACGCAGGTGGAGTATTAGCATCTTTAACTGTAGAAAGCGATGTATTAGCTGTTGGTACTTCTAGAATCCATACATGGTTTACCTTCGGAAATGGTATGGCTTCTGTAGTATCAGCCAATGATTGGGCCGGAGTTTATGTAATGGCTATAGGAGATCAATAAGGAGATTTCATGAAAGTAAGGATAATTAAAAAACAAGATAATTCTATTTCAATTATTCATCCCGCTATTAAGTCAAGAAGACTTGACGAGACTGAGGACAAGTGGTTGAAAAGAGTTTTCGACAAAGCGATTGCTACACAGAATTTCAAAGGTTTAGATTATATTGATATTGATGCTTCTGAGCTTCCAAATTCGAGGGAGTATAGAAACGCCTGGGAATTAAAAGGCGATAAAATAAGCTTGAATACTGCAAAAGTAGAAGAGATGGATTTGAAAAAGAGTAAGAATTGATTTTATAACAGAATGGTCTAATGCAACGACCTGGAACTGTAAATCCCAACCAACCTAAGGGGGGAACAACATGGCAGATCAACCTGAAGAATCATTAATAGAAAATGGCAAGAGTGAATTTTTAACGATTCCAAACTTTTACATGGTGAGAGTAACCAGGGTTGACGATTTCGGTCGTCTCCTGGATCCCATAGCGGAAAAGGTGCTGAACAATACCAGCTTCCCGTTTAAGGTGCAGTTTGATATCGCCAGGATTATCGATAAAATCTCAATTGAATCTAAGTTCTTCAATGGGCAGGCGATGAAAATAGTGAAAGAATTTGCTGATGTCGGAGATGACGGGAACCCAGTGATGGATAATGGATCACCAGTTGTTACTACCGGAGAGACGGATGGCGATGACAATCCCATCATTGATATCGAACGACTCAACAAGATGAACCAACAATATGCCGAACTCATGCAATTGAAAATAGAGGTTCCGGTAAGGCCCCTTGTTATAGGACCGGATGATCATGCTCACATGCCGAACCTTAGTGGCAATGAGTTTAAGGTACTCCGTCCGATAATGGCAACAGATTAGGACACAATCAAAACACTTTTTAATATAGAGGGGTGATTCCACATGGGATCTGAACAGTATCAAATAGGCCTCGTATCCGTCACCAACGGTTCACAGACAATCATCGGCGCATCCACGGACTGGTCCGGTCAGGTATCAACACCGGCGGTATTCAAGGTCGGTATCGACGGCGAGCCAACGTACTCCATCGGATCGGTGATTACGGCCACCCGTGCGCGACTGGCTGCGAACTATACCGGTTCAACCAACACCGGGCTCGCCTACATGATCAACCGGTCGTTTACCACCAACCGTGGATACTGGCGCCCGTATCAAGGTGATAGCGATCTTGCTGATAACCTGTCCCAGGAAACCATTGACGAAATCGATACTGACATTGCCAACATCCTGTCCGGAAACGCCACGATTACCGGTCTGTACGTCACGGGTAATGCCAGCATCGGTGGCAATCTCTGGTTGAAGGGCAACGCCTCGATTGACGGATTCCTCCACTACGCCAAGACCGAGAACGCCAGTTCAATAACAATCGCATCACTCACTGTGCCAGATATCCCGGGTGTCACCGGGCCAGTTGCTGGGTATACCAAGCTGTGGAACAAGACCCTGGCAACATATATGTACCTGCCATACTGGACTAGGACCTAACTCTCATATCGCATCACGGAGGCCTTACTGATGACCGAATCCACACAAGACACAGAGCCCCGGACCGAAGATCGTAGAAAAGAACAACATGAGTATCCGGAACTGAGTTTCTGGCAAGGAAGTTCCTCGAAGGTTTGGCGACCCCTTGTCATGCTTCTGATTGGCATGATCGCTTTTTTCGGAAAGGATATTTATCTCGACGTGAAGGATCTTCGGGAAAACATACCCAAAACATATGCGGAAAAAATAGAGGTCACAAATCTCGGAACAAAAATGGACGACGGTTTCAAAGAAATTCGAAACGATATTGAATCTGTCAATGGCGGAATTTCAGAAATAAATAGGTACCTAAGGGGTAGTGGCCCAATACTTTCATCGGATAATCCATAATGCCAACCAGAAATTACAGAGATTACACACCGATGGGGTCACTGGACAGGTGGAAGGATATCAGATACTTTTCACCAACGGGCACCGATGACGACTTCGGGGATACAATCAATATCGACCGCACGCTGATTCTGGCAGTAGATGATATGCGAGAGTTCGCCGGCAAACCGTTCCACGTCCTATGCGGCATGGAGCCCCGACCGCCGCTGAACAAGGGATGGCATCCCAAGGGTCACGCGCTCGACGGATACTTCGACAATCTTCACCCTCTCGAGATGTACGAGATTGCTCAGAGATTCGATCGATTCAATGGAATAGGTGTCTATCTGTGGTGGACTGGTTACAATGGGATGATCACCGGGGGGATTCATGTTGACACGCGTCCCATAATCTATGCGAAGAAGTTTGACGCACGCTGGGGGCAGGCCACAAAGGGTGGTGCGTATGTCCCGGTGGATATTAAATTTATCAGAGAAGCAGCGGGTATGAATTTCCCGAGGGAAAAAGAGGATACATAATGACGAAACCAAAGCTATTCGCACCAGCTAATTACGGATTTCAACCATGCTCGTATCACGAAGCTACACCTGAAATGATAGCCGATGCCGCTGGAGGGTGTGGGCCTGGTGGTAAGGGTGACAAGTATGTGCCAGATAATATCCTGGGGCTGTCTGTGACGCCTTCGTGTTCTATTCACGACTGGACCTACCATTATGGCGAAACTCCTGCTGATAAGATACGGGCCGATGAGATGTTCAGGAACAACATGGTACGTCAGATAAATGCACATGGCGGGTGGCTGAAGAAACCGAGACTCCTGATTGCCCAAGGGTACTATTTGGCCGTGCATTGGTTTGGTGGATCCGCATTCTACGCGAATGTAAACGAACCGGAGGAAATGAAATGAGATACCACCTGTTGATCCCCATGCTATTCATGGCACTGACCGGATGCGCTGTGGTTGATAGCGTGGTGCAAAAAGACGCCACAACCACGTTCACCCAAGAAACACTCACCTGCAACAATGGCAAATGCGTGGTAACTGCGAAACAGGTTCTCAAAATCACCGGGAAGCCTGATGCAATTGCCACCTACAAAAACGGCGAATTTGGCGGGACGGTAGACAACCGCGGAGCAAAGAGCTTCGGTCGGACGTTGGCCGAAAAACTAGTTGAGAACTCGGCTGTGGTTCTTTCCACGGCTGACCAGGTAGATTCTAAATAAGGAGGTCACCACATCATGGGCAAAGTCCAATCCCTCAACGCCGATGACAAGGAAGACACATACTTCACATGCGATTGCGGATCAGACGATTTCAGCGTTCTCATAAACCTCACGCTCAACGATTTCACCGGCTTTGAGTGCTGCCTGTGCAAGAAACGGATCGAGTTTGAGAGTATGCTTGAATGGGACACTGATATTGATATGCCGGATGTGGATGACACCTAAGTTCACACCACCGTTAGCGCCGGCCGATGGTTAGCTGACCGCTCATCCTCCCCACTCCCACACACGCGTTGCTTTCCCAATCGGTTCAATTTCTTCTATCATTGCCCAGTAACTGCCACTTTGATAGAAATCTACCTTTATATCGTTATCGTCAATCTTCTCGCAATATACATGATGGCCATCGTTATGAGCATGATATGGCGACAAACTACCGCAATCACTGGTTGTCTTGTAAACAACATACTTTCCACAAAGATAGTCGAAATGTCCGCCGAGGGTTATACTACCGTGTGTAATCTCGAATGACCCGCGTTTGTTTGTGTAAATGAAATGCTCTGGAACATACGCATTCACCTTCATACCGTCTTCCAGTTCTATTACATCACCTTCTTCAAGCATGATAGTTTCCCTTTTATGCATTTCCAATTCACACCACCGTCAACGCCGGCCGATGACCGGTCGACTGTTTCTCCTCTTCCTCACCACTGTCACCCTCTCTATATCCACACCTCGGACACACATGCCCATCGCCAGCAACCTTTCGATTCTGAACCCACTCCTCATACTCCTTGATCGTGTCATTATCAGTCAGGTGTAGATACGTTGTCCTCAGTGTGGTTTCCGACATCCCCATGATGGTTGAAATAAGCTGTGGCGCCATACCGTCCCGATAGTACCGTGTCGCCCGGTAATGTCTCAGCTGATGTGTGGACCTTTGACGCTCATAGAGCCCCACACTCTCGGTGATGACATTGATGGCCTTGCGTGCGGACTCTGCCGACAGCCGGCGCCCGGATCGGGACAGAAACAGTGCCTCACTATCTACAATGTGTTGAGACATATACATCGATCGGACGTTCAGGTACGCCTGGATATGGTATATGACATCACCGATCGGGATCGGGTACGGTACCTGATTCTTTGATGCTACAATCTGGCACTTCCGCTGCTTCTGGTCAATGTGCTCCAGGTCAATACTCACCAGCGCATCGATCCGCATTCCAAAGTCTGATAACATCTTTATCATAAACCAGTTTCGGTATGCCAGGTAATATTCCACCCCTGAGAAGCCGTGAGACATCGAACTAGCACGCCTGACAAGTGCCGCTACGTCATCATCGGTCAACACCCGGTCGTCTCTCTTCGCCTTCTTCAGGGATGCCTCGCGTTTATCATGTCGATACGCCCGGCTCAGGTCATAGAAGGGGTTCGGCCCCCCGGAGGATCCCCCCAGGAACTGGAAGAAATTGGATAGCACGTAGAGATACGCCTTCACCTGATCGCTATCCCTGGAGCCCGACAGCTTGTCACGGTATGATCGTGCGGTATCAGCCGACAGCACACCGCCGCTGAACTCCAGGAACTGGGACAGCTTGGTCCGGTAACTGCGTGTGGTATTATCGCTGTTGGTGATGTTATTGACCGCCTTTTCGTGCAGGTACCGCTCGATGTCCGGCATGCCAAAGGACGTGTTATACGTCGGCAAGTTCGTCATCGGTTCCCCCGTCCACGGGTTTGTCATTGCTGTCACTGGGATTGGTATCGTCTTTCCAGTCAACACCCCGAGTTTCCAGATATTTTTCGATAAGCATCCGGAATGTGTCGGCTTGCGTGCGGAATTCCTTCTTGCACTGTGCCGAGAATGCGTCCCTCATCTTTGTTGGGAGTCGGAATACTGTAGCGCTGGTCTTTGTTCGTGCCATTTGTTACACCCCGTTTGTTTGTCTCAATAGGTTATTGTATAATGATACACGGTTAGTGAGTATCTATTGTACTGCAACATGGTAGCATTTGCAACCACGTAGGCATATGTTGTGTAGATACATGGCTGCAAATGTTTTTCTATATGCAGTTACTACTCCGTGGCCTATCTAGTTCCTGTGCTTCTTGGCATAGTCTAGGCCCCATAGTGCTGCTGCTAAGATTAGGATCTCCACTGGCATCACCCCCTTTCAAAATCCTGAAGGGTTATTCTGTTCCCTCTGGAAGTTCAACCCCAGGTTCAAGCTCAATTCCATATTCCCGAAGCCTGGCGACATCAAACTCAGCGCATGCCTCTATTTCATCACGGGAGAATCCCATGCCATCAAACGCCTGTTGAACGTCACCGGCCGCACTGATAACTTCGGACAGTGCCAATATGCATCCCTTACCAAATGCTTTTGTCTCCTGTTTATCCAACAGTATCACCTCCCTTTTCGTGTAGGTATGGTCCGCTCATTTCTACATCGTTTTCCATCCAGTGTTTGATACGGCCTGGATCCCCCCTCACCGTGTCACACTTAGGACAGGTTTTTCGGCTCGGATAATTCATCCTGCCGCACTCGAAACACTTCCATAACTGCAATGGTTGTGCTCCGCCGCTTGCCTTGGTATTGGTCTTGGTCTTGATCTTGGTATTGGTCTTCATGATCGATTACCCCCTTATGTTTGATTTTCTTCCCTTGCATAAAAGTCTTCCCATCGCTTTGCCTCACCCGGTTTACAGGTGGCATGGTGCTCGATATCCTCTACCTTTTCCGCGAATGCCCCACAGTCATCGCACACGTGGACCCCAGGCCAGTCGTCGGTTTCATCTTCTGTTGGTGGTACGAATGTTGTTGGCATGGTTATTGCCTCCTTACTGCCACATATGCAGGTACTGGCCATACTCCGTTGCCGATATCCACCAGTGACGCTCGATCATCGCTTGGCATACTTGGTGCAAGGCGTCATAGCTTGATTGATCCTTACATGTCGGGAATTCCCAACCCATCGACCCAAGTATATTTTCCATGGAATAACAGTCGTCGGCGCTCAACGGATTGCATCCCATTTCATCATAATAGTTCAGTTCTTCATCACAAGCGTATTGGGTGAAGCAGTTTCCCAGGTACCGGCGACAGGTTTCGCAGAACGCCTGCGAATCACCCTCGACACACCAACCACCATCAAGACAGTATTCCCCGCCAGGTTCTTTGGCCAACAACTCCGCCAGCTTCTTTTCGGCACACTGGATACAGAAACTTTCAGACTGGTCATAACCGCCGGCTATCCAGTACTCCGGCCACTCATCAATAAAATCTGCTCCGTGGATGAAGATAGCCTCTATCCTCTTCTGGGTAGGTCTCGGTATTCGTTTCAACTCCTGTTGTTTTGCTGCCATCGGATTTCCCCCCATCATTGTCATGTTTATGTCCTGTTTAACGCACACTGCGACTCATTTGAGCCGTTTATGAGCCATTAATGATCCATTAACGCTGCTCATGATCTATTGGTGGATCATCATTTCTGTGTCAATATGCCACCACTTGTGCATAAATGTAGGTGGTTCTATCCTCTGATCGTCAACATGGCCGCATTAACCATGGTCCCTTCCTGCTTAAACGACCCCCTCGGCAAGTCTTCCCACGTCCCATCATACACCGACAGGACCGGAAGCAGCTTTTCCCGTTGTCGCGGACCATTAGCGCACAGAGTAACCATCGTTCCCTTGGGCTTCAGGAATGTCAGAGCATGGATGATATGCTTGATATCCGTTCCGTTGACGAAAGGTGGATTCATAAGGATGGTATCGAATAGCCCCAGGTCGTCAGGGCTACACTCTATGAAGTCGGATTGAACTATCCTGAAACTGTCGCTATTGGCATACAGCATCTTCTGTCTCAGGTCCTTGAGCACGTCAATCAGTCCAGTGTTCAACTCGACCGCAGTCACCTTACAGCAGTCAAACCCGGTTGCATTCTGCGCCACCATTCGCACGATACCCCCAGAACCGGCACTGGGTTCCAGTACGTGCCGACCAGCCATGATACCCCCAGCCGCTTCAATCATCTTCCTGATAATCGGTTCCGGTGTGAAGAACATATTGAAATCCTTCTTCTCGTCAATCACATTCCCTGCCTGTAGCGCATCGGTAATGGTGTTCGCTATTCCAGAGGCAAAGATGTGTGCCTTCATCCCCTTATTCCATTTACCACCAAGTAACACCAACACCTTATTGACTGCCACATAAGTCTTTCTGTCAAGCTGCTCATCAGGAAGGTAATACAGGTTTCCGTCCACGGTTCCCCTTCCGATTATCACTGAAACACTCGCGTCTATTTTCATTGCTCAATTCTCCTTAACTGGTTGTTACATTATCGTTATTCACGCACCACAACACGTCATATGTTAGTGTGCAATATTTGATTTAGGGTTGCGGAGCTTTCCCCCGCATGTTGGCATGGCATCCCCCTTGTTGGTTATATGGTCCTATGATCGCACAGACTATACACCCGTGCGCGTTTCTCCGTCGTGTTCCCCTCTTAGCTGGTTGTCGATAGTCTCTTATCACCAAGAATTACTTATTTTGCCAGTAGCCTCATACATATTCGGCCTGTATTGCACAGCATGGTATTCCCCGGATGTTTCACTAACCACTTGCCGGTTGATATCATCCCAATTATCGATAGCCCAAAGAGGCAACTTAACGCTTTCTACATCTGACAGTACGAGATTGTTCTGACATCCTCTATATGTGATTGTTTTCTCTGGCATGGTGTTCCCCTTGTTGATTGTGGTCAATGGTTGATACGTTCCATGGTGATACGTTCCCTCTGTCGTGTTCCCCTCTCAACTGGTTATTGGCTAGAAGATAGTCCTTGTATCCCGCCATAATTGTCAATTAGCCCATTACGGATATTGACATTGCCATTCCACCCAGATGTCCGGTACTGCTTTAGGACGCTATCACGACAATTATCATAGCCCCGGGTATATGCTGGACGCCGACACGTATGCTTAACCACTGTCACGGTTACATTGTCGGAGCCGCGCCCCTTGTTATTGGCGTAGTGCAAGTGTATGTCAGCACGTTCTAGTTTGATTATTTTGGCGTTATTGAATCTCATTGGATTAATCCCCTTGTCTCAATAGATTATTATTCAATCATCATCCTTCGGCTTCCCGCACAACACACACCTATACACCCCCGTGCATGGCATCTGACCGGACCATGAATACGAATGGTCCTTACACTCGACACGCTCAACCGTGCCGCCCATTACTAATGTCTTGAACCATTTCTTTTTCATGGTTATCCTCTCAATTAGTTACTGTGCATTTCCTGTCAATGGGTTACTAACCCGTTATCCCACTATCCCCGCTCAAGTATCGGCAGCTTGTCTATCACTGGCCGGAACATATTGAAATTCTGCTCAACCGTTGACCCCTTACAACATGGCACATCCCAACCGCGTACCACATCCGGGTTAGCTGGCTGGTCCTTGCAGAAGGTAAACCCGCCGTCGTGCTCCGCCGTAGTCGGTGTATAATACAGATAATAGTCCGAATGTAAATCCCGGCATTGCCTGGTAAACCAGTCGAGAAGTTCTGCCCGCAGTCGTCTGTTGATATCCGTGGTTGTTTTCATGGTGTCGGTCCCCCGTTTCCTGTCAACTGGTTTATACATTGTTTATACGTTTTATCTCTACATTGAAATATTGGTTTCAACCACTCTAATACCCTTCATAGCCATCATAATGAAATATACGCATTATCCGCCTGCTCCCCCGCCCCCGAACCCGCCCGGACCCGCGCGCGCGCCAGCACACCCGACCCCCGGGCAACCCGTCCGCCACCGGCAGCAACCACCGCCCCGGCACCCGAACCCCACCCCACATCCGGCCCGGCCCCGGCCAGGAGCATCCAGGGGAGAATGCCGCCAACCGGCCCGGCCCATTGACACGCCGCCCAGGGGAAAGCAACGCACCACAACCAATATATAATCAGTCCATTAATCATCGATCCCCACCACATCCCCGAAAGGGACCGCCCCCCGGTAGATATCATCTTCCCAGGAATCCCCGAAGCAGGCCCACAACACTGGAAACCCCGGAACCATCGCCGGATAGCTCCAGCATTCAAGATCCGTGAAGTATGTCAGCCCGGCGATATCTTGCCCGGCCATGTTATCGGCAACCCACTCGAACACCGGCACAAAATCAGTCCCGCCGCCGCCATAGGTCTCAGCGCCAGGAGCAGGAGCACCACCACCACCGGCCCCGGTATCATCCGCCCCGGTATCATCTCGACTGTCACCACCGCCGCCCGTCGATCCGTCCCCGGCATCATCCCCGGAACCGTCCCCAGGATCCCCGCCGCCGTCGGTATCATCCCCACCGGCCGACCCGTCCCCAGGTCCCCCGGCATCATCCCCAGGATCCGCACAACCATCCGCCGATCCGCCGCCGTTATCATCCCCGGCCCCGTCCCCATCATCCGGCCGCTTGTTTTCTTCCGCCCGATCCGTCAGAAGTTTATAGTTTTTCTCAGCACTATCAAACATAGCAGGATCCAGCAGCGCCCCCGGCGGCAACTCACCAACACCAGCAGCAACCCGCAGAGGATTGATGGCGTAATCGGCCGCGATATTCCATTGCATCAGATCCCGGCCACACCGTCGCGTGTGATGCAGCAACCACACGTGCGCCGCCTCGTGAGCTAACCAGAATATAAGCGCCTTATGAGACAGGCCCAGGATATACGCCGGACAATAAAACAGGCTTTGACCATCCGTGGCCAGGGTCCCGACCGCATCATCCTCTTTCAGATCCATACCCAGGACCGACACACCCCACAATGGGAAATCAAGCAGCAGGTGAGACCGTGCGCGCGTTACCATCCGCAACGCATCTTGATTTGTATTTGCCATGATTATTTGCCCCCCATTGACGCCAGCAGCGCCCGTGCTAGCATGGCCGACGCGCCAGCGATCCAACCCTTGATATATGAGCAACACGCCGCCGCTATATCTGGATCCGCCTCGTATAACTCCGACAATTCAGCATCCAACCACCGCCAATCCAGCGCCACCGTTTCACTACAACCACACGTGCGCGCACATTCTATGGCATATAGGACATTATCATTGTCACCTGTCCCGGCCCACTGTTCTATCAATTTGTCTTGTATTCTATGTTCTTCCGCCATGGTATCAGGCCCCCGCCGCTTGACTGTCAGCACCGGCCCCGGCATCCGATCCGCCCAGGTACCCCGCCAGATTATTAAGAATATCCCCGGCCTTCTGTGCTACTTCCGACCGTGATTCTTTTGACTCTCTCAGATCTCCCACATCGATATCGCACAGATCCCGCTCTAATTCCTGTCGTGCCTTTTCAAGATTGATATCACCGGCAATATTCAGCCCAGGAAGGATATCAACCAACTCCCGCACGTTTTCAACTATCGAATCACGAAAGATAGGTGCCTTGACATTCCCCCGCTTATCAATCCGATCTTCCGCTAACATCTTCTCTTGAAGCCTCTTGACTGCCTGGAACACCCTATCCCATACATCCGCCATAGCACCGGCCAGCGCCTCTTGACCGCGCGCGTTAATGTCCGCCTGCAACCGGCCCAATTCTTCCGACGCTATATCCACAACCAAATTCTGACCCACCGGAACAGGAGCGAACGACACCGCGAAATTGAATTTATCGGCCAACTTATCCCGATCCGGATAATCCGCAATGTTAAACAGACCATTTAGGCGCCGCCGCGCTTCCTCGATATATCCGTCGTAATTGTCAAGGAACTCAATCACTCCCGCCTCGTGCTCCATCGCCGCCTTGCGTTGCTCTTCATCTAACTTCGCATACAAATCGACCGACAACAGGCGCGCCCCTTTGTTCTCAAATGGCAGAGTATGCTTGTAAACGAACGTCCGAAACTCATTCGCGTTCGACTGGATCCGGTCAAGATGTTCCTTTGCGATCGATTGCTTGATATAGTGACCCATTTTCCCATCGCTACCGAACTCCGCCGCCACTGACTCTGACGCTTTTTTGTCTTTTTTCCGGCCGCTCAGGATTGAAATATTGACAGTAACCAGCATTGCTTTTTTCTGCAGTATTGATTGATCCATGGTTAAAACCCCCTGTAACTCGTAATGGTATGATTTTAAATAGAACAGCAGCAAAACCCGGGCCCCCGGCCCAGGCCCCGCCCATCCACCTAACTGAACAGATCCGCATTTGCATTGCGCCATGCAATATATTCAGGCACGCTAACGAAATCGGGATCCTTGACACCCAGCGACGCCAACAGATATACACCCAGCTCCGCCGATAACCGGCCAGCATACACCACCAACGCCGGAACGTCGGAACGCTTGGCAACATACACCAGTGTACTCAACAGAGCATGTAACACCGACAGATCCCCAGGCACCGGCCCATTGACAGGATCCAACAGGATTGACTCCGGCGCCGGTATAGTTGCGGCCAGTTTCAGGAACCCATAGAAGGTAACGCCGACGCCCGGCCCGACCGTGCCACAAATCAGCTCTTGCGTGATAGGATCCCCCGACGTGACAACCTTTAGCAAGTCTGATACCATTTCCCAGGTTCTAGGCGTAGCTTGCCGATTATACAAATGCTCCGGAAATCTTCCGATAAATGCCACCACTTCCGGCACTATCCCTTGACCGACGGCCCAGGCTAACCAGCTTTGATGATCCACGTCGGCCGTTTCCGGTAATTGCCTCGTGAAATCCGGCACCGCACAGCACACGCCTATGTGGACCATGCGCGTAATCAATGGCGCAGGTAACATTGACGACCCGGAACCGTCCCCAGGCCTATTTCCGGCACACGATACCGCCCATCCGTTGCCCAGTTTATGACCATTGACTTCCCTGGAGAATATCAGGCTATACAATTGTTTTTGGATATTAATTGTGGCATCGGTAATCTCATCGACCAACAGCAACCCGGCATCCTGGGAAGGGATCCCCACCGGCCGGGACCATACCATATCCATATCCGCCCCAGCATCGCCACCGGCAGCAGCGCCGCCGCCCCTATTAAAAGGAATACCTGTTAGCGCATCCAATGTCAGCAGATTACCAACCAGCGCCCGGTATCCCCCGGCCAGGTCCCCCACTTGCATGTTGGCCTGTGTCTTACCAACACCGCCAGGTCCCCATCCCATAGGTGTCAGGCCAGCCTTGATACATACCGCTATTGCCTTTTGATAGTTATCAATATTCATGATCGTATATCCCCCTGTAACTGATTACCACGTGATTATCGACAGTTGACCGGATGCGCAGGAACCGCCGCCGCCATTTGTCCATTCATATGGACTTGACCACCGGCACCGGCAGAAGAGAACCGAGACCGACCGAGACCCGACCGGGACCGGCACGACGACGCCGCACCCCGCACACCCCGGCCAACCTTACCCGCTTCCAGGTCCGCCCATTCTATGGAAATATCAAGACAATCCGCCGCCGTGGACACATCCCCGGACTCCTCCGCCTCGATTGCCAACCCTAACCAATGATCCGACCTACTTTGACTATATGACATTTCCCGCCCCCTGTTACCTGCCACCACCTGCCACATTCTGAGCCATTCTCAGCACCACCCCGGCCGGGACTTCGACCCAATCGGCACCCAACCCCTTGACATCTTCCAATAACCCGGCTGTCACCCGGCCGCCTGCCTGGTCAACCATCGCCGCCGCCTGATAATCAACCCGCAGCTGGGCAATTATATCCACCTGCCTCGCACGACTGGCACCGCCCACCGCAAACCGGTAGACCATCCCATCTTCTGAATAGACTTTGACATACCGGCCGGGAATAATGCTCGACTGGACCGGCACACGACTGACACCGGCAGCAGGCACCACCACACCGCCATTACTATCCGATACCGACGCCGACGCCGCAACCGCCGCCCCGGGACCCCGCCGACCTTCTATAACTCTGATTGACTTTGTGTGTGATTTTTCCCCTACCTGATTGACTTTGTTATCCATGATAATCAACCTCCAAAGCTATCTTACATATTCTGAAGAATGCAGAAACGCGAGTATGCCGCCGGACATTCTTGACCGCCACACGTGCAACATGAAAGCATAAAATCTTCCCCGCTCCCAAGCGTTTCCACTTCTCCGTCGATATCTTCCAATACTGTCAATCTATGTGCAGGAATATCGTGCAATTCTTCGGCTTCACTAATGGCACGCGCAACCGCGTGTTTATCGTCAGCTTCTTTCCGATACTCGTGATATCCGGCCTCTGTGTCTGTATCCAATGTGGTGATAATATACATGATTATACGCTCCTTTCGGGTGTCCCTATATAGGCCTGTCGCATTCACAGCAAACACGTTTCATCGATACGTCAACCATTATCATCCGGCCGTATTCGTCGCGCAGTCTAGCAAACTTTGTTTCGGGATCGAACTCTTCAACCTTGCCGCCACATTCCCTGGCAATTATAGCGATATTCTTTTTACTAAATCCCAGGTCTCTATATTTGGGCAGTACAGCACCTTGAACCCAGATAGACATCTTTGATTTGTATCGTGTTTTCGACATTTTCAAATCCCCCTTATCCTCTATGGTTGAACCGCTTAAATCCCTAATGAGACCCACCACCTACCCCCAACCGGCCGTGGATCCGATAAGGATTAAAACCGCCTATACGATCCCCCCGTGGGACTGCCGGATAATCTCCGAAATGAGATACGCGAAAACCATCGCCAGGGACGAACCCATTACACAGATCCCCAGTACCACTGTCAGATTGATTAAGCCCTTGCCGATAAATTCGATAGAATGCGCCATGGTGGATACTCCTTTTCCAGTTGCGGAGGACAGGAACGATGGGGAGTCGTTAGCTCCCCCGTGTCCATGGCGTCCCCCTATGTGATTGATTCTCGTTTCCATGCCTATTGATAGTCGCAATCCCCATGCCAAACAGCTCACCACACCACCACTAATCAACACACGTCCACTCACCCGGCCACACTACACCCGGCCACCATCGCCACACCACACGCACACGCCACCGGCCGCCACACCTCCACCACTGGCAACTCCCTATAATCACACAACATACCACCACCGGGCACCGGCCACCACCAGTGCCACCACAGGCACCCAGGGACCGGACCACTATCACAGATATATCACAGATAATACACACACATACTACACAGTGACATACCACACGCACAGACCAACCACCTAATCATCCTCGATCGTTCAAGAACTTTAACCGGCACATCACCAATACCACCTAACTATATGTTATTGTTATACATTCAAGCATATCATCGATGTTTACATTCTTGAACAATCAACTGGGTAATAAGTATCCACCTGATATAACTTATTGATTCTATTGGATATATTGACATATTCTGGGTTAAAATTCTTGAACTTTCCGGCACAGTGGGTAAAAAGTATCCAGTTTGACAAAAATTGTCAGGCAATGCGGCAGGAATGGCAGGAATATGACAGGCTAATCCGAAATGTGTCAACTTAGTTTACACTTTTTGCGATAGTTACTATATATATATAGCTACTATATGTAGATAGCTACTATATATAGGTAGTAACTATCGCCTTCATACGGATTCGCCTGTCATAACATTGCCGCCGGGTTCTTTTT
>Ga0307928_10001867_pt1 | contig 16033 bp, 45 predicted proteins | sample AceLakmetagen232_FD_201815 | JGI IMG/M metagenome (GOLD analysis project Ga0307928, IMG submission 201815) | Saline water microbial communities from Ace Lake, Antarctica - #232 | ecosystem: Environmental > Aquatic > Non-marine Saline and Alkaline > Saline | place: Antarctica: Ace Lake... | reverse complement strand
GATACGACACAGGGAGAAAATGATTTGATTTTAAAAACATCTGGGGAAATGATTCTAGAATCGGGGAGGGAGCATGAAAAGAAAATACCACAGTAGGTTTTTCATTAGTGGTCATACATATCCAAAGTCAAAGTTAATGTCGCCGGGGGATTTAGAAAATCTTGTGGCGATGTATCGATCTGGAGACGACACAGTAAAGGAAATGATTCTAGAACAGCATTACTCTTTAGTTATGCATATCGCTTCACAATATGCTTTCAAGTTCCAGCACCTCGCAGATGATATACTATCCGTAGCAATGGAGTATCTAGTCGAAGCAGTATCCAGAGCACCCCAAACACTTAAAGATAATCAGATAACCCCGTATATAGATACGTATGTACGTGGGTCGATACTCAAGTATATAGGTCAAAGTTGTATTGTAAGTACCCCATTCAATCATCGATTTGAAGATCACTATGAACCGATAACATGCCGAGTTATCAGTGGGTATATAGATGATGATGGTGAATGGAATGGGGATGAGGTAGGTGTCAATGTCGAAACAGCAACTCCAGCCAATGATCTGACAGTAGACTTTCTTATTGATGAGACAATCAAAGTTTTGAACCTGAACAGCAAACAAGCAAAGTTATTGGTGTTAAGATCAGAAGGATACACAATGCAGGAGATAGGAGATTATCTCGGTAAATCTAAACAGCATATAAGTATGCTTGTGGCCGGGATACAAGTTAAAGCAAGGGAGAGACTGTGATCACTTATGTTGCAATTCCGTATACAGACGTGGACGAAAAGATAAGAGAGTATCGTTTTGATCTAGTAAATCTCTATATGGCACGACTGGCTAAAGAGGGTGTAGTAGCTTTCTCTCCGATAAGCATGATGCATCCAGTGGCACTACATGGACTACCAACAGACTGGGAATATTGGAAAAAGTTTGATACCGAATTCCTCAGAGTGTGTAGTGATATGCACGTTATCTGTGCACCGGGTTGGGAGGAATCAGTAGGTGTGCAGGCAGAGATTAAAATCATGGAAGAGTTTGGTAAGCCTATTGAGTATATAAAGGCACTCGGTATTTTGTTTAAGGATGGACATAATGTTTGAATTCAGAGGACAACAGTATAAAGTCCATATCCCATCCGCTAGGTGTCCGTTCACCTATGCAGATGGTGAGATTCTGGGCATCTATCCTCCTATAGACTATGACCCTATTGTGTATGCAGAGTTGTGTGAAGAGTGGGAAGCCCAGTACATCATCAAACATCAAAGAGAAATCTTCTTTGGACTGGAGATTGAAGATTGGGATATACCATCGGATACATATTCTGATGTGTTCTATAAAATAGTATTAAGTTCGGGGAAGTGGACATGCACTTGCAAAGGATATTACCATCATGGGAAATGCAAGCATATTAAAGAGTGTCAAGAAAAGCTTGAAGAGGAGGCAGCCGTGCAGGAAATGCTCAGGGCCAATGTATTATAGAGCACTTACGTCGAAGAATGGATATCAGTGTTCAACTTGTGGACGCATTATTTATTGTAAAAGATCGCACTACACTTGAGGAGGATATGTTATGCTAGTAGTTCAAATGAAAGACAAAAGTTGTGCAACATTATACGTTACACAGGATCTTACACCTTTTCTAGATGTTATAGAAGATGTTGTAAGGGTCTATGCAAGCGGGGATGAACTTGAATATATAACAAATGTTCTTATAAATATACCCTTAACAGTCAGGGGTAATGGTATAATATGGTATGGTGACATCGCTAGGACTATTCTTTTAAATCTTTGGTAGGAGATTATCATGGAAGCGTCCTTTAAAATCATTAAACACCTAGTTATCCATACGCCTAATGGAAAGATTCGTGAGGTCGATATGAAAGATATTTTGCGTGTAGAACATCACACTCAAAAGACTATTGGTGAAGCTGTGAGAATTGTAACTAAGTGTGGAAACATCTGTAGCAGGGATTCTATGGATAGTATTCTTGAAGCTATGAGGAGGGCTAATGATGAAGGCTAAAGAATATACTGCCAGATTCAATAACTCAGAAAACCCTATGGAAGAGTTACGAAAAATAGGGTATGATTTTATTATGGAAACTAAAGAACTGGCAAAGGCAAGACACATAGAGTCAAATAGTGCATTAATATCCATATTCAAGGAACTAGAGTTGAAGTGGGTGGCCTTTGCTAATAGTGTAGAAGATGTGAGGCTGGATGGATTCTCTGTGCTTATTGAAATGAAAATGCCAAAGCTATATACTATGTTAGTGGATGCTGGATGGAGGCCCAAGAATCTAGGTGAATTGGAACGGACTACAGAATTTCTTAACTAGGAGGGCTAATGTTTAAGTGGAGTCGTAAAGCAACAGTCCAGAGTAAATGGAAAATTAAAGTATTCCATACAAGATTTTGTGGGAAATTGTATAGTAAAAGCCCAAATACAGTTTTTGGAGATAGGCCACCAAAAGGATTCTTTCCTTGCTATGAGTGTAGTAGAAATTATTATAGTAAGAATATGTGGGTGGCTATGGGACTTACTTAAACTGGAGAAATTATGACTATAATATTTAGATTCAGAGTATCAGAGTTACAGTTTGGTGATGGTATAGATATTGAAAGACAAGTTATTGCTACTATCATACACGACAGTATGACAATAGATAAGGGTAGACCATGGACTCCATATTGTCGTGTCAATACTAATGCTACTAATTCTACACACGATGAAGCCCATAGACTTGTTGATCTTCTAAATCTCGTTGAAGATAAGAAGGCGGAGGGATTTAATCATGGCCAAGCGTGAATTCCTAATGCTCGCACATACATTCAAGCCTGAGAAACATGGAGTGGGTGGTTACTATGTCAGCGAGAAGCTAGACGGCAATCGCTGTTTCTGGGATGGTGGTATCTCAAGAGGGATTCCGAAATCTGAGATACCGTGGGCTAACAATGAGAAGGATGAACGTTACAAAACGCCCCCGGTAGCCACTGGGTTGTGGACACGCTACGGGAATGTGTACCATGCGCCAGACTCATGGCTCGATAAGCTACCAAGAATCCCGCTAGACGGGGAGCTATACTCGGACATGTATCGTCAGGAGATTTCTAGCATCATCAAGAAGTTAGAGCCTGATGAGGATGAATGGTATAAAGTTGGATTACAAGTCTTCGGTATGCCCTGTCTCGGTGTTATTTTTGCAGATGGTGTTATCAATAATACGAACTACAAGAAAGTGTTTATGGATATCCCTGAGTGGGTAGTCGCACAAGGATATGATTTTGATTATGTGCCAGGAAGTAGTACACCATTCATAAGTACTTTTGAATTGATGCAAAAGTTTTTGGTCTCGAATATAGTGTGTCACGCACACTACCAGCAACGGTTACCTTTCCAGCAGGAAGAGGCTGTAGAAATGCTTGACCGTATGCTTGAAGATGTGGTGTCCAAGGGTGGAGAGGGTCTTGTGTTAAGGAAACCAGAATCAATGTGGAGTCCTGAGCGTTCACACGAGCTTCTCAAGGTCAAACCCTTTGACGACATGGAAGGAACGGTAATCGGATATACAACAGGCCGTGAAACATCTTTAGGTAGCAAACTACTTGGAATGATGGGTGCCTTGATTTTGGATATCGGTGAGGGCAAGGTGCTAGAGTTAAGTGGGTTTACGGATGCTGAGCGCCAGTTAAGTGGAGTGGGTACATGCTATGAGAATAAAGACCTAGGAGCTTCTACTACTGTCAATGCTAGAAGATGGGCAGAGTTAAATCCAGAACAAGATTGTCCTTGTTGGATACAAGCAACCAAGTTCCCAAGAGGCACAGTGGTGACTTTCAAATACAGGGGCAAAAGCAAAGATGGTATTCCGCAAGAGGCGAGATTCTGGAGGGAGCGCACCCTTGGATAACTACAGTGTGATAGATCAAATGGTAGCAGAACAAGCCAGATTGTTCTATGAATGTGACCTGTGTGGCGTAGGGTAAGAGATGATGATGAATGTCACGCGGTTAATGACAAACTAGTATGCCAAGAATGTTATAAATATATTCTGGAGTCGGGAGGGAGACAGGCATGAGACTATTTTCTAAGTATATTAACCCTAAAATTGACTCTACAGAGTTTGTTAATTGGAGGGATTTAGAGCCAACACCTAAACAAAAAGATTTTCTTATGGTGCAGGGTATAAAAGAAATTCCAGGTACAAGACTTGAGACATTTTATCTTATTGTAGAAATATGTGCTAAAACGGCAGAAGAATTATTTGATGATTGTTCCGTGGGTGTTGTAAAGAAACCAGTTGTGGATGATTCTCCTCTCATTGATGTATATGAGCTAATGCGTACAACTTTTGATTGCCAGTTATGTTGTAGACAAGTTAGTAACGATGATAAGATAACTGTAACTGGCAAAGGATGTATTTGCAAAGAGTGTTATAGTTGTATTCTGGAATCGGGAGGAAGAGATCATGAATCTAATCCCCAAACAGAAGAACCCAAGCAGTAAAGTATTTAATAAAGTATCTGTTAGTAAGTGGAAATCATTACCACCTACTGAGAACCAGATAGCCTACCTTGAAAAGTATGAGGTACCTGTGCCAAAGACAAGAGGAAGAGCAGCTGGACTGATAAGTGATATTGCCAATGCTATAAATGCTTGTGCACTATTTGGTGACAGACAAGAGTTTGATGAATATGACAAACGCGATATTATCCACGAGAATTGGGGGAACGAATGTGATTATTAAACACATACCAAAAGGTGGCATGATGGTTAAAGACTTGTTTGATCTCAAAATCATTAATCACCATGATTTGAAAGAGATTGAAATTAAGTGTTGTAAGATCATAGGTGCAATCACTGCCTCTGAAATACTATTGATACAGGGATTCAGTGGGGCTGAAATAGCTGGTATCAAGGAGCGTGTGTCAGATTCGAGAATCGTGAAGGAGGCGCGAGGGCTTTGAAAAGCCCTTATCTGTATGAATGTGCGGGTTTGAATCCGCTTCGCCTACCAAGGAGGAAGATGATATGCCATGTTCAAATATAAGAGTATATGAAATGAAAGATCATTTATGGCCAGACTGTAAAACAAGATCAGATGTTGTTGTTTACCATCCAAAAGGATTTCCTTTTCATATGATACCAGATCAGTATATACCTTATACTGGTAAACTATTAGATGCAGCTGTAAAATTAAGGTCTAAATACAAGATAGTAATTGTTGATAAATTAACTAATACTATTATAAGCACTACTGATCTTATGACCAGTAAAACACAAAATCTATTAGCCTGTATGAACTTAGATATAAGGTAATTAGGAGGGTATCATGAAACATTCTCGTACACCGTGGACAGTAGTAGGGAGTAGTATATTTGACGCAGATGGCGAACCAATAAATGAATATTCAATTGAATCAAAAGAATCTGATGCAGATCATGCAGTTGCTTGTGTAAATGCCTGTGCTGGATTTAAGCCTGAAGCTGTGGGTAAGATAATTAAGAGTCTTAAAGACTGTTTAGAAATGGGCATGGATAATTACACTGTCAATATGATCTATATGAAAAATCATGAGGAGGAATCCGATGGAGGATAAATGGAAAGAAGCAGTTGCCAAGGAGCGTGAACAACTGTTTGGTAACAAAATATACGCAGAACTGAAGCCAATTCCGCGTATTGACATTCTGGGACGTGGAATGCTTATCCAGAATTTTGACATGCCAGGGAGGAAGGGAAATGGAAACCAGTAGAATTATATATGAGATGCAAAATGTTGGTGCTGAGCATGTTATGTTCATCATCAAAGATATCCAAGGAATCAATCTTGGTCATGGTACCTTTTTCAGGAGTAATGGTATAGCATTAAGTTCACGCGATTATCCTGGATACCATAACAATACATTATATGTTCAGGGTACAGATTATTATGGAAATGATAGACCTATCGTAGTAACCAAAAACGAAGCTGTTAAAATCAACAGGGCATTAATAGAGTTCAACAATCAGAAAGTCTGTGGTGATTGTGGTTGTGTAATAACAGAAGATCATGATTATTCATCTGTACCCAGTCAAATTGGTAGAGTCTATCTTTGTTCAAGTGGGTGTATGTCTCGTCATTATAAGGCTAACAAAGCGAAAACACTAGATTCCAAAATCCAAGATGTCATTGACATACAGGGAGCAGATGGTAACTGGGACTATGATGAATATATGCATGGTATGTACAATGGGATGGTTGTAGTCCAAAGTATAGTGACAGACAAAGAGCCAGAATTCCGAGAGGCTCCTGACAAGTTTTTGAAGAAGGCTAAGTTCGACTACACGAAGCCAGCACCGGAAGGTATGGAAGAAAAGTTTCGAGAATCATGCGAGTTGTTTACTAGTGATGGTGACGCGAGGTGTGGACATCATGAGTATATTGATTGCCATGATTGTCCTGGATCATATAAATATAACAACGGGGTAGTTTGTACTGATAATGGATGGTGTTGTGTGGAGAAGGATCGATTCAGTAGAAAAGCCTCAAAGAAATCATCCGCTCAAAAATGGTTAGACGCTCATCCTGAATCTAAGCAGTGGGTCACTATGGACAATGCCAAGGATGTGAGAATCTTCAAAGCTATTTTCCAGCAGATGGCCGCAGCAGGTAGTGCAGAAAAAATATTCCGTCATTTCGGAAAAACTTGGACAACTGCCCCAAGCGTAGTATCTTTCGCAAACGATAGTAGTAGTTATAGGTTGCCCATGCCCCTACCAGAACTCAAGCCACTACCTTGTAGTATCAAGTTGCCTGATGGCAAATGGGATAATCCAAAACTTTGTGGGAGTGATGAACGAAGCTGGCATATGATTGCAAAAAGCTCAGTAAGTTATAGCAAAGAATTATTTTATGGGCCACAAGCAAAAACTAAGCAAGAGGCAATATATGAATGGAATCTTGTTCAAGAGGCTAACAGATAGGAGTAGATCATGGCAAAGAGCAAGAAGCAAGGAGCATGTGGTGGAACACCGAAGCGTGATGGTAGTGGTGGAGGCAAGGGAAATCGTGGAACATCACGACAACCCAAGTCTAAGAAGAAGTAGTTTTGAATGAGAGGGCGGCTGAGACTGGCCTGTGATTAGTTTCCTGCGTCGATGTGTCCCGACACACTTCGGGTCGGTCGCCCTCACTTTTAGGAGATAACGTGGCTATAATATTTGGAGCATGTATATTAGCTCTAGTCATATTGGATGTTGCTATGGCTCTCAACAGGATTGCAAAAGCTATCGAGGAGAAATGATGTGGACAAAGGTAGAAGATGGATTGCCAGATACAAAAGATGGCACAGTAGCCCCGCAGCTACTAGTTTGCAGATTGACTCCTGAGGGGAAAAGATTCCCATACATTTGTTGGTATGAGAAAGGTATGGGTTTTGTAGATCCTGACAGTATGGGAATAAGAGCCTGTATGTATTTGGACGTTACACACTGGCAACATATCCCACTGCCACCTGAGAATGATGAGAGTCTTGAAGAGCGCAGAGAAAAGATTAAAAGTATCTTGAGGAGGGAGAGGGAAGATGTCTGAGCCTCATATAGTAACCAGTGAACACATCTCCACAGCATTTTGGGACAGTGATATCACTGATCGTACATCATTCTTTAATGAATTAGCGAGTGGTTGGGGTCGCGGAGAAGATGTTGTTGCTTGGGAGTTGTTATCTGATGAAGCAAAGAGTATGTTAGAAAATGTTACTCAGCCATTAGAGATTGAAGAAGAAACAGAAGTCCAAATTTCTATAGGATAGACAGGAGAAATGATGCCTGAATCAAAAGAAGTTTTTGAAGTAGGTAGTATTATTGTAGTAACAGCAATCATGCTCATATTGGTAATTATTGGAGGGATAGCTGGCTGCCAATATGAAAGACGAAACGGTAAGTTCTCATTCGGTGAAGCCCAGAAGCGAGGGTATGCACAGTATAACATCCAGACTGGTGATGAAAAGTGGATTGAGCCTGTCTATACTAAGGAGAAATGATGCCAGAAAAAGTCGAACATAGGTGTCACTGTGAGTGTGGAAGAGATATAGGTGGTGAGTTAAATGCTTTTGAAGTTCTTGTACATGGTTATAAATTTTCACTCATGGAATTGTGGCACAGAGTACTGACAGGACAATTCGATGCAAGATCATTTATTGGTGATATGGCTTTAGAAATGCGAACTAGTATATACCATAGCAATGATAAAAAGTTCTGGGAAGATTATGATGCATGGAAAATCAAGACTGGAAAAGAATGATATGAATAAGCGAATGATAATACTAGCAGTCTTGATCTTGGCATCACTCATTATCGTTCCTCTAGGACTCACGTATCTTGAGGGATACGGTCGTAAGGTAAGACAACAAGCCATACATGAAGGATTACAGGCAACCAACATCCAAATTCCCGTGTACCAAGAGTCGGGTGAACTGCAGTTTGTAATCAATGCTGAGCAATTGGATTTCAAAATCGGAGAGAAGGCCAAACTTATTAAGCCTACTATACTATGTTATGAGGGTGAGAAAGTAAAGACAGTTATCAAAGGAGACTTCGGTGAAATAGACATGGAAGATATGTCGAGTCTCAAGGTGTGGGGTGGGCTGAGTATTAAACATTATGGGGAGTAAATTGGTTCTAGAATCTTGAATCCAGAATCTGGAGGGAGTTATGGACATACCACAAGAAAAGATGAGAGACGCAATGAATTTGATAATCCCAGAGATAGCGGCTCCTCCAAAAACTGAAGTGAATATTGATAGGATTCGAGAAATCGTATTACAGGTTATCAACTCATCAGTAGCAGAAGAACAAAGTCGCTGGCAGAAAAGGATTTATAAAACAGTTTCCACACTATGCACGGAAACTAATATAGATGGAGCAGGGTGCGACAGTGGAGATCCTCTTGATGTTACAGATGCAGAAGTGACTCAGGGTATGGCATACTTCTCAGATCAACTAAGTGAAGCAAAGTTTTGTCCTGCATGTGGAGAGCAAATTATACAACCAAGAGGTGGCTCTCGATACTGTGAAGAGTGTTGTTGGAATATACACGGTAATTTTGCACATGATTGTGAGGAGTAGACATGTTGTGGTTGATACTCAAACTCTGGTATGGTAAGAGGTTAGTATGGAGAGCCATATATCATAACAGGACATGCTCAATACGCACGGATTTAGCAACAGCTAGAAGCTGGATTCGAAAGGGAGGGAGTATCGTTCTGGATGCAGGAAGATATATACCATCGTTCTGGGAGGATTGGGATGAATAGTATGACTGATGCTGAAATCGAGAGGGAAGATAAGTGGCAAAAGACAGTAAAACGAGTACCATACTACTGTGTTCTGTTATCGGTTATTGTTTATATACTTGTGTATCATTGGGAATCGATTGTGAGGATTAATATATTATGACCAAGCTTGAAGAACTTGCAGTGATCGAGGGTTTCGATGATAGTATGGAGATGCTAGAATCCGCTATGGCTGATAGCGTGTGTCCAGGAATCTGTATCAATGAGGGTTGTGACTACACCTGTGAGGTAGAGCCCGACAGTGATTCTGGATGGTGTGAGGAGTGTGAGGCCAACACTGTATCGAGTTGTTTGATGTTGGCAGGAGTGATATAGGAAAGGTTCACCACCTATTTAGGAGACAAAATGACTTGGACTATAGCATTCACTCTAATATTTCTAATACTTTTAATAAAAGCTATAGGTAATTTGTGTCTTGACATTGACAGACTTAAAGTGCGTATCAAGAAACTAGAATCCAGTACGGATAATCTTGATAACTTTGTTAAAGATATAGTTAGTATTGGTGTTGATGTGCATTTCAAAGAGCCACATATGATATTGATCTATACTAGATTAGCGGGCGGGCAGATTAGACATATAGAAGCCTACTTTAAGGATGTACGAGAACTAAATGATCTTGTTAAACAACTTTGTGACCGTTACAAGACACAACAAGTTATTTTTGATATTCCTGCAGGGATGAGAGGATTGTTTCCAGATGAAGAAATTTGATGTGTTCTTTATGCTACAGGGTCCAGTAAGCACCACAGAAGTACCCAATGAAAATAATCCAGTAGAGTGTGAGAGTCTGGAAGAAGTATTGAGACAACTATCTAATAACATACCACCTATGTTTGCAGGTGTCGAGATTGTTGGGGCGAGAATCGAGGAGGTAGGATGAAATATAATATATTCTTCACACTACAAGACTCAACGGGAGAGACAGTAGAGGCCCAAAGTCCATACAATCCTGTTGAGTACGAAGACATAAGAGCATGTGTAAAGGATCTTCATGGGATGATGTCAAAGTCCTCAAAAGTCGAGTGTATTGCAGTGAGAATCAAGAGGGAGGAATCATGCTACACTCAATAGGGTACTACAAGACAATGCCAGGTTTCAATGCAGAGACTATGATGTTCACTGATCTTGGAAAATTCTTCAAGTATATTAATGACAAGTATGGGGAAGGGTTTGATTTGCTAATTGCTATTGAACCCGGTGACGCTACACGCTATGAACTTGTCATATGTAGGACAACTTTCGAATCTAAGTTCTTTGCAGTTCCGGACAAAGAATATAGCTCCATGTGGGGACACGGTATTGGGGTTCCAGAATCTGCACTACCTTTTGACAACAAGTATACGCGTTGTGTGTATGCAGATGTTATCAACATGAGACCATATTATTATGATTGGGTGAAGTCTATGCCTATTGATTTTAAAAGGGAGACTCCAAATGAAAACCCGAGTGACTGAAGCTGTTAGTGATGATGGGCGTGAAGCCCTGCGTGTCGAAGTTCTGGATGGCGATAAGGTTATCCATAAGTTAGAGTTTGTGGATGGGGAATCTGAGGATAATAGTTTGGGGCGTAACTTTAATGACTGTCATTCAATCAGTAAGGTTATTGGTGAGCTACTTGGTAGTGAGCCTGAGTGTAATAGAGTCAGTTGGAGTGTCTTCTGTACGGGAGAATAGATGTTAGGCTTCGGGAAGAATGATCTATATAAATGGTATAATATAAGGTGGCACAAAATGCTGCCGAAACTTTCAATAAGTATAAGAATACCTTTTATAGGGATAAGGACAGAATTACTAGAGGTGCACCCTGAAGAAAATCTATTATGTTACACTAGGGTGTATGTTGATATCAATGACAAGTGGCACTTTAATTTTGCAATTTTTAAATATAGGAGCTAAGATGCGTACACCAGCGTATTTGTCACCAAGCAGTATCGCACAGTTTTATAAAGATCCACGGGAATTCTATCTCAAGTATCTTGCTGATAACAGGCCACCCCGATTCCCGCAAACACAGCCTATGAGCGCAGGTAGTGCGTTTGATGCTGAGGTCAAGGCATACCTGTCCAAGAATCTGTTCGGTGAGGTTCGTCCCGGCTTCGACTTGGATGAGATTTTCGAATCACAGGTTGAAGAACAGAATCGAGAGTGGGCCAAACCAGTTGGCGAGTATCTGTTCCAATGTTACAAGATGTCAGGAGCACTCGCTGATCTTATGGTGGAACTTGATAAGGCACTTGAAGAACCGCGCTTCGAGTTCACAGTTGAGGGTCGTATACCCCATGAGTCAGTAGTCGAAGGCATCCCACTACTTGGTAAGCCAGATGTTTATTACGTGACTCGTGAGGGTGCCCACGTTATCCATGACTGGAAGGTTAATGGGTATTGCTCAATGGGTAACACGTCACCGAAGAAGGGGTATATAAACTGTCGTGACTCTTGGGATTCCGCTTTGTATAAACATAGTCGTAGCAACAGAATGCCGCACAAGGATGCAATCCTCATGAATGTGCAGGGTATCAACGTCAATGTCAATCACACACTTGAGGATGTTGATAAGACATGGGCAGCACAGACTGCTATCTATGCTTGGTTACTCGGAGAGGAAGTAGGTAGTAAGTTCATCACAGGTATCGAGCAGCTGGCGTGTAACGGGGTGAAAGGATTCCCAGAACCCTTCGTTCGAGTGGCGAGTTTCCGTTCATACATTAGCTCTGAATTCCAGTTTGAATTACTTGGTAAGATTGTGCATGTGTGGCAGGCTATTGCTAATAATACAGTGGTGACTGAGGAGGAAGCCAAGAGTTTGGATGATCTTCATTTGGCCTATCAGGATAAGTCGCCCAAGGGGAAATGGTTTGAAAGTATTACTAGAAAGGAAGGGTTCTAGTGGGTACTCTTACAAATCTAACTAGAGTTATGTGTGGGAGTTTTATACTAGGTGCATTGATCCTTGCCAATGAATTTGATAAAGCGGGGGAGATAGAATTTTTTATACTTTTTATTCTAGGGAATTTATTGCTATTTGTTTTTGCTAAAAATATTTTTGCATCCACAGATGCAGAGCATAAAGAAATGTTTGATAAGATTGATCGAGAAACTAGAGAACTTAAAGAAAGTAATGAATCATTTGAAAACGATTTAAAAATCTTGGATAATGCAACAGATTTAAAAGTTTTCACAAAAATCAAAAATGTCACAGTGAGAACACGTTTTATTAAAAAGTTTGGAGTCGAGAGAATAATTCTTGCCTGTGGTTCAAGAATTATAGATAAAAAAGGAGATTATGAATTATTATTATTTGATTTAGGAGGGACAACAGGATACTGGCCATACTTGAAGATGCTAAATCCCTCTATAGGTGTTTGGCATGTTGAAGCTGTTGGTAAAAAGTGTAAAACAGTTGATGATGCAATAATCTGGAGGAATCAAACTATTGATTCCCCAAGACAATTAACCTAAAGGAGATTAAGATGTTAGACCAACAAGGCGATGTACTATTTCACAGTGTAGATAAGTTGCCCGATGATTTGAAAGTTGCAAGGTCAAAAGATAATAAATTTATTTTGGCTGAGGGTGAGGCTACTGGGCACCATCACAGTATAGAAGCATCATCTGATTGCCTTATCATGGAAGATAAAGATGGTACGCTATGGTGTATTGCAGACAAGGATACGACTGTAAAGCATCAGGAGCATGATCCTATCACACTGCCAAAAGGTATCTACAAGGTTGGTATAGTTAGGACTGTTGACCCACTGACTGATGAAATTGGAGCCGTGAGGGACTAATATGCATAGTGAGATTTTCAAAACTTGGACATATAAATCATCGTTTGATGAGGTGGAGGAACAGATAAATGGTTATATACAAGAAGGATGGTCTGTTAAACACTTTAAAATCAGACACAGTGAATATGTTAATATTGGAAACCGCATATTTGTAGTCTTTACTAGGGAGAAAAGGACTGATGACAGACGGTGTAACCTATACAATATACAAGAGATTTAAAGACGGGATGGTCATAGATCATTTCGTAGGGGAGGATGGGTCAGAAATATTCTTTGCGGTATATAATATCAATGGGCGTAACGTACCTCCTGTGCAACTAGATTGTGAGAATCTGGAATCGTCGTGGGATGTGTATATTACTAAGATGGCGGAGCTAGAACAGCAAGTTAAAGATGCACAGTCTGGCATTAAGATAGCTAAGACTATGCCTAGACTTGTGAAACCATAAGGGGAGAGAATATGAACATCATTTTAGAAACGGTATGCGGGTGTCGGAGGGAGTATGACGAGGATGCCCTAGTTAAGGCAGACTTGGGAGAGAGTCTTACATTGCCTGTCGTTATGGGTGATGCTGGATTCTGGGAACGCAAATTCGAGTGTGTTAAGTATGAGAAACGTATTCCAATATTCAGGGAAGTTGTACCAATGTATATAACAGACGCGATTGCCCAGAAACGGCGGAAGAACAATGAGGCTGTGGATCGTCTGGTCTCGGGAGGGAAGTTATGAACCTCACAGAGAAGGTCAACACTCTTGTGCAACAAGTGATTCTGAAAGAGTTTTATCTAAGTAGTACAATTAAGTTTGAATCCCAATCAATGCGTGACATAATGCTTGACCACGATAATGTTGTAGCAAGAGTCTATGAGTGCTTGAGTGAACTACACATCAACTTGGATATGTACCTGCTTGGGGAAGAACTTTGTGAACCCTTGAAGATAGATGTAAAGTATCCTATAGATTGGTGGGAAGCATTCAAAGAGAGATGGTATCCAGAATCATTTCTAAGACGCTGGCCAGTCAGATACAAAGAAATTAAAACAACTTGGAGGGCGGTGGAGTTTTATCCTAAGATGCGAAGGATACCGGATAAGGTATCTCATCTTAGATTTGTGGAGGATCTTCGACTATGAAAGTGTCTCTTGTCACAATGGGTGGATGCTCGAAGATAGTTGATATCAAAGGAATGTTACCCTTAAGTGTTAAGACAGAAGGATTCATTGATAGTGTTGATATTTCCAGATTGATGATGTCAATCCGCAGTTGTATATTGAAGCTCGTAATGAGTTGCACTTGCCTAATGGAGAGACAATAGAATTTGATGGTGAGAATCTAAGTGTAACACAGGATGATTCGAGAATCGGGAGGGTGACATGACAGTAGCCGAACAGATAAGTAATGGTGAAGTTTGTGCCATGTGTATGTTACCATTCAATGAGGTTAATGGGTTCCCTTGCATATGTGAAGAGTGTAGTGAGGAAGATCCTGATAGCGATTATGCAGAATCATGTTTTGATGTAGATCGGAGGACGGAATGCTCATAGTCTATACAAGCCAAGATTGTGCACACTGTTATCAAGTGAAAAGGATTCTGGAATCGGGAGGCGTAGATTTCACTGAGAAGCCGGGAAGCGATCTGAAAGAATATCATGAGGATTGGCTGGAATCGGGTATCTCTACTATTGTTGCCGAGTTAGCATTCAAGAGTTGGGATGGTGAGCTACCTATCATAGTGGAAACAGAATCATTTGATGTCATGACATACCAAGAGTTTGCAGAGTTTCATAACATCGAACCGCTGACTTGTCATGGGACTAGCTGCCGTATCGGGATGGGTGGGATTGGGAGGGTGTAATGTTTATACATTTTGATGATTATGGGATTAATATTAGTATAATATTAGTCGGGTAGAAGAAAATGGATTTAATCAATCAAAGATTACATTTACAGATCGTGATAGCATGGTTGTAAATTATTCAAGGCATGTATGATTGACAAAGAGTTTGGGAATCCAGAATCTTGAATCGGGAGGGTAATATGGTAGAATTTACTTATCTAGATGGTAGTCTAATACACATCAATTCACTATTGGCTGTTGCTGTGTACACATGTAAGGATGAAGGGACAAGGATTTATTTATTTGGTGACCTTGAATGGGTAATTGAGAAAAAGAATTGTGGTCGTGTAATTAAGATGCTGGAATCGAGGCAGCTATGATTATGGCAATCAAGCTCCGAGAGCATGTTGTAAGCATTGAGTGTATACACTGTCACCGTACTTTCTCTTTTGAGATTGACGCGCCAGACTACTTAGCATGGGAGAAGGGCAAACTTATACAAGATGCGATGCCCTATCTTAGTGATGGTGAGCGAGAGTTAATTATCAGTCAAACGTGTGAAGAGTGTTTTGACAGGATGTTCAAGGAGGAGGAAGAGTGAAAGCATACAGGATAGTCACTGATGGTATTAAGTTTCGATTACAGACTGAAGAAAGATTTCTATGGTGGACATGGTGGGATTTCGCATTAAGTGACCACCATGGAGTATTGGAATTTGATACTTATATTAAGGCCAATAAGTATATACGAAAGCGTGTACGTGAAGAGATTAAAGGTACAACTATTGAAATATGGAAGAAAGCATACCCATCAGGCGTGGAGGTCTGACGTTTCAACTAAAGAATGATTCGAGAATCAGGAGGGTAGCATGTGTAAAATTCTTAAGATCGCAGGAACAATATTGTTTATCACTTCAATTTGGTATACACAGATAAGTTCTGTGTATGTTGACCTACTATTTTATGCGGTAGCCTGCTTCATAGGGTCATGTGCATGGAGTGAAACGGTTACCAATGTGTATAACTACAGGCAACCAAACCATGAAGTGTATGTTTGTGAACGAA
>Ga0307928_10001866_pt1 | contig 16033 bp, 19 predicted proteins | sample AceLakmetagen232_FD_201815 | JGI IMG/M metagenome (GOLD analysis project Ga0307928, IMG submission 201815) | Saline water microbial communities from Ace Lake, Antarctica - #232 | ecosystem: Environmental > Aquatic > Non-marine Saline and Alkaline > Saline | place: Antarctica: Ace Lake... | reverse complement strand
AATCAAGTTAAGGTTATCTCAACTGATGGTTTAATGGGCTATCCAAGAGTAATTAAGAAGACTTTTGGAATGAAGTTACATCATGGAGGAAAAATTGCTAAGACAAGTAAAATTATTCATCAAGTTATTAAAAGTGATTCTGGTGGCTTTAATTATAAAATAGAGAGATTTCACAATACATTAAGGGAGAGAACAAAAATAATGCGAGGTTTTCATGGTTGCATAACTTCTGCTCAAACTTTAATGAAAGGATATGAGATTTATTATAATTGGATTAGAGAACATCAAAGTTTAGAAAGACAAACCCCTTCTCAAATTGCTGTGCCTAATGTTCAGATTGAAAATAAAAATGGTTGGTTGGAATTGATACAGAGAGGTTATGAACAATGAAGAAAATAGATAAAAATAAACTATGGATAGAAAAAGAATTAGAAACATGGAAGAAAGAAACTGATAAATATAAAGATATAAAAGACTTGCCTATCAAGAAATATAAAGCAAATTTCAAGAAATTAAGTGAATTACATAAATGGAAGGAAGATTTGTATTTTATTAAAGAAGGAAAAGAAACAATAGTTAGTGGTGGAGCTTTAGTTTGGTTATTTTTATATAGTGAGAAAAAAGAATCTTATAAACCTTCTGACGAAATGATAAAAAATTACCCTAATAATGTTTTAGAAGAGTTTAAGATAGCTCATAGATTAAAGTTATTCAATTTGAAATTAACAGATTTTGATTCTAAAAAAGTAAGGGAGATGCTGAAATAAAATGAAAGTAACTAAGAAATATTTGAAACTTCTTATTGCAGAAGAATTTGAAATTATCCAAGAATTAAGAAAAGAACTAAAGCAAGGAAAAGAACACTATAAAAGAAGTTATCCAATCAGTATATCTCAAGGAAAAATTAAGGCATTTAAGGAGTTATTAAAACATGAGTGATGAAATAATAAATAGTAGTATAAGGGTTAATGTTAAACTCTGGGAAGATTTTAAGATTGCGTGTATTAAAAATAAGATTAGTATGTCTGAAAAGTTGGAAGAATTAATAAACGAGGAGTTAGGAGATAATTAAAATGTTAGAAATTAATAAAATCCATTGTGGAGATTGTTTAGAATTGATGAAACAAATAGAAGATAAATCAATTAATATGATTTTATGTGATTTGCCTTATGGAACTACACCTGCAAATTGGGATTCAAGAATACCTATGGAAAAATTGTGGAAAGAATACGAAAGAATAATCAAGGATGATGGTGCTATTGTTTTGACATCTCAACAACCATTTACAAGTTTATTAATTTGTTCAAACATTTATTTGTATAAATATAATTGGATTTGGGAAAAAGATAATGCAACTAATTTTTTAAATTCAAAATATCAACCCTTAAAAATTACTGAGGATATTTGTGTTTTTGGGAAAGGTTCAACATCTTTTATAAGAAGTGGAATAAATATGGTTTATAATCCTCAATTTACAAAGGGAAAACCTTACACTTGTAAATCTGGAAAGCAAGGAAATAACTCTGCTGTGGTTAGAGGGGGAAAAGGTGGTAGAGAAGATGTTTCAGGGCATATAACTATTAATGATGGAAAAAGATACCCAAAGACATTAATTAAATTTAATAGAGATAAAGAGAAATTACATCCAACACAGAAACCTGTTGAATTAGGTAGATACTTAATTAGGACATATACCAATGAAGGAGATTTAGTTTTAGATAATACTTGTGGAGTTGGTAGTTTTCCATTATCTGCAAGGTTAGAAAAAAGAAATTTTATTGGGATTGAGATTAATAAAGGATATGTAGATATAGCAAATAAAAGGTTAAACCAAGAGGTTTTATTATGAAAATAAAAAGTAAATTAATCGGTTCAACCTATGTAAACATAATCAAAGATGAAAAAGGAGAGATTAAGTTTGCTTATGGCTATGAGATTGATGATAACGAAGTAAGTTTAAACGATTTAGCTATGTTAAACTCTTTTTTAGACAAAATAAAAGATATGGCTAAACAAGACTTTCAAGAAAGATTAGATGAAAATGATAAGGAGTTTAGTATAGAATCAGATGGATAATAATTAACAACTTCTAACAATCCTCTTAAACTCTGACATTTTTTGCCTTTGTTTTTGTGTTAGACCAACATCTCGTCTTGTGTCTTCTAAATACTCTATATTTTCCTTAGCCTCTTTTTTTAGTTCTTTTTTTGCTTGAGTAATCGTTCCTCTTGTAACTACATAATTCTTTCCTGCACATTTAAATGTTCTCTGTTTCATGTTTTTATTAAGATTTACTCATTTAAATAATTTTCCTTTTAAAATTAAGACCCTTTAATGCAACAATGTACCATAAGGAAAGAAAAAAAAGAAAAAGAAAAAAAATAAAAAAATAGTTTTAAGGTTTAAGCATATCCAACAGTTCCATTAACTTTTCCACCTGCTTCTGTTCCCATCATTCCTGATCCTCTTATTGCTGTAATTATTATTACAGTTAATAGGATTAATACAACCATTGCACCAATCACTATGAAGATAGGAAACCAGTCAGTAACAGTTGAAAGGGAACCTGCTGTATCGTTTGCAACATTCCATCCTGCACCTGCATATGTATATCCATAAGTAACATTTGGTATTGTTGCATCTTGATATAAACCTGTTCCTATTGAAACCACACATCCTAAATATGTGAAATTTGCAGGATCAATTGAAACAGTATCATTCCATGCTTCTGTTATGCTAGTAACTGCACCCTGATTTGCACTATCACAATCTGTTAATGTAAAATTTTTATCACTTACAGTAACAGAAGTATCAGTTGCTGTTGCACTTTCACCTGCTTTCATTGTATCTGTATCAGCTATCTCAACCGACATAAGAACAAATATGAAAACAAGTAAACCAATAACAAAAAGCATAACCACAACACTTAGGAAAATGGTTAAACCTGCAACCCCTTCGTCTTTCTTAAACTTATAAGAGTTCATCTTTTTTTTGATAGATGAAATTCCTAAGTTTAAGCATTACCTCCCATCATTCCTGATCCTCTTATTGCTGTAATTATTATTACAGTTAATAGGATTAATACAACCATTGCACCAATCACTATGAAGATAGGAAACCAGTCAGTAACAGAAGAAATTGAACTTGTTGTATCGTTGATAACATCAATTGCTGTTGTATCATCTGTTGCACCTTGTAGTTCTGCACCCATTAAAGCGAAGATCATAACAAGTAAACCAATAACAAAAAGCATAGTTACCAAACTTAACAAAATTGTTAAACCTGCAACTCCTTTATCTTTCTTTAAACTTCTAAGTTCCATTATTTTTTTATAAAACCTCCTTACAAACACTAAAAATACTAATGATAAAAGAGAAAAAGGGCTTAAATAAGTGTGGATATAATGTATACTATTGCCCTCTTTTATCTAACAAAAGCAATAAGGATGAAACCAATGTTGCCCCAATTATTATTCCAAATGTAACTCCATCTAAAAATCCTATGATCCAAAGCAATATTCCAATAACAAAACAGGCATAACTTCCAATAGCAAAAGCACCAGTAAAATCATCCTCATTTTTAGATCTTAAATATCCTGCAAAAAATAAAACAAATATTGCGATCATTATCATCCTTGAAACCCAAAAGTTAGTTACTACATTAACATATTCCAAAATACTAACAATTCCCCTTGTTGCATTTATTGATGTTGGTGAAGTATATGTCATTTTTTATTTAATTCTATTTGCATCTCCAATTTTATTTTCCATTTTCATTACTTTATAGTTACTAATCCCCTGTTCGGAGTAAACGCCAAATTGCTAATATCAAACTTAAATTTAAAATTGCCAATATAACATGAGTTGCAACTTCTGGGATTCCCAATATATTTTTTCCAACCTTTGCAATTAGATTAAAAGGGGTTGTAATTACTCCAATTATATCTCCTGCAACTGCAAAAACTCCACTTGCATCATCAACATCATCAACATCTCCACTTTCAAACCTTTCTCTAAAATTTTCTGCATCAGAATCACTTTCAAGCAATTCTGTTTCATAATCATCAATATCTAATGCACCACTTGTTGCTTCTTGCATTTTTTCACTTGAAACACCATAATTTGATCCAATTTCATAAACTGATGTTACTAATAAGATTGATACAAGGCCAAACAATAGAAACCCTATTGCAAGATTTTTAAAACTATCTGCACCCATTTTTATCTATTCCTCCTTGTTACTTTCCATAATATTATTCCACCTGCTAAAACAAAGTAGATTAAAATGTTTAATCCTGTTGATGCTCTATAATCCACTAATCCTAATGCCATTGCAATAAACATTCCTAAAATTAAGAATACAATCACTAATCCACCTTCTGAAACTGCCATTAATCCTAATGCTAAAATAACTAATGCACCTAAGAATAAACTTAATGTATTGCCTAAATATAATCCTGCATCTTCTTCAAAATCAATCCATTCTGATTTAGTAAAGTTATTATCCTGATAGATTGAAGCAAAAAATGATGTGTTTCCACTAACTGTGGGAACTGTAATTATCAAATCTCCATTCAATCCTGCTTCTTCTTCTGATCCAACAGATTCATAAGCACCATCTGAATTTAGTTTATAGACTGTTAAATTCATTGTTGATGCACTTGTTAAGGCATAAGTTAAATTAACTGTTCTTGTTAATGAATCATAAGTTAATTCATAACCTCCATTATCTATTAAATCCCAATCATTATCAAATTCCTGAAATCCTCCACTTTCTTCAAGTTGAATTTCACATGGTGTTGTTTGGCATAAAGCTGTATATGAGTTTGAAGTAAACAAAACTTCACCATATTTTGATACTACAAAATAATAAATAACATCTTCTTCAACTAAATGCACTATTGTTTCACCATCATCATTTTGGCTTGATCTCTCAACTTCTCTAAATAATCCCTCCCCAATGTATTTTCTAAATACATGAACAATAATATCATCAACAACCAAACCATCTTCATCAAAATAATTAAATAAGAAACTTGTGCTATCTGCTGTTAATAAATCCATTAAATCAATTGATCTATTTGTTAAACTATTAAATGAATCTGATGTTGATAGTGTTCCATTATCAAGATAATAAAATTCATTAACCCTTCCTTCTGAACTAAAACCAATTGTAAAATCAATAGTATAATTACTATTATTAAGTAATCCTAAAGGAACACAAACACTAACATTATTTTCATTTGTCCATTGTTCATGGTATGAATAGCTTGTGCCAAATAATGAATTTATTGATAAATCAATTTCAATATTTGAATCTTCACTTATATTCACAAAACTATTTTCTTCTTCATCCCTTAAACTTAGATTTAATATTGTATATCCTGAAACACTGCAATTATCAATGAGTATTGAAAAAACAGTTGTATTTGTTAAACTTGTTGAACTATTTGTGATATAATCCTCAATAGTATAATTCCAACTCCAATTAATTAAATTACCTGTTGTAGTTCCCCAACTTTCAGGAATCACAATTGAATAAGAGAAATTATAAAAATCACTTCCATTTATTGTTCTTGTTGGATAGTAAACAGTATTATTTAGATAAATATAAGCAGTTGCCAATAAATCCTCACTTCCAGTAACATTAAGATTTAAATTATAAGTAACATTTGTATCAATACCAACAGGATCTAAACTTTCACTTTGAGTATATGCAATTAAAAGGATTCTTAAATAATCTGTTCTGCAAGTTTCAAATCCCACACTATCATTTGCACAATAAGTTATTCCTTTTAATCCTGCTGTTGTCCAATTTGTTTGAATATTAGAATTACATGAAATAGAAATATTTGTTGAATTATCTGTTGTTGAATACCAACAAGAACTAATTCCTGAATCTTCTACTGTATAATTCCAATTACTGCTTATAGGAAATGAAGAACCTGTTGTATTTGTTAAATTATTTGCTTGATTAACTATTGGTGCTGTTAAATCAATATTAAAAGTTCTATTGAAAGTTGCAAAGGCACAATTATTTAAATTATCACAAGCATAACAATTCCATTCATAACCATATCCTTCTGCAATAGTATTTGTAAAGATATAATCAGAATTATTTAATCCTGAACTATTTGTTGAATTAGCAATAAAGTTTCCTGTCCAATTACCATATAAAGTAACATTTACTAAATTAAAATTATCATAAGCTGAACAATTAAAAATCATACTGATAATAGAAGAATTATAATTTTCAATAGGACTATTTAATGTTACTGTTGGTTCTGTTGTATCTAATGTAAATGTAACAGATTCAGAATTGTTAATATTATTTCCAGAATCTTTACAATAAAAATTGGCTGTGTAACTTCCATCTGCAATACTTGAATTTGTATGATTATATTGTGTTGGAGATGTAGATACATTTGTCATAGTGTAATTAAATGCCCCCCCAGTTAATGAGTACCAACAACTATCTACGCCTACATCATCTAAAGCAGTTACATTAAAATTTATTGAGTTAGAGGAATAGGTTGTATTTAATGGAAAATTTATTATAACATCAGGGCTTGTTATATCTTCATTAATATAAAATAAACCATCTCCATTATTCCATAACTCACTAATTTCAGTCGCATTTAAAATTCTATTGTATATTGATAGTTCATCAACTCTACCAACTAAAGCCCTATCTACTCCATTTCTCATTCCTATAAATGTGCTTACATTATAAGATCCCCAATTATTAGGTCCAGAAGCTATAGAATAATTTAATACACCATTTATATAAATTTTAATAGTGGTATCATCCCATACCCCTACTACATTAATCCATTGATTATTATATTCTGAATTAGAACCTGCGTTATCAAGTGAAAAAACATCAAAATAAACTTTATTATCTCCAGCCCCTCCTTTTCTAAATCCCCAAAATCCATTGTTATCCCAAGTTCCTCTTGAAACAGAAGTTCCATAATCATCAGATAAATCTCCCTCATAAAATAACCAATATGAAACAGATAAAATTTTTTTACCAGTTCCTCCTAAATCTCTTAGTTCTTGTCCTACAATTTCAACAAAATTAGATCCAGTAAAATTTAACGCAGTTCCATTTTTACCATCAACCCAGATAGGAGTATTATTTAATGTTCCATTATTTTTATGGGAGTGAACATCCTCCAATAAAGTTCCTGTTCCTTCATCAAAATTATAATAGGCTATTAAATTAGTATAAAAATTATCTGTCCATGTAGCCCATTCCTCAACTCTTATATCTTTACTATCTAATGTAAAAGTTGGAATCCATTCTATATTATCCCCTGCTTCAACATCTGTAAATATTCCAATAGTTATATTTTCATCTTTTTTAAGTTCAATTTTGTTTTTTTCTGAAAGTTCTTGCCAAGTATAATCTATTTTAATTTTTTTACCAATAACAATATCATCACAAGTTAATGTATTATTATTATTATTAGATTGATTAGTTATATCTATATTGGGTTCATTATAACAAACCTTTTCAATATCATCAACTAATGACTCATGGGGAATTTTATATTTTAAAGTAAATTCTCTATTTACCAACTGATTATTTTTTTTATTATAAAATTCAATATTTTTTAAAAAACTATTAACATCTTGCTTTGATGATATTTCAAATTCTGCAACCTTTCTATCTTTACCACGAATAACATAATTTATTTGTGGTGTTATTAATTTTGATTCAACAAGAGTGCTTCCCAATCCAAAAAAATTCTTAATAGTTACGGTTTTTGTATCAACATCATAATATTTAACATTGTCAAATTCAAACGCAGAAACAGGGTTAATTGCTACTAGGTTTAATATTAGAAACCCTAAAATAATCAACCACAGAGGCTTACATAAAGCGTTTTTTCTTTGATTTTCCATTTTTTTCTCCATTTTCAAGTTAATTTGATTATCTTCCATAATAACCCTCCTCTTTCTTTCCCATCTTAACAAACATAATAATTCCCCCTGCTATGCTAACAATTGCAATTATAATTGGAAGTTTTGCAAGAACAAAGTTTGAACCAACAAACTTTGCAAAAGTTGATGTTAATGTTGGGGTTGCATAAATTAACTCATAAGCATTTGAAATTGCAACTGCAACAATGATTGCAATTATAACAATGAAGATATAAGGAACAAAGAAGATTGGTTTGGTTGTTACCATGTAAGATCCAATAAACACTGCAATTATCATTCCAAAGATTAAAAATGCAGAAATCCAAAATAAAGCATCAAATGATGCTGTTGTTTCTCCTAATGTATCTTCTAAAATTTGACTTGCATTATATGATCCATTATTTCCTAAACCTAAACTCTCAATATTTTCTCTAAAAGTATCTGTTGTTTCATTAGTAATATAAATAAATACTCCTGAAAATAAAACAAGGATAAATGCAACTATCATAAATATAAAAGGATCTGTAAACCCTGCTTTTTTATTCATTTGTTTTATCATTATCAAATTCTCCTATCTAAATTTATTTTAAACTCTATCCCTCTAATTTCATTTAATAATCTTTTTTCCACTGCATCCCATTCAGGAACACTTACAATCTTTTTTGTTATTGTTGGGATGCTGTCATACCTTCCTTTTTTTCTCATAATCTGTTCCTGAATCTTTTTAATCTTAATTCTAAATTCATCATCAACTTGCATTGGGGATCTTACCATTTTTTATTCCTTTTAGCTCTATCAAATGCTTCATCTTCATCCATACCTCTATCCATCATTTTCTTCATTTCATCATTCATTAAATGTATATAAAAAATCCATGTCATAGATAATATTATCATTGGAAATATTGCGAATGCTGAAACATAAAATAATATTTTAAATATTCCTGCTAATCCTAAATAGGCCACACCATAACCATCATTAAACTGCCAAACACTGAAACATCCAACAACAAAAAGTAGATGTGCAAACCAATATAATGAAAATTTTCCAATAGGTTGATTTATTGTGAAAATACTTATTAAAGAAAATATAAATAGAACCATTAAAAATATCATAGCAAGGTTAAATGTAAAGGAAATCCCTGTTGTTAGTTCTTCGCCATACCCATTAACAATAATTTCTTCTGAAAAAAAACCACCTTTTGCTGAACTATTACACTGTATTAATAAAGGATAAGTTCCAACACTTGAAAAATTTGCACCTGCAACATCCCATGAATAATCAAAATCATGTGAAGCTGTGTTATCTATCCCTTCAAAAATATGATCTCCACTTTTATTATAAATATGAATATAACAATTTGTTCCTGTTAGTTGTGGAAGGCCTGTATCATAATCAAAAACATGGACATTAACTTCATAATTTTCATTTAATCTTATATAATTTTGAACTCCTGAACGAATATAAAGTCCTGTTGCAGTTTGTTGTGGAGGGGCAGAAGAAATAAAAGGAATAAGAATTAAAGTTAATAACATAAATACAATCATAATATTAATATTTCTTTTATACATTTTTTCCTGCGACATATCTCATTGGGTTTAATATCCCTCTAACTCTTGGGGCTTGTCCTCCTGCATTAACTGTGAATCCTCCACCCATACCCCCACCACCCATTGCTTGTGAAATACTTGTCATTTTTCTGAAACTTTCCCTTTCCCTTCCATCTTTTGCTCTTGCATAAGCACTATGCACAATATCAACTACTGCACCAACAATTGAAGCATATTCTTTTCTTTTTTCTTCATTATCCATTCCCATTTCATCATACTTTAAAAATATCAAATCATTAAATCTTTTTCCAAAATCAAATACTTTAAGATTAATTTCTTCTGCTGTATAATCTGCAAGAATTGTATTTCTATTTACATACATACTTAAAAACTTCATGCAGGTTTGAACCCCATGTTTATTTAATGTGTTTCCTTTTGGGTTTGGGTTATCTTGCCATACTAATTTTCCATTTTCAAACGCAACAACATCTCCATTTAAAGTATGTTCTGCCTTTTCAAGAATATCATTTAGTTCCAATTGCCATCTTGCAATATCATCACTTTGCTTTGTTCCAAAAGAAGAATGAGAGGCGTTTATTCTTGGATCTATTGCTTGTTTAGTATTATTATACCCTGTGCTAAGTTCTTCATTATTAAGTTCATTAACTGCTTTAGAAATCTGTTCATCATTAAACCCTTTTGTTCTTAAATCTGAAACATCACTTTGCGTTAATTGTATTGACATATTTAAACCTCATTTTTATATACAGTATATCCATTTACTACACACTATTTCTTTAAATAGTTTCCTATTTAAAATTTAATTTTCACTCCCCTTCTTATTTCAAAACCTGTTAATATCTTCTTTAATTTATTTCTTGCTTGTTTTTCTGTAATTGTTTCAGGTTCTAAACCTAATGCTTTAGAAGTAAAATCAGGAAGATATAATAACTCCTGAACTTGTTTTGCTTTCTTATCTTTCTTTTTTATTTCTCTTTTAAGACTTGGAAATGGATGATAAAAAGTTGGTATAACTGGTTCTTTTATCACTGGCGTTCTTAAAATAGGAGTATCAAATAATGATGGTATTATAAATTTTTGTGGTAATGCAGGAATTTGTTTTAATTTTAAATCTAATTTTGGGGCTTGTGCCTGTTTAATCAAATTCTTTAATAGAACATCTGTTTTTAATACTGTCTTTGTATCAAATCCTGTTATTGTATCAAGTTTTAATTTTGTATCAAGTTTTAAATCTGCTTTTTGAATCTGTGCTAATTTTAAACCACTTGCTAATAGTAAACTTGAACCTGTTTTGGATGCAACATTTACACCTATTAGATCTTTAATTGATGCCCTAACACTTGGAGATGGAACAAAACCTGATTGAAGGGATTGTGTTTGGCTTGATAAATCAAACCCTCCTACACTTTCAGTTCTTTCATATAATCCTGTTCCTGCATATTTACTTTGTTTCATCACTACATCTTCAATTTTTTTAACATTATCTGCATCCTTAAAAATAACAGGTTTACTAACCTTAGTTTTCTTAATTAAATTTTTTATTGTTTTAATAGTTTCATCTTGAAATGTTTTAGATAATGAAGTTTTTTTAATATTTGCAGGTGTCATAACATTTTTGCTATCATAAGAGATTCCCCTTATCTTATCCAAATCTATTTCTAATGTTTTTAAGTTCTCATTCTTTAATATTGTAGTTTTAACCTTTCCATAATCAATTCCCCTTTTTAAAGGGATTACTTGCTTTCTTCCATAAACCCCTGTTAATTCCTGAAACTTAAAAGGGATCTCTTTTGAAAAATCTACACCTGATATTTTAAAGTCTTTTTTAAAGAATGATGTTTGAATTTCTCCTGATTTAACCAAACTCCTTTGTTTAAAGAATGTTTTTGTCTTTCCTGCTTGTTTTAAAAGATTATAAGATGCACTTTCTTTTGTTGCAAACATAGTTGTTTTTTGTATATTTTCAATAACATTTCCTTTTAATCCTAATGTTCTTTCAATATCATAAACATCTCTTATGGATTTTGCACCCCTTGTTTTAATTCCTAATGCTTTATTCACAGATATAACAGGTTGTTCAGTTAGAAATTCAAACTTTCCTATTGCTTTGTTTCCTGAAACAAGGATATTTCCTTTTTCCAATGTCAAATCAATAACTCTTGGGGCTGTGTATCTTAAAACTTTCTTTGCTTGTAAGGGGGTATAGCTTCCCCTTTTAATTAAAAGATCTGTTGCTTTCTGATAAGCACTTGGTGTTGTGTATTTTGTTTTTCCCCTTATTCCTTCTAAAAAATATGTTGTTCCTTTTTGTTGTGAAGGAATCCCTTGATAAATTGAATCTATTTTTAAACTGGTGTATTTATTAACTAAATCTCTCCATTTTGTGCTTACAATACTTCTTCTTCCTTCAACTGCAACCTGTGAAAGTTTTTGCTTTCCAAATGCGACTTTTTCAACTTGTGCTGTTTGCCCTTTTGCAGTAACTAAATACCTTGATCTTTCTTTTGCAATAACTGTGTCTGCTTTTAATGTTACTTTTGGGGCTTTAATCTTAACACTTGTTACTGTTGGTTTTCTTAAATATTTAATTCCCTGATAACCCAAAAGACTAAAACTTATTCCTGCTTCAATAAATCCTCCTGCTTTTTCTTCAGGGGATGCAGTTGTTGAAAATCCTTTTATAAGCCCATGAGTTCCAAACCCAAACATTGCAATATTTGTAACAACAGGAGGGATTGCCTTTAAAACCTTAACACCACTATAAATTAAAACACTTTCTGCAATAACTCCTTTTGTAGTTGTTGGAACTAAATGAACACCAACTTTTGCAAGGCCTAATCCTGCCATTGTGAATCCTTCTTTTGTTAATGTTCCTGCCCTTCCTAATTTAATTGCAGTTTCATATTTTTTATTTATGATTTTTGCTTCTTCACTTTCTTCAAATTCTTTTGATGCACTTTCAAAATCCACTTTTTGAAAGATAATATCTTTTATATATTTCCTTTCAAATTTTGTTTGATATTCTTCTTGAAAAGTTTTATCTGTCTTTTCTTTTAGGCCTGTTCTTGTAATTTCTCCTAAAAATTGTGCTTCTGTTTTATCACTAAGATATGTTAATGCATCTTCTTTTTTCTCTCTTAACCTTATAGATTTTTCACTTGTTTTAAAAGGTGCAATCATAATTGGTAATCCTTTAATGATCCCTGCACCTCCTGATTCAAAAAGTTTAGGAGGATTATAATAGAAATCATGTGTTGGAATTTTATCCCATAATGCTTTTGCTTTTGAAATAATTGCAATATTCTTTTCCCTATATGAATCTGGGGGATCTGTTCTATCTTGTCTTATTGGTTCAAAATCTTTTGGTTCAAAATCTACATAAGAAGGTTTTGTTTTATCTTCTTTCAACCAATCAGAATATAATTTATTTTGCTGTTCTAAAACTCTTTTTTCATATTCTGCTTCATATCCTTTTTTTATTTCTCCACTTTGTTTTGCAAACTCCTTTTCTCCAACAATAGATTTATATTGTTTAAGTGTTGGATCATCAATTTTATCCTTAACAATCAATGTTCCAATAAGGTTTCCATAAGTTTTAACCCACCCTTCTTTTTGAATAGCAATTATATTTTTTGGGCTTTTCCAATCAGTTTTAGGATAATCTTTTTTTGCTTTAAGTAAGTTTTCTTTTGAAATTGAACCTGTTTTTAATAATTTATCAAATGCTTCTGCTTGTTCTTTTCTATTATCATTTTTTGCTTCTTCTCTTGCTTCTTGATAGTTTCCTAAGTCTTGTGCATAACTATTAATATCCCTATAAGCAACATCTTGATTTTGCTTTAATTTTCCTAAACCTTCATCCAATCCTTTAATATAACCTTCCCAATATTTCTTTTTTTCATCATAATCATCTGATACTTCCTTTCTCTTTAAGCGATCCCCTGAATATTTTCTTCTTATATAATCTAACTTTTTTTCATATTTTTCTGCTTCTTTTTTCATCTGTTGATTTGCATAAACCTTTCTTTCATTAACAGTTATTATGCTTTGAGAAATTCTTTTAACCTTATCAGTTCTCAATTGTTGGGGAGTTACAAAAAATTGTTTTACACTTGGAGATAATTTATTATATTCTCTTTCATATTCTTCAATAGAACTTATTTGGCTAAACTTTGTTTTTTGAAGTTCTTCTGCTTTTTGTTTAGAATCACTAAAACCCCTTGTTTCTTTATAATCTTCCTGTCTACTTAAAACTCTTTCTGTTCTTGTTTCTCTTAAATCATTTGAACTGCTTACTAATTGTTGGGATAATTTTACCATGCTTACATAGTGCATACAATAGTTTATAAAATCTTGTATTTTAGGAAAAGTTTATAAATTACACACACTATTTTTAAATGTAAAAGATGTTCAAATCAAAAAACAAATCAGGAAAGAAAAAAAGAATTAATTTAACTTTAGATACTGGAATAATGAAAGAAGCAAAAAAAGTTTTGAAAAAAAAATATAATGAAGTTAATCTTTCAGAATTGGTTGATTGGAGATTAGAAAAATTTATTAATGATGAACTTACAATTGAAAAATCTGAAGTTGAAATGAAAAAATAATGGGAACATTAAAACATTTAAATTATATAAAAAAAGTTCATAGTGTTAATTTAGATACTGGAATTGTTAAAAAAGCAAAAGAAATTTTAAAGAGGGATAAATATCAAGAAAGTTTTTCAAGTTTGATGGATAAGTTATTGGATCAATGGTGTAAAGATAAAGACAATCTTTACAACTTTGTAAAGTAAATAAAGGATATTTTAGGAAAAGTTTATAAATTACACACACTATTTTTAAATAAGAAAAATGGCAGGTATTTCAAAAAAAGGAAAAAAGGGGTTTGAACGAGTTGAAGAAACCAGTGTTCACACAGGAACAGAAGCATGGAACATTGCACAGTATTATACAGGTTATTCAATAGCACTTCCATTAAAAGATTTAAATGATTTAGAAGATGTTGCAAGGTTTGGTTCTGCAAGAATGGATGAAGATTTGGTTATGTCAGATGATCAAGTTGACAGAAGAAGGGCAGATGCAGTTCAAAGATATTGGCAGAAACTAAGGCAAATTGTAAGCGACACTTTATTTAAAATAAAGAAATCTGATTTAGGAAAAGCAAATGGAATCTATGATTGGCTTTTATCTATTCCAAAATATTTTGATGCCTTACTTGAACAAAAAACTGATGATGTAGATCACAATGATAAAATAGAAGTTAATGAACGATTTTTAAATCTTCTCCTTGATAAGTTAGTTGAAAGAAAACAAAGTTATTTATATTTATTAGATAATGCAGGATTAATTTTTAGGGAAGTTGATGAAATTGATTTAGACAAATTAACAAAAGAATTTTCACAGGGAGGATAGAATGAGTTATTATAAATTATGGAGTTTAAAAAAATTAGTCAGTGCTATTTGCGATAGATTACAAAATCAATTTGATGCCTTCTTGACTATTGAAGGAAAAAGGGGTTTGGGAAAATGCCAAATTAAAGGCAATAAAGTATTAATGAGTAACAATAATTGGAAAAATATTGAAGAACTTAAAGTAGGAGATGAAGTTATCTCCCCCCAAACAAATGGAAATTTTATTCATACAAAAGTTACAGGAATACATAATAGATTTGAAGATGAAGTTTATGAAGTAAGAGAAATTTCAAGAGATAAAAAATTATTATATACTTGTGCAGGTAACCATAATATACCAATAAATAAATCTTATTTAAAAGAATTAAAAAAAGAAGATAATAAACGAAAAAGAAAACATTATAAAAAATTGATACATCATACTGCAAAAGAAATTTCTTTAATGTATTCTAAAGATAGTAAAATTACCTCATTTACAACTACTTCTTTTGAAACAAAAGAAATTATTGAACCAATTATTGAACCTTATATTTTAGGTATTTATCTTGGTGATGGTAGTTTTAGTTCTATTAGGAAAGAAAGAACAGATGGAAAAGGTAGTAAAGGGAATTGGTTAAGTAGATCTGTTTCTATAACTACTCAAGATGAAGAAGTTATGGATGAAATATTAAAAACTTATGAAATTATTAAAATTTATAATAAAAAAGATACTCCTGCAAAGATGTTAAGATTTTCTATAAATGGTGAATTTACACAAGGATTAATAAAATTAGGATTAGAGGGGAAAGGAAGTTCTCAAAAGTTTATACCAAGAGAATGTTTTAAAATGAACCTTAAAAATAAATTAAAGTTACTTGCAGGTATCATTGATAGTGATGGATATGTTATGAAAAAAGGAGATAACCATATTGAGATTACAACCCAATCAAAAGTATTTGGAAAGGATATTAATAATTTAGTCCATTCATTAGGGGGTTATTCTAAAATTAGGGAAGTAAAAAAGAAATTACCTAATAAAGATATTTATAATAAATACTTTACAGTATCTGTTTCATTTGAAAATCCTAAAATTATTCCTCTAAAGATTAAAAGAAAAAGAGAAAGGTTAGGTAAAACTAT
>Ga0307928_10001865_pt1 | contig 16033 bp, 17 predicted proteins | sample AceLakmetagen232_FD_201815 | JGI IMG/M metagenome (GOLD analysis project Ga0307928, IMG submission 201815) | Saline water microbial communities from Ace Lake, Antarctica - #232 | ecosystem: Environmental > Aquatic > Non-marine Saline and Alkaline > Saline | place: Antarctica: Ace Lake... | reverse complement strand
CACGATTGGCTGAGTGTGCCTGCTGGAATAGAGGCAAAAAAAGTTTCCAATAAACCTTTGATAGTTCAAGTTCACGCCACGGAATTTGATAGAACAGGGGGAAACAATGTTAACCAACAAGTTTACGAAATAGAAAAACAAGGCCTTTCTATGGCTGATAAGATAATTACAGTTAGCAAGTTTACAAAGAAAAAAGTTGTTCGGCATTATCATATTAATCCAGAAAAAATAGAGGTGGTTTACAATGCAATAAAACAAGAACCTTTTATAAGTCCAAAAAGGAATTTTCAGAGTTTAAAAAAAGGAAACAAAAAAATTGTTCTTTTTTTAGGGAGAATAACTCTTCAAAAAGGACCTGATTATTTTTTACGAACAGCTAAAAAAGTTTTAGAACGGAATTCTGATGTTTTCTTTATTGTGGCAGGTTCTGGCGATATGAAGTTTCAAATGATAGAAGAATCAGCTTCTTTGGGTATTGCTGATAAGGTGTTATTTACCGATTTTCTAAGGGGCGAGGATTTAATCAGCGCTTACCAATCAGCGGACTTGTTCGTAATGCCTTCCGTTTCTGAACCGTTCGGGCTCACCCCTCTTGAATCCTTGCTTCAGAAAACACCTGTTTTAATTTCTAAACAATCAGGAGTGTCCGAAATCCTTTCGCATTCTCTTAAAGCAGATTTTTGGGATATAGACGAAATGGCAAACAAAATACTGGCTGTACTTAAATATCCGGCACTCTGTCAATGTCTTAGCGAAAATGGCAATAAAGAAGTGAAAGAAATCAGTTGGCAGGACTCTGCTATTAAATGCCTTAAAATTTATAATCAAGTTTTAGCTTAAAATATGCTTTCTATCTGCCTTTATTTACATGCTCATCAACCCTTTAGATTAAAAAACTTTTCTGTTTTTGATATTGGAAATGACTCTCCGTATTTTGACGATGAAAAAAATAAAGAATATTTAACAAGAATCGTTCGCAAAAGTTATCTCCCAACAAATAAGATTTTATTGGATTTAATAAAAAATACAAACGGAAAATTTAAGGTGAGTTTTAGTATTACAGGTGTACTCTTAGAGCAATTAGAAAAAGATTTTCCCGAAGTAATTAAAAGTTTTCAAGATTTGATAGATACCGGTTGCGTTGAAATTTTGTCAGAAACCTATTACCACTCTTTAGCTTATCTTTATTCTAAAGAAGAATTCCGAAAACAAATTAATCTCCATAAAAAGAAAATAAAGGAATTATTTGATTATACTCCTGAAGTTTTTAGAAATACGGAACTAATGTTTAACAATGAAATGGCTAAGTTTATTTCTAAAATGGGATACAAGGGGATTCTAGCCGAAGGGGCGGATCATATTTTGGGTTGGCGTTCTCCTAATTTTCTTTATCAACCCAAGGGTTCTAAAATAGGACTACTAGTTAAAAACTATCGTTTAAGCGATGATATAGCTTTCCGTTTTTCCACTCCTTCGTGGAAAGGATATCCTTTGACTGCTGATAAATACGCTTCATGGATTAATAATGCTCACGGCAATGGAGAAATAGTAAATCTATTTATGGATTATGAAACATTTGGAGAACACCAATGGAAAGAAACTGGAATTTTTGAATTTCTAAAAGTTTTTCCATATGAAATTTTGAAAAATCCGGAAAATGACTTTAAAACACCTTCTGAAATCATATCCTCTTCCGAACCAGCTGGGGAATTAGATTATCCACACATTGTAACGTGGGCTGATACTGAAAGAGATCTTAGCGCATGGCTGGGAAACAAAATACAACAATCAGCTATTAAGGAAATATATTCTTTAGAAAAAGAAATTATAGCAATAAAAGATAAAAAATTAACAGAAGATTGGCGGAAGCTACAAATATCAGATCATTTTTACTATATGTGCACTAAATGGTTTGCTGATGGCGATGTTCATAAATATTTTAATCCTTATGAAAATCCTTATGACGCTTTCATTACTTGCATGAACATTATTAATGATTTAAAATTAAGAATAGAAACAAAAAAAATTAAAATCAGCCCCGGTTTTGCGGATACAAAACCGATTATTGTATAGGTGTTTAAAATTTAAACAAAGGTCGGGAGGTATTTTTAATTATTAATCCTTTGAAAATATGTTTGGAATAAAAAAAACAAATCACAAAAAAACAATGGCTCCGAAAGTAAAAAGGAAAATTAAGCCAAAACCAAAAAAGAAAGCTAAGGTTTTGTTTAATGCTAAAGAAGAAAAACGTTTTTGGCTCTGTGACGGTCAAATTATAGAAAACCTTAAGGATTTAGTGGGAGCATTAGAAAAAATGAATGATAAGGTGTTTAAATATCATGTCAATAAAAAGAAAAATGATTTCGCTAGCTGGATAAAAGATGTTATTAAAGAGCCAAAATTAGCCAAGGAGTTAAAAAGTGCTAAAACAGCCAAAACAACAGCCAAGAAGATTAAATCCTCAATTTAGAATATCAGATTAAATTAAATATGTTCTTGACCCTAAGGATAGTATGACAAAAACAGAGAAAAAAATAACAAGTCGGGCAGACTATGTTTTTGAACTTTCGTGGGAGGCTTGCAACAAAGTGGGAGGTATTTTTACTGTGCTAAAATCTAAAGCCAGTCAAATGATGCATTTCTATCCGAATTATTATTTTATTGGTCCCTATTTTCCAGAAAAAACAAAGGGTTGCTTTGAAGAATTACCAACTCCTAAAAAATTTGAAAACGCATTCGACCAACTAAGAGAACAAGGAATTGAATGCCATTTTGGCATATGGTTAATTCATGGAAAGCCAAAAACAATTTTAATAGATTTCCAAAACTATTGGCCGAAAGTAAATCAAATTAAAACAGATTTATGGGAAAATTATGGAGTAGATTCTTTAGGAACTGGTCACGATTTTGATGAACCTATACTTTGGTCTCATGTTTCTGGCGTATTGTTAGAAAAAATTGAGCAATCGCTAAAAAAAGAAAAAATAGTTGCTCATTTTCATGAATGGCTCTCCGGAGCCGGTCTTTTGTATTTGAAAAAAAATAGGAGCAGAATAGCAACAGTTTTTACCACTCACGCCACCACATTAGGCAGGACATTGTCTGGTCACAGTATTAACTTTTATTCTATCCTTGATCAAATTAATATTGAAAAAGATATTCTCAAATACAATATTCAAGCAAAACATGGCATAGAAAAAAATGCTGCTCAACATTGCGATATTTTTACTACAGTAAGTGAAATTACTGCAATGGAAGCCGAACAATTTTTGGGAAGAAAACCAGAAATTTTATTGCCAAACGGATTGGATATAGAAAAATTTCTTACTCTCGAGGAAGTCGTTGTTAAACATCGAATCCAAAGAGAACGACTGAAAGAATTTTTACTTTATTACTTTTTTCCTTATTATGCTTTTGATTTAAAAAATGTTCTTTTCTATTTTATCGTGGGGAGAAACGAATTCCGAGCCAAAGGAGCTGATATATTTATTAAATCCTTGGGCAAACTTAATAAAAAATTAATCAAAGATAAAAGTAAGAAAACTATTGTTGCTTTTTTCTGGATGCCAACGGGGACAAAAGGCGTCAAGCCAGAAATTTTAAAAAATAAAGAATATTTTCAAGACATTAAAGATTCCTTAGAAGACATTTCTAAAGAAACGGAAAGAAAAATACTCTCTACGATAAGTTCGGGGAAAAATATAACTGAAAAAACTTTATTTGAAAAAAACTTTTTATTGGAAATAAAAAGAAAGTTAATGAAATTAAAGGCAGACGGCTTACCTCCTCTTTGCACTCACGACCTAATTAATCCGAACGATCCAACCATAGAAGCTTTTCACGAAGCTAGTCTCGACAATAAAAAAAGCGATAAAGTAAAGGTTATTTTTTATCCTATTTATTTAACCGGACACGACTCTTTATCAAATCTAAATTATCACGAAAGTATTCAGTCATCTCATTTGGGCATATTCCCATCTTTCTACGAACCATGGGGATATACTCCGTTAGAGGCAGCTGTTTTAGGCGTTGGTTCCGTTACTACTGATTTAGCGGGATTTGGAAAATTCTGCCAGAATATAGAAAAAAACAAAAATTATCCGGGCATATTTATTTTAGAAAGATTAAACAAAACAGATGAAAGCGTAGTCAAATCACTTACAGAATTTCTTTATCGTTTCTCCAAATTCAATCGCGAAGATAGGATGAAAAATAGAATTCAAGCGCGAAAAATAGCATCTATTTCAGATTGGAAAATTTTTATTAAAAATTATATTCTTGCACACAATAAAGCGTTAGAGAGCAAAGAGAAATGAAGATCATTCATTCTTGGGCAAAAAATGAAATAAAAAAAGAAACTCGTGAGAATCCTTCTTTTTTGTTGACAAATCGTTTAGGCAGTTATCTTTCTTTAGCCAGCCAAACCACTAGCAGGTATCAAGGCTGGTTTTTTGCTCCTCAAAATTTAATTGGTAAAAAAATATTTAAAATAATAGAAAATATTGAACCATTAAATTTTTCAACAATTTCTGAAATGCGAAATAACTTTTGGAACATTGAACAAAAAAGAAAAAAATTAAAAGAAAGTTTCTTTTTGCCTTTCTTTTTTAATTCTTTAGTATATGAAACTAGTGAGTTTATAGATATTAAATTAACTTTAGACATAAAAGAATCATATAACAATGACGGAGTGCGAGGAATCTATGAGATAGATAGTCCCCTATCAAAACATAATAACAATCTAGTCGTTATAAAATACAGTCAATCGAATCTAGGGATACCAGTACTTTTCTTAGCCATCAAGACCGATGGGAATAAAATAAAAAAATTGAATAAATATATTTTAAGAAAATATTCCCTGGATAAAAAAAGAAATTCTCCTCCTTTCGAAAAATATGTTTATGAGGCCTTAGAAATAAAAGCTAAAAAAATTGTTTTTTCAATTTCGGAAAATAAAAATAAAGCCGTAAAAGAGGCCTTAGAAATTTTCGAGAATACTAAAAAACTAAAAATATTACAAAAACAAAAAATAGAAGAAACATTTAAAAATGCGGGTGATATTATCCCTAGGAAAAAAATTGATAAAAAAATTAAAATGGCACTTCTTTGCAGTTGCCATTCTTTAAATCTTTTAACAATTGAACAAACTAAAAATCCGATTAGTAACAATTTTAATTCTGGCCTTTATGCTGGATTGCCATGGTTTTTTCAATTTTGGTCTAGGGATGAATTAATATCTTTAAAAGCCCTTAATTCAATTAATCCCAATTTAGCTAAAAAAATAATTTTAAGATTCATTCAAAATATCAGTGATGATGGCAACATCTCCAATGTAGCCTATGAAAAAATATCTTCCTCTTCTTTAAAAAATAGAGACGGCGTTGGATGGCTTTTTAAAAGAACGGCTGATCTTATCGCAGATAAAAAATTCAACAAAAAAGAAATTAAAGAAATTAAGACGAGCATAGAAAGAGCTATCAAGGGGTTGCTGGAAAATTATACTCGAGATGGTCTGGCAATCAATAATGCTCAAAAAACATGGATGGATAGCCTGCAAAGAGCTGGAGCCACGATTGAAATACAGGCGCTGAGGTTAAATATGTATAAACTAGCTTATGAGCTTACAAAAAAATCAAAATATTTTGAACTTGAAAAACAACTGCGAGAAAAAGTAAGAGAGAAATTTTGGAATGACTCTGTTCTATTAGATAAATTCAATCCTGATCACAATATAAGAGATTCTATAATTAGGCCAAACATTTTTTTAGCTGCCTATGTTTATCCTCAACTTTTAACTAAAAAAGAATGGATTAAATCTTTTGAAAATGTCTTAAAAAAATTATGGCTGGAATGGGGTGGCGTAGCCACGATTGATAAAACAAGCCATTTATTTTTTTCTAAACACACCGGCGAAAATTCTCAAAGCTACCATAACGGTGATTCCTGGTTCTACCTTAATAACTTAATAGCTTTAATCCTATATGAATTCGATAAGAAAAAATTTAAAAAATACATTAATAAAACATTGAAAATTAGCACGAAAGAAATTTTGTGGCACGGAGCAATTGGACATCATGGCGAATTGAGTTCTGCTGAAAAATTTATGTCTGAAGGATGCTGGGTACAATCATGGAGTAATGCCCTTTTTATAGAATTGGTTTCAAAGATTTTTTCCGACAATTAAAACTAATGTTAAATTACAAGTTTTTAAATTAACATTTCTTAAGAATCTTAAACGCCTCTTCCACTGAATCAACTAATTGGAAAATATCTAAATCTTCTTTTTTAATAGCTTTTTGTTTTTGGTAAACCTCCTCCTTGAGCCAATTAAACAAAGGCTGCCAATATGCTTTGCCAATAACAATAATAGGAACTGGTTTCTCAAGCTTTTTCGTTTGAATTAAAGTTACCATTTCAAAAAACTCATCTAGAGTGCCAAAACCACCAGGAAAAAAGACATATGCCTTAGAAGCAAAGGAAAGCATAACTTTTCGAGTAAAAAAATGATCAAACCCAATTGGTTTGTTAACATAAGAGTTCATTCTCTGACCATCGGCTAATTGGATATTGATCCCGATTGATTCGCCACCCGCTTCAAACGCTCCACGATTGCCTGCTTCCATAATGCCGGGTCCTCCGCCAGTGATTACTCCATATCCTGCGTTTGCCAAAAGTTTGCCTAGTTCTCTTGCTTCCTTATAATATTCATTTTCAGAAGTAAAACTAGTTGAACCAAAAATGGTAATAGTTTTTTTAAAATCAGCAATAAAATGAAAGCCCTCAACAAACTCTGCCATGATTCTAAAAATTCGCCATTGAAATGTTTTTCTAAAGTCTTGTTGAGTTGGCGGTAAATTAGGATCAGGAATTAAATTACTTGCTTTATTTTTTTTAATATTCTGTTTAGGTAAATTTTTCATAAATTTTGTTTAACAATTTTAACCCCTGAACTAGTACCGATAATATTTGCTCCGGCTTTAGTCATCATTTTAAAATCTTCTAAGCTTCTAACTTTAGCAGATGCCTTGATTGAAAGCCCTGGCGCTGATTTTGCCATAATTCTAAGATGCCTAGCTTTTTCTTTTAATTCTCTGTTTTCTAAAGGATCTTTGTCAGTAGCCGTTTTAACGCAAAAAGCCCCTGCTTTTTTAACAATTTCTGAGGCCTTTTTTATTTCTTCATCAATCAGAAATCCTGAACCAATGATTACTTTTGTTGGTAAAATTTTACAAATTCCTTTTAAATCCTTTAGAATCTTGTTGTATCTTTCATATTTTAAATCTAAGATATTCATTACTACATCTAATTCGTCAGCCCCATCTTTTTTGGCTTTCAAACAAACTCTCTTTCTTTCTTGATGAGAACTCTGTCCCATGGGCGGATCTATTAAAACAATTACTTTCATTTTTGTTCCTTTTAACTCTTTTGCAACTAAGCTCACCCATTTTGGCCTTACATCAACGCCTCTAAAACCATATTCTATTGCTTCAGCACAAGTTTTTTTAATATCCTTAGCCGTAGCATCCATCCTTATATTTGTATGGTCAATAAGTTTTGCAATATCCATATTTTTAACAATTTTATTAATTATTTGCTTTAATTATATATCAATTTTAAATTTACAACAAACAAAATTTATATAATTCTCGTTTCGCAAAAGGCGTTGTCTAAATTAAATACACAAAAAAAACCAAAATATAAATATTTTGTTAATATTTTTAAAAAATTCATTTTCAAAAGTCCGACTTCCGAAAATTATTCTTACGCTCGAGTCATTACCTGTCCACATTTGGGACATTTTTGCTCATAGCAGGGAACGCCTGTCTGATGTGGCGCCTTAGCTCCACAACTAGAACAAACACATTCTCCCTCTGGACCTGCGCCAAACCCCTCTGGTTGACGATTTAATCCTCGTCCTTGACCCTGTCCTTGTCCTTGGCCAGCGCCCCTGCCTTGTCCTTTTCCGAATAATCTTTCAAAAAATGCCATAACTTTATCTTAATTATATGCTTTTATTATACTCGTTAAAAAACAAAATACTACAAAACGAAAACCTTCTTCTAACAAATCCTTTATTGTTGAATATCCAAAACCAGTTTGTTGTAAATTTGAATAATCTCTTGCTTAGCTTTTAAATTTGTCTCCATGATTGGAGTTAAATTACTAATGGCTCGAAAAATTTCTTGATCATAGGATATCTTCCCTAAGAATTTATTACCAGCCCATTTCTCAATTTTATTGCTCATCTTCTTGTTAATATCCCACTTATTAATAATTGTTTTGTAAGGAACTTTAAAATGATTCACTACTTTTAGAACTCTCTTCAAATCAGAAAATGCTGAAGGAGTGGGTTCTGTAACTAAAACAACAAAATCCGAATCTCTTAATGCGGCTATTACAGGACAACCTGTCCCAGGGGCAGAGTCAATGAGCATCAAATCATGCTTAAATTTTTCTGCTTCTTCTTTAATTTCACTTACTATCTTGCCAGAACCAGTTTCCCCAGGATATAACTGACCAACAATTAAAGGAAAATTATATTTAGTCCTCGCAATCTTAATTTGACCGTTTTCAATCGGTTTTAGCTTAATAGCCTGCGGATAAACAATCCCACAAGCTCCACACCCTTCACATAAAAAAGGATTTATCTTGTAATTTTTTCCTTCTTTTGATATCGCCCCAAAATTACAAACCTTTAAAACCTTGTCATCTAAAAGCTTCTGGTTAGTAATTTCTGCCCTCTTTGATGTAGAAATATTTTTAACTGTATTATATTTTGTTATACCTAGCCATAATCCTAAATTCGGAGCATCAACATCACAATCTACTGCCACAATTTTCTTTTTATTTTTAGAAAAAAGTAATGCTAAAGACGAAGTCAGCATTGACTTCCCTACTCCACCTTTTCCAGAAATAATAACAATTCTCATTTTTTAATAATGTTTATCTTATTTAAAGTCTTTCAAGATTTGGAAATCTTCCTTTAAACCATCCTTCATATTAGCGTTATAAGCAGCTACTGCTGGATGATAAAATGGAATAACTTTTTTCTTTCCAGAAGAACTTTTAGCTTCAAAAATCTTTCCATGAATCTTGCTTATACCTTTGATTTCATCTTTTAATCCGTACTTCTCTAAAATAAATGCAGTGGAAAAATTTCCCAAAGTACAGATTATCTTTGGATTGATAAGTTCAATTTGCTTGTCTAAATAAGGCACGCAAGCAGATATCTCTTCCGCTTTTGGGTTGCGATTATTAGAGGGTCGGCATTTTAAAATATTCGTGATATAAACATCTTCTCTTTTGATTCCGGCTGACTCTAGAAGTTCGTCTAAAATTTTACCAGAAGTTCCGCAAAATGGATGACCAGTTTGAGCCTCCCGAGCGCCAGGGGCTTCTCCTATAAAAAATATTTTCGCCTGATGATTTCCTTGTCCTATAACTGGATAGCATTTATCTTTGATTCTTTCTTTGTAAAGAGGGCATTTTTTACAGTTTATAACCTCTTCTTTTATTTCCTGGAGTTTTTCATCTATTTTTACAACAATCATAAATTAAAATCCATTTCTAATAATTTGCCTTCTGAATATGCATTAACTAATTCTTTAGAATAAGGAATTTCCTTATAAATCTTCGCCTTATATTTTCTAACAATTTCTTCTACTTTCTTTTTGTCTCCTAAGTTTGCTTGATTTAAAATAATTTTTACTGGTATGTTTAATTTTTTGCATAAGCTTAAAATCAAACCCAAGTCCATTGCTCCCATTGGAGTGGGCTCTGTAACAATATAGGCAAAATCACAATCTGAAAGAGCCGAAATTACCGGACAATGAGTACCGGCAGCCGTGTCAAAAAGAATATAATCAGCTTTTATTTTTTTGGCAAGATTAAGGGCAAATTTTTTAGATTGATCAACTGTGGGTCCTGTTTCCTCCAATCCTGATTTTGCCAATCCGGTGATTAACCAAAATTGATTTTTAATTTTATTCTGATATATCTTTCCTGTTTTTTCTTTCTGCATTTTGATGGCTCCCCTAGGACAAATGAGTTTACAAGCTCCGCAACCTGAACATAAATCCTTAATAAATACAGGGTATTCTCCCCTTGTTTGAAAAATAGCATTATTCTGACAGGTTTTAACACATAGACCGCATTTATTACACTTTCTCTTGTCTAATTTTGGATAGTTCGTATAAGTCCATGTTTTAGGTTTTAACAATTTCTGATTCAAAAGTAAATAATCATTTGGACATTCCACATCACAATCACAAAGGACAACTTTTTTTCCTTGCTTTACTAACTTATCAGCCATTAAAACTGCAATTGTTGATTTGCCTGTGCCACCTTTTCCTCCAGAAATGGCAATTTTTTTTAACTTCATTATTTCTTTTTACGAGTAGGGCTTTTTAATTCTTCTAATTTGCCTTGAATAAAACTCTCAACCGCCTCTCCTACTTTGTTCTGTTTAGTTTGATAAACCTCAATCAAGTCATCTCCTAGGGTATGTAATGATATTGGACCTATTTGTTTAGTAATAATAATATCAATATTCTCTTTCATTATCTGTTCTGCTATATTTAATCCTGCTCTAATCTCTTTATTTTTGAATGGATTCTTTTTGACTGTGTATTCTTTTGTTTTCCCTCTCTCTATCAAAAGAAAGAGAAAATTATTGGTCCTTCCAAAATGGTTTGAAATTTCTGAATCCATTCCTTTGTCATCCTTAATGGGAATACAAATTTTAAAAACATTGCTCTTGTAAGGTTCAACAGAAATAAGAAACGAATCTATTTGTTTTACGCTCCTCTTAATCTTTGCCTCTATTGTGGCAGAAATTTCATGAGCCCCTTGAACAGAAAGCTTTTTCTTAACTTTTACCTTTACTTCCCCGAGAACAAAAGGACCCGATCTTCTGAGTTTAAGGTCTCTAAAATCTTCTAAATTAGAATTTTCTTCTAGAATAAGCCGTACCTTTTTTTCTATTTCTTTGCTCGGAGAAACGTCTAACAAGGCGAAGATAGAGTCTCTTGCTGATTCAAATCCTGTTTTAAAAATTATAAAAGAAATCAGAATGCCGAATATTCCTTCAATATATAAAAAATTAAGATAAGAAGAGACTAAACCAACCAGGACTAAAGAAGAAGAATAAATGTGTAATCTGGATTCCTTGCCATCGGCAATCAAGCTTTGAGAATTAATCTCTTTGCCCTTTTTCATCTCGTAAGTGCCTACTATAAACATAAAAATAGCATCAAGAATAGCTAAACTAATAGCTATAAAAGGAATATGGATTTCGTATTTAGTGGAAAACCTCTCCACGCTTTGAGTCATAATTGTTGCTCCAGCAAAAAAGATTAAAATTGATATTAAAAGCGTAGCTATATTTTCTACTTTATAAAATCCATATCTAAATTTTTCTGTTGGCTCTTTTTTGGCAATTTTTAATCCAAACCAAGCCGTAGCGGTAGAAAAAGCATCTGCTCCACTATGAACAGCGTCAGCCAAAAGAATTGTGCTTCCAGATATTAGACCCACCACTCCTTTTGCCAAAGCAAAAAATAATGTAGTCGATCCGGCTATCAAGGTAGCTTTTTGGCCCTTTTTAAAAATATCTTTCTTCATAAAAAAACGAATAAAAATCAGTAGTAATAAGAATCTATCATTTTTTTAATTAAACCTTTAATCTTGACCCACACCTCTCCTTCCTCCGCGACCAAGGCCTGGACCAGACTGAGAAAATTTTATATCAACTGCTTCTTGGAGTTTATTTTCTTGATATTTTTTAATAACATCTAGAATAGGTGTTTCTGGAATATCAACAAAAATTTTGATTTTGGAAGTGCCTAGAACAATGGCAGCATTAGGACCAATATTCCCAGTAATAATAACATCTACTCCTTCATCGGCTACAATTTGGGCAGCAGTAACACCAGCACCTCGCATTGCCTGTTTACCCGTGTTTTTAATCGCCTTGATCAGTTTACCTTCTGGATTAACAATTAAGAAAAACATTGCTCTGCCAAATCGTGGATCTAAAAATGCATTGAGATTATCTCCAGTAGCGCTTATACAAATTTTTAGTTCGTCATCTTTTTTCGTGGACATAATTATTTGCAGTTATTAAAATTATTTAGTAGAAATAGACTCTCACAATAGATTAGCTTAATTCAAGTTAACTAGAAAACCATCCTGTCATTAGTGCTTAAATCATCATAAGCCAGGATAAAATTCTCGTTTGATCTATTGAAATAATAAATCAAGCTCTTACCATTGGTGTCCGCATTCGACATGCAAGGGCACCAGTCTGATACGGTGCTTTAGCTCCACAATTAGAGCAAACATATTCTCTACCTGGATCTGCGCCGAAACCTTCTGGCTAGCGCTCAGGACCTTGATCTTCACCAATCCCTTTCTCTTGAGCTGGCTCAGGTACAGATTCTGGCTCTGGCGCTGGAGCTACAGTTGGCTCAGAAGGTACTTCTGGCTCAGGAGCTGGCATTGGAGCTGGCATTGGAGCTGGCTCAGGATCTGGTTCAGGAGCTGGAGCTGGTGTTGGTTGGGGAAATACTTGTTCTCTTTTATCCTTTTTCCCGCCAAATAAATCTTTAAGAAAAGACATAGTTTTAGTAATTAATTATCTATTTTTATTATACTCCCCTTTTTATGATTTACAAATAAAAAGAGAGAATAAAAAAATAAAAATTCAAATATTATTCCGGCAAAATAGCTAGAGTGTTGTTGAAACGATTAATATAGTTAAAAAGACCAATCACAGAAATAATTTCTACAATTTCAGCTTCATTAAATTTCTCTTTTAAATCTTTAAATAATTCCGGTTTATCAAGATGACCATCTAATGTTACGTCTTCTACTAAACTCAAAATCTTTTCTTCCTCTTCGGTTTTTTGAGTATCCTGAGACGCTTCTTCACTAGCTCCAAATTTTTGAAGCATCTTTTCAGTTACATCTACGCAAAAAACGCATTTTAAAGTTTTGGAAACAATAAGAGCTATTTTCCATTTTAAAGCTGGTTCGATTTTCCCCTGCTTCATTATAACTCCAAAAAGCTCAACAAACTCTTTTAAAATTTCGGGGCGATGAGCCATTACTTTTACCCATTCTGGAACACTGCCAGAGGATTCTTCAAAACTCTCGTAAACCACTTTGGCAATATCAGATGCTTCGTCTTTTTCTAAGTTGGATATAAGAGCCATATTTTTTAATTTTAATTATTAATTCTCTATTATTTATTTTACTATAAAAACCAAAAAAGAAAAATATTAAACTAAACTAACTTTTTGTTTAACCATTTCTTTTTCTTATAAAAATAAAAGGCTATGCCTGCTGAAACAATATTGGTAATTGGATAAGCAATCCAGATACCTAATTCTTGTAATTTAAAAACAATTGATAATAAATAACTTAACGCTAGAACAAAAGTAACGCTAAACAGAGATAAAAACATTGAAACCGTTGTTCTGCCCGCTGCTTTGATTGTCCCGATCACTACCATCTGGACACCTATGAAGCCAAAGCTTAAAGCCATAATTCTAATAAATCTAGCAGACGATAGAATTAATTGGGGCTCATTGGGAACAAAAAATTCAGCTAAACTTTTAGCAAAAATAAATAATAAAATACCTAACGCACTTAATGTCCAAAAAGCAATGCCCATACCAGTTTTCACTATTTCTTCAGCCCTTGAATGCTGTTTCGCTCCAAGATTGTTTCCAACTAGAGAAGATGTGGCAATAGAAAAACCAAGTGCTGGAATAATAATAAAACCAAGCATCCTTGATCCAATTCCGTAAGAAGCAATAATTAAAGTTCCGAAGGAAGATACAAGAAAAGTCATTAAAACCATAGATAACGAGCGCGAAGACATTTCAATGGCAATTGGCAGTCCTAATCTAAATATCTTTTTAGCCCAAGAAAGCTTTAGCTTTAAATACTTTAGCTTTAAAGAAATTCCGTAACTTCCTCTAAACAAAAGGACTATTCCGATTATCGCTGAAAGATATTCAGTTATTAATGTGGCGAGAGCAACCCCAGATACTCCCATTGCTGGAATAAATCGCCAACCAAACATAAACAAGGGGTCAATGAAAAAATTAATCACTACACTTATAAAAATAATAATCATTGGCGCCTTGACTTCTCCTACTCCTCTTAGGGATGCCTGGAATATATTATAAATAAACATAGCTAATATAGCTAAAAAAGAAATTTTCAAATAAGAAGTTGCTTGCGTCAGAACGATCGGATCTTTCGTTAAAAATGAAAGTAGAAAGTGAGAGAGAAAATACCCAATTATGGCGAGGATAGTTGCAATGACAAAAACTAAGGAAAGAGTTTGTCCAGCAATAAAATTAACTTTTTCTTTCTCTCCCCTTCCATTGTGTTGGGCTATCAATATAGAGCCGGCTATAGAAAAACCCATAGCCAAAGAGGTTAAAAAAAATAATATAGGAATACTCAAAGAGACAGATGCTACTGCGCTTGTTCCAAGACGACCAACCCAAAAAGTATCTATTAATTGATAAACAGTTTGAAAAAGGTTGGCGATAATAACAGGGACAGAAATTATTAATATAGATCGGAAAACAGGTCCCTCTAAAATATGTTTTTTAATATTGGCTTCTTTTATCATTTTTTGTTTTTATTTGTAGATTAAAAAAAACGCTTTTGCAGCGATTTTAATTTGATCAAACTATCGCTTTCAAAAATTATATAAAGTGTTTAACTAATTAATCGATAATATCGTTACGCTTTATTTTAAATCTAACAATTCTTCATTGTTCATTCTACTATAAAAACCAAAAAAGAGAAACGAATATATTAATTTGACATATAAATACATTTATGATAAAAAGTATTATCTTGAGATAAGGAGGAATCTCTATGAAAGTAGTAGCAAGAGTTGTCGAAACCTACGACTCCGCAAACAAGCTGAGAAAAAAGATTGTCGAAACCTACGACTCGGCCGAGAAACTGGTGAAAGAAATCATCAAGACCTACGATCCTAACGAAAAGCTGATGGAGAAAATGGTCAAGAATTACGGCTTGGGCAAGAAGCTGGCGATAAAATCTATCGAGACCTTTGAATACAATTCCGATGGGAATTTAACGAAGGAAACCGTTGAGACCTCTGGATACAATTCCGGTGAGGAGATACTGGAGCATATCGTCGAAATCTACAATTCCAATGGGGTAATGATAGAAAAGGTCACCGAGAACTTTGGATACGATTGCAACGGGAGACTAAGGGAACGAGTGGGAAAAACCTTCAAATAGTCTCTGCGATTCAACCCCATGGGCTTGGCTTATACAAAAAGCTAGTCAGTGGGGTTCTTTTTTTCGGAAAAAACCAAAAAAGAAAAATGAGCCGATTAAGACTCGTAAAAGTTACAAATGATTTTGGCTCCGTTTCATTGGCGCCTTATAGAAACGGAGCAACTAAAACTTCTAAACTAGAAATCGTCTCCTCTAGTTCCCCTAAATTTACAATCTCCCATTCCAGCTCCCATGCGTCGTCCTTTTCCTTCAAAATCTCCAAACCATTCAATTTTTTCGTTAGCTTGCTCTCTAGTGATTCTTTCGTCTTCAACTAATTGATCCATCTTAGCATTAATCCTTTCAGCTCTCTTTGCTTTCATCTGCTCGTGAAATTCATCAAAATCCAATCCTTTGCTTTCGATAATCTCTCGAAACATCTCGCCTTCTTTTCTAGTAGTATTCAATTCTTCAACTGTCATACCAAGAATCTCTGCTTTATCCTCTAACATCGCTTCGTGTCCTCCACCTATTCCTTTCTGGAATGTTTCTCCTGCAAATACCATTCCTGCTCCTGTGAGTCCGATAACTCCGACTCCCAATAGCGTGTAAAGTAATAATTTTTTCATTTTTTCTCTTAATTTTTAATTAATATTTAATTGAATCATTATCGACCTTTTGAGTTCTATCTATTACTACAATAAAAAAAGATATTTATTTCATTTATATAAACGCGGAGGCATGTGCTTTTTTGGTAAAA
>Ga0307928_10001864_pt1 | contig 16035 bp, 14 predicted proteins | sample AceLakmetagen232_FD_201815 | JGI IMG/M metagenome (GOLD analysis project Ga0307928, IMG submission 201815) | Saline water microbial communities from Ace Lake, Antarctica - #232 | ecosystem: Environmental > Aquatic > Non-marine Saline and Alkaline > Saline | place: Antarctica: Ace Lake... | reverse complement strand
CAACATACCATACAAGCAACGTACCCATTACCACCCAAAATCCTATACGGATTTTTTTTGTTTTAATAGCACCTATGAATTTAATCAAACCAATACTTACTAGAATGTATACAATTGGGAAAATTGGAATAACATGCCTGACCCCAATATTCAGATTTCCTATAATCGAAGTAAACCAATAAATACCGAAGAATGCTAGTAGAGAAAATTCAGCCAAATGGCCCTGTACCCATGTGCCCATTTTAGACATCAAATTCTTCATAGCGTCTTTCTTTTTTAAACTAAAGAGCCAGAGTCCTAATGCTAAGAGACATAGAATGTGAAAACTTAATGGAGCTTTCAATAAATACATTACTGGGAAATAGTCCCACCAAGCGTTTCTTGAGACTTGTCCCATAAAGTATACCGTGTTTCCTCCAGCAACTCTTTGGGTTGCCATTAATAGACCTAAGGCATAATGAGTCACTGGCCTGATTATAGGTTTATCTGATAACCAAATTGCAATATCATTGGCAAAATTAGAACCAGGAGTAAGTATTTCTGATGTTTCTTTTAATTGTCTTTCAGCAGAATAGTTTAAAGTATGGGATTGATAAACAGGCCAGATAACAAAGATTACTGCCATAATGCCAACTAAAACTGACAAGCCAATATATCTAAATACTTCTTTGGTTTTCTTCTTGCATCCTTTTGATTTAACTATTGCATAGACAATAGCGGTTAACCCAAGAGAAGGGATTAAAAGTATTAAGGAAAATTTTAGACAAAGAGCAATACCCAAGGCAATACTAGCAATAAAAATATTTTTAAAATTTGGTTTTTTGAGAAATTTAATCCAGAAATAACTACCTAGAAGTGCTCCAAAAGCCGCAGCAATATCTGTGGTTACCAAACGGCCGTGAGCAATCAGAGTGGGGGAGAAAGAGAAAAGCAGTAAAGCCAGCAGGGCAGATTTGTTGCCTGCTAATTTTTTAGTCCAGAAGAATATAAACCAGCCGAGTAGGATTAATAATAGAATCATTGGAACTCTTGCCCAAAAAATCATTTGGTCAACATTATTTCCAGATCCAAATATAAATTCTTTACCACAAACCCATTGGCCGTTTAGATCCTCAGTCCAGCAAGTGTTATCTGTTGGGAAATTAAGATTCATAAAGAGCAGAGGAATAGCAGATATATCCTTAGCTAAAGGCGGATGCTCTGGATTTAGGCGGTAATCCTGATATTTTAAATAGGAATAACCAGAAGGAATATGCGCCTGTTCATCCATTGTCAGGGACGTATTTCTGATACTAAAGATACAAACTAAAAAGCAGACTAAGAGAAGTACTCCTGCGATTATGTTTGTTGTTTTATTAGTAAACTTAAACATATTATCTATTGTATTAATTAATAATAAATGATTATTGACTATTATTAGTCATTATATGATTTTACCAGAGAAAATAAAAAAACATAGTGGAAAACCGGGATCCTCCTCCTAAGGAACCCGGTTATAATCACTATGAGTGATCAAATATTGCGCTTACTGACCGATTCTCATGAATCCGTCTGATAGCGTCAGCAAATACGCTAGCTACTGAAACTCTAAAGAACTTAGAGCCTTCTTCCTGTTGAGCAGGAATAGTGTCGGTTACGGTGATTGATCGAATTCTTGAATTTGTGATAGCCTGCACCGCCGTGCCAGTGAGAACGCCGTGAGTTGCAGTAGCCCATACTTCTGATGCACCTGCTTCGTGTAGTAAATCCGCGGCTCGGATTAAGGTTGTGCCGGAAGCAATAATATCATCATGTAGAATTGTTATCTTACCCTCAACATCACCTATGACCCGGAAGGATTCCAATTCTCCAGAGCTCTGATCTCTCCTCTTCTCAATGATGGCAAGCTCTGCTCCAATGTGCTCTGCAAGCATTCTTGCCCGGACAGTGCCTCCAACATCAGGGGAAACAATCACTGTGTCAGGTCGAGTCAGTGACTCTCCGAGGTTTTTCGCGATCACAGGGTAAGCATGGAGGTTATCCACGGGGATTTCAAAGAATCCCTGGATTGCCGCAGCGTGAAGATCCATTGCTATGACCCTATCAGCCCCCACTGCTTCAATGAACATTGCGACCATTTTGGCGCTAATAGGAACTCTAGGAAGTTCCTTCCGTTCCTGTCTGGCATAGCCATAGTAAGGGATTACAGCCGTTTTGGTGGCCGCCGAAGCTCTCTTGAGCGCGTCCAAGATAGCACAAAGCTCAATTAGGTTATCATTCACCGGCGGGCAGGTTGCCTGAATCACATAGAGATGGCAGCCACGGACTGTTTCCCTGATTCGGACTTTGGTTTCTCCGTCGGGAAAATGGCCGATATCTGTTTCCACAATCTTTGATTTCACTGATTGTTCCTGTAGGGAATCAAGGATTCTTTGAGTAAACTCTGGATTTGCTGTTCCGCTGATCAGTCTAATTGTGTCAGGCATCTTTGCCTCCTTTGGCAGAGTGCTATTGTATCCTAATATCTTTTTAACATCAGATTATTAATCTGTCAAAGATTTTTTCGGTTTGACAAACCGTTATTTATGCTATATTATATAAACAGCGTCAGTATTGCTGGCGAAATTAAAACTCGCAACAGTGTTCTTAGGAACCGTGTTGCACAAAAGGAGGCTAACTATGAGTGATTTAATGCTCGATGTTGGTCAGGCAAACCAGTTGAAGCTTGTGCTTAGGAAGGCGGATTGGTCTAGTGCTGATGTGAATGCGCTATGTACTGAAGAGAAACTTAGAGAGATTCTCTTCGTAATTAGGGGTACTGGAGAGGTAATTGTGGAGAAGCACTTCATCGATTGTAGTGCAGATGCACCCTTTATGCGCTATTGTGCTGGTGGTCCCAAGATGCACCAGAAGGGTGACATATTGGAATGGGATCCAGAGAAGATTAGGCTTTGGAAGCCCAAGTTACATAGTAGTGACCAGGGCATTGAGCTCGAAGATCTTAACAGTCAGCTCGCAGATAAGATTGTTTTGAACGCCTGTGTTTTTGGCGACTTGATGAAGCACACAGAGTTCATCCCTAAGAGCTGGAAAGGGTTGGAAGTGTTCTTTGTGGGCACTATTTATCCAGACCCAAACCCCGTCCTTAATGGTGCTGGTATAGTGGCAAGAGGTATTCATTACACAGATGGCCAATGGGAGGAGACTAGGCTCAATCTTGGTAGGAATGATTTACTTGGAGTTCCAATAGCACACATCTTCTGGCGCGACGACATGTTTGTCGCTACGCTGGAGTAGCCTTTACTCAAGGAGATAATGCCGAACGCTTTCCAGATATGCGTTTAACTGGGCCCCGCATGATTTTGTGTGGGGTTTCTACTTTCTGTTGACAAAGTCATATTTTGGTGTAAAATATAAAATACTTATTTAAAAATGATGGATAAACAAAATAAAATTACGAGTAAGAAAGATAAGGAATTAAAGGCGTTGAAACAGGAGAAAGATAAATATTTGGCTGGTTGGCAAAGATCTCAGGCTGATTTTTCAAATTACAAAACCGAGGAAGGAAAAAGATTAAAAGCGCTGATTGATTATGAAATAGAGGAATGGGCTCATGAGCTGTTAGTTGTCATTGATCAGTTTGATAGGGCTAGGCAAGAAGTTAAAGAAAAGACATCTGTGATTCAAGGGTTCTTGCAGATTGAAGAATATTTTAAAGATTTTTTAAAAAGCAAAGACATTGAAGAGATTAAAAGTGAAATAGGTAAGGCGTTTAATCCTGAGATTGAAGAAGCAGTAGAAATAGGAGAAAAGAAAGGAGCAAAAGATGGCGATATTTTAGCAATTGTTCAGAAGGGGTATAAACATAAAGACAAAGTCATTCGTCCAACAAGGGTAAAAGTAGCGAAAGATAGTGAATAACTCCCATAGGAGGCCCGGCCTCCTAGGAGGCTGGGCCTCCTAAACCATATAAACATTAATTATAATATAGTATTATGTCCAAAATTTTAGGTATTGACCTTGGAACAAGCAATTCAGCAATGGCTGGCATTATTGATGGCGAGCCAAAGATTATAGATAGCAAAGAAGGCGGAAGAATCACACCTTCTATTGTTGCTATGAATAACAATAAAGAACGATTTGTTGGGATTTTAGCTAAAAGACAGCAAATCACTAATCCAGAAAATACTATTTTTTCTGTAAAGCGATTAATTGGCAGAAAGTTTTCTGACAAAGATGTGCAAAACGACTTAAAGCTTTTGCCCTATGAGATAAGAAAATCAAAAGATGATGGAGTGGAAGTGAAAATGGGAGAAAAATGGTACAGACCTTTTGAAATATCAGCAATGATTTTACAAAAATTTAAAAATGATGCAGAAGATCGTTTGGGAGAAAAGATTGATGAAGCAATTATCACTTGTCCTGCCTATTTTGACGATTCTCAGAGAAAAGCCACTAAAGTGGCAGGAGAGATAGCCGGATTTAAAGTAAGGCGAGTTATTAACGAACCAACTGCCGCAGCTTTAGCTTATGGCTTGAGTAAGAAGGTAGATCAGCAAATAGTGGTTTATGATTTTGGCGGCGGTACTTTTGATATTTCCATATTAGATGTTTCTGAAGATACAGTAGAAGTAAAGGCAACTAATGGTGACACTCATTTAGGTGGAGATGATTTTGATCAGAAAATAATTGATTGGTTGGTAGGGCAGTTTAATAAAGATCAGGGTGTTGATTTATCAAAAGATAAGTTAGCGCTTCAGCGATTGAAAGAGGGAGCAGAAAAAGCAAAAATAGAGCTTTCCACTACTTTGGAAACTGATATTAATTTGCCTTTCGTTACTTCTGATTCCAATGGGCCAAAACATTTGAACTACAAGCTCACTCGAGCTCAGTTTGAAGAGATGGTAAAAGAATATATTGATAGATCAATTGATTTAGTAAAAAAGACATTAAAAGATGCTAAGTTTGAAACATCAGATATTGATGAAATTGTTTTAGTTGGCGGACAAACAAGAATGCCTAAGATTCAAGAAGAATTAAAGAATCTTTTAGGAAAAGAGCCAAGAAAAGATATTAATCCTGACGAAGTAGTAGCAGTGGGAGCAGCGATTCAAGCAGGTATCTTGCAGGGAGAAATGAAAGATGTTTTATTGCTTGACGTAGCTCCACTTTCCTTGGGAATAGAAACCCTTGGTGGAGTTAATACTACTCTTGTAGAGAAGAATACAACTATTCCTACTTCCAAGAAGCAAACATTTTCTACAGCTGGAGATAATCAAACATCAGTTCAAATTAAAGTTTTGCAAGGTGAGCGCTCTATGGCGCTTGATAACAAACCGCTTGGCACATTTATTCTGGACGGAATTCCGCCTGCGCCAAGAGGTATGCCACAAGTTGAAGTTGATTTTGAATTAGATGCTAATGGCATATTACAGGTTTCTGCTACTGATAAGGGGACTGGTAAGAAACAATCTATTAGAATAGAAGGTACTTGCGGAGTTTCTGACGAAGAAGTTGAGAGAATGAAAAAAGAAGCGGAAATGCATTCAGAAGAAGATAAAAAGAAAAAAGAGATAATTGAGGTGAAGAATCAGGCAGAAGCATTGATATTTAGTTCTCAGCGAACATTGAATGATGCTAAAGATAAAATTTCCGAAAATACTAAAAAAGAAGTTGAGCAAAAGATTGAGGAATTGAATAAAGTAAAAGAGAGTGATAATATAGAAGAGATAAAGACTAAAACACAGGAATTAGTTCAATCTGCGCAAAAGGCAGGTCAGGAGATTTATCAGAAAGCAGAAGCAGAGAAGAAACCAGAAGAGGGCAAAGAGGGTGAGGACAAGAAAGACGAGAACAAAGAGGGAGAGAATAAGGAAGAAGAGAATAAAGAAGAAGAAAATAAAGAAGAAGAAAATAAAGAAGATAAGAAAGATGACGACAAGCCAGAGCCGGAAGAAGGTGAAGCGCGGGAAGAAGAAAAATAATTATTTCCAACAAAAGAATGAGGCCCGGCCTCATCAAGAGCCCGGGCCTCATAGTTCCACGCCCAGAAGCGGCTCCCGCCCTCATTAAGAGGACGGGAGCCACAACCTCCATTTTGTTTTTTAATTGATTAATTATCAATTATTACTGATTAACCCTATCCTATACCTGATTATTATAAAACCACCCCACCAATAGAGTCCCGCCCGATTCCCCCTTTCGCGACCCGCCCTCATTAAGAGGACGGGTCGCGCAGGGAACGTCAATTATTACTGATTAACCCTATCCTATGTCTGATTACTACAAAACATTAGGTGTTGAAAAAAACGCCACTCAAGACGAGATAAAAAAGGCCTATCGCAAAATGGCTCATAAATGTCACCCTGATAAAGGCGGTGATACTAAAGAGTTTCATAAAGTGAATGAAGCATATCAAGTGCTTTCCAGTAAGCAAAAAAGAGAGCAATATGATAAGTTCGGTAGGGTTTTTGAAGGCGCTGGACAAGGACAGGGACAGGGACAGGGGCAAGGACAAGGCCAGGGTTTTGGCGGATTTGATTTTGGTAATTTTTGGCAACAGGCAGGAGCTGAAACCGGAGCAGGTGCTGGATTTGATCCTAATGATTTAAGAGATGTATTTGAACGAGTTTTTGGTTCTCGCGGGAGGCGAGAGGAAAATGAGGATATAAAGAGAGGGGATGATATTCAGGTAGATATAGAGCTTAATTTAGAAGATGTTTTGAATACTTCAACTAAAAAAGTTTCTATTTTAAAATACGCTTCTTGTGCGCGATGTAGTGGGGTAGGAGCAGAACCAGGAACTAAAGTTAAAGAATGTAAGACTTGCAGGGGAACAGGCAGAGTCCAACAGATGCAGAGAAGTATTCTTGGCACCATAACTAGACATACTGTTTGTCCGGATTGCGGAGGTGAGGGGAATATGCCGGAAAAGCCCTGTAATGTTTGCAAAGGAGAAGGACGGCTAAAGAATAAAGAAGAAATTGAGATACCAATTCCAGCAGGAGTTGATTCAGGTCAGGTTCTTAAATTCCAAGGCAGAGGAGACGCAGGCAGAAAAGGAGGCAGAGCAGGTGACTTATATATACGACTCATGGTAAAGCCCCATTCAACATTTGAAAGAAAGGGTGATGATTTATATACGGAAAAGGAAATCAATTTCAGTCAGGCAGTGCTGGGAGACGAGATAGAAATCCCTTCACTTGAGAAGAATAAAAAAATAATTCTGAAAATTCCCAAAAATACTGAGTCTGGAAAAGTTTTTAAGATAATGGGCAAAGGAGTTCCACATTTTACCGGTTATAACAAGGGTAATCTTTATGTGTTAACTCGTATTAAAACTCCAAAAATATTGACAAGAATCCAAAAAGATTTGATAAAGAAGTTACGCCACGAGGGATTATAACCTCGTAACCCGCCCGAGCATTCCTCGCGTCCCGCCCTCTCCAGCAGGGAGGACGGGACGCACATCCCTTCAATTATTAATAATCAATGATAAATAATAAATGATCAAAGATCATTTATCTTCCGCCCTCATAACTCAATTGGTAGAGTAACTCCCTTTTAAGGAGGATGTTCCAGGTTCGAGTCCTGGTGAGGGCACAATTCTAAATCTTTATCTATTCAATCCAAAAAAAACAGCCCTGTGGCTGTTTTTTGGGTTCAATGAGTATTATTAAAAAGTAGTGTGCGACCGAGTGATGTTCTCGGTCGCACAAGTCGCACGATTAGGTGACTATATTCCAGGGTCGTGAGCGAATGATAACAGTATCATTGCCACTGGCCAGAACGCTGTATGATGCAGGATGTTCCCTATCAGGAGCGACAACGTTCAGCGCCATTGCTACCTTTTCCGCCTTCCCAGAAGGCACTTTGATGATTCGGTCGTGACCCCGTTCACTCCCTTTTTTCGCTTCTTTGATGAATCCATCAATTGTTTCTTCTCCGAGAATGGTTAGCAAAGCCTCTCTGGCCCGCTCATACCAAGTCCAAGGACCTATTGGGCACCGCAAGGAACTTGTCGGCACAGTACACCTCTTACTATTCGTGAGATATGTAATCTTAAAATATTTTAAAAGTTTAGTCAACAAAAACAGCGAAGGGCTGTTTTTGGGTTGTGCTAAAAAATAAGGTGCGACCGAGAGGGTTCTCGGTCGCGTGTTGGGGGTGATATACATCACTACGTTAAGTAAGCCGTGGGTAAAGTACGATATGATTGTCGTCCTTGGCGAAAACTAGGTACCATGACTGGTCGTAGCCCTGTTCAGGATGGACGAGAGCCAGTGCTCTTGCAATTTCTTTTGCTTTTCCATCAGGAACCGAGTATTCGGATCTTCCATCGGCATCTTTGATATTTCCTATCCTCTTCAAGAATTTTTTGGTTTTTTTCTCTCCGAGGATGGGTAGCAAGGCTTCTTTGGCCAGTGCTTCCCAGCTGAAAGAATCTATTTCTTGCGAAGAATTTGGCACAGCACACCTCCTGCAATTCGTGGAATATGTAATCTTAAGACATTTTAAAAGTTTAGTCAACAAAAACAGCCCTTCGGCTGTTTTTGGGTTTAAGGGTTGGAAAATGTGGAAAAATAGATGACAAAAAGTTCTCTTTCGTATATTATAAAAGAAAGGAGGATCTATGAAAATTAAAGATTTACCTAAAATTGAGAGACCGAGGGAAAAATTAGTTTTGAAGGGTCCTCAAAATCTAAAAGATGAAGAGCTTTTAGCTATTTTGCTCCGTACGGGTAGAGAGGGTAAAAATGTTTTAGATTTAGCGAAACAAATTTTACATAAATATTCGAAAAAGCGATTCTTGAGTATGGGATACGAAGATTTACTAAAGATCAAAGGCATAAATTCGGCTAAGGCTTGCACAATTTTAGCTGCTCAAGAATTAGTCAAAAGAGTTCTGAAGGTTAGAGATGAGACCTTACCAATAATCAGTTCAGTTGACGATATCCTTGCTCAAGCCGTGTATATGAGGGAAAAACGCCGAGAACATTTGATGGTTATTTATCTCAATGCCAGGAATGAAATGGTTTATAAAAAACCCATGTTTATCGGAACACTAGATGTTAATTTAGTGCATCCGCGAGAGATTTTTGCTGGAGCACTTGAGCATAACGCTGCTTCCGTGATTCTGGCTCATAATCATCCGTCCGGAGATCCAGAGCCGTCAGAAGACGATATAGAAATCACTAAAAGAATTGTTGAGGCAGGAAAAATAATGGGAATAGATGTACTAGATCATATTATTATTACTAAAACTAAAATTTTTAGCTTCAAAGAGAAGAAATTGATTTGAAAAATTATGGCTAAATATCAAAGCTTATTGAAAGAAGAGCTCTTGAAACTTATTGAGAAACAAGAAAGAGAATTAAAGTCTAAAAAATATGGCTTGGTCTGGGATATGGAAAGAGAACCAGAGCAGGTCGTTTTAGATTGCGAAAATAATTTGCCGGTTCTAAAAAGAGGAAAAAGGAAAGAAATTAAAACTGACGATAGCGAGGATAATATTTTAATTGAAGGTGATAATTATCACGCCTTGACTGTCTTAAATTATACACACAAGAAAAAAATTGATGTGATTTATATTGATCCATCATATAACGCTGGAGCAAGAGAGTGACAATTTTGTATTTGATTTTTTAATCAAAAAAGGTGTTCCTAAAGATAAAATAGAAATACAATAATTATGGATAAATTTTACACGGCCCAAGAATTGGCTAATGAATTAAGGGTAAACATAATGATTATCTATCGCTATATCAAAGCGGGAAAATTAAGGGCGTATAAAATAGGTAAAGAATTTAGAATTGACAAAAAGGAGTTTCAGGGGTTTTTAGATAAAACTAAAACAAAATAACTATCGAGAAAACTTTTAATATCTCTAATCTTATAGAGCAAAAAACAGAATATTGGATAACTCAAGAAAAGAAAAAATCTCAATCCGTGATTGGGGCTTTAATTAAACATATTGAGAAAACAAATAAATTGAGAGAGCCACAGAAAAAAGCAATAGAGGTACATCTATGGCTTAAATTCGTTGGTAATAATCAAAAATTAGCAGATATTATCAAACAGGGCCTATTATATGACGAAGAACAAGCTCAAGAATATGGTAACTTTTATACTTTTGGCAATAATTATACAACACAATTTTTAAATCAATTTCTTCAAGATAATGGAGTAAAAAATCTACATAGAAAATTAGTGAACGATCCATATAGTAAAAAGATAAATTGGGAGCAAGTTTTAGACGACCTATTGTATGATTACGAATATCCAAATTATCTTTTCAGCTTGCCGATGGGAGCAGGGAAAACATACTTGATGGCTTGTTTTGTCTATTTAGATTTATACTTTGCTAATCTCTATAAAAAAGATAAAAGGTTTGCTCATAATTTCGTAGTGCTTGCTCCAACAGCTTCGAAAACAGCGATACTACCTTCTTTACGGACAATTAAAAACTTTAATCCTGAATGGATATTACCAAAGCCAGAAGCAAAGAAAATTAAACAAGTTGCTCAAATTGAAGTTTTAGACGCCTTAAGTTCTCAAAGAAAAGATAAACTGCAGGGAAAAAATCCGAACCTTGAAAAAGTGAACAGATTGCTACAAACCCAAGATTTTGGATTAGTGTTTATTACCAATGCCGAAAAAGTAATATTAGAAAGATACGAGGAAAGAGATAAATTACTTGTAAAAAACCTAAGGAAAGGACAAAAAAATCTGCTAAATAATAAAGAATTATCAGAGATTACAAAATCAAATAAATTAAGGGAGAGATTATCAGAAATTCCATTTTTGACAGTTATTTTAGATGAAGTGCATCATGCCTACAAAAATAAAAAAGAAGATAAAAAATCAAGAGAAGCGGTTAATATACTAAACCAAAATAAAAATATAGTTAGTGTGTTGGGATTCTCGGGAACACCTTATGTTAGATACTCAGTAAATATTGGGGACGACAAAATTAAACTAAACCAAATTCAAGATATTGTTTACAATTATCCTCTCAATGAAGGAATCGGTAGATTTCTGAAAGTGCCTGAAGTGAAAAGCGATAATGTTAAAGAAAATTCATTTATTAAAAATGCTTTAACGGATTTCTTTAAAAACTTTGACATTAAATATTCAGATGGCACAAAAAGCAAAATAGCTTTTTATTGTCCCTCTATTAAAATTCTCAACGAAAAAGTTTTGCCAGTAGTAAAAGAATGGTATCAGAAATACAGAAAAAATAAAGAAAATGAATTGCTTAGATATTACTCTAAGGTTAGCAAAGAGAATAAACAATATGAAATTCCAAAAGAGAATTTAGCTCTATTTCATAACTTAGATAAACCCTATTCAGACAAAAGGGTTGTATTGCTTGTAGCAGTAGGGACAGAGGGATGGGACTGTAAGAGTTTAACTGCTATTGCCCTACCAAGACAGAAGACAACAAAGAACTTTGTTCTACAAACAACTTGCCGATGTTTACGAGAGGAAGAGAATGCAGAAAAAGAAAAAGCGTTAATCTATCTTGCAAAAAGCAATTATGAGACATTAGATAAAGAGTTAGGAGAAAATTATCATTTAAAGATTTCTGACTTGAGATTAAAAAGAGAGGAAGAAATTCCAGTAAAAATTAAGAAGCCAAAGCTCGGGAAATTAGAATATAGACAAGTTGGCGCAAAATATAAAATTATAATAGAGAAAGGAATAAATCATAAAAATCAGTTAAAAAACTTTGATTTTAGGGTTTTCAAGAATAAATACAGGTTTGATGAAAAAATAATGATAGGAGAAATAGGTAAATATGGAATAATCAGAGAAGCTTATGTTAAACAAGTTTACGAAGACGAAAATTTAGATTATACTTTTGGCAATTTTATCTACAATATAGCCAACGAGACATTTGGTAAATTAAATGAAACTGACCTATTAAATAATTACGATAAAGAATTAAAAGTTGTTTTTAAAATTATTGAAAAAAATAAGAAATGGATTACTTCTAATCCAAGATTAGAATTGAAAGATATTGTTCACTACATCGCCTCACTTTTAATGGAAGAGGCTAATTATAAAATTGAAATATTTACCAAAAACACGGCAATTGAATTGCTTGAATGGAATGCCGTAAGCCCACAAATGATACTTAGAACCGCTGGGGGAAACTTACTTAAATTTATACCAAAGATTAGAGAGGAAGATATAAAATTATATAAAAAGCATCCTGAGGACTTAGAAGAAGAAGCGAATAATGTCGACCCGCAAAACATTAGTTTCAATTATGTCCCCTATAAAATAGATTCAGCTCTTGAGCAAAATACCTTTTTAGGTATTTTGAAAATAAGTGAATTAGCCGATTTAGAAGTGTATTATAATGGTTATAAGAATAACGAATTACAAACTTTTTATATAGAAACACCAAGAGGAAAATATACTCCTGATTTTTTAATTATTAAAAGAAAAAATGGGGGAAAATACCAAAACAAAAATAATAAAGGTAAAATAGAAAAAATATTGATTATAGAAACAAAAGGAATAATATATTATAACGAAGAATTTAGACAAAAAGAAGCATTTGTTAAAAATGAATTTATTAAATATAATCCAAATTTTAAATATGAATGTTTGCTTGATAAAGAAGGAAAAAATAATTTTAATCAATTTATTGATAAATTAAAAAACAAAATTAAAACATTATGAAAAAACCAAAAAAATACAACTTAACTCCTGCCGAAGGACAAGCTTTACTAAACTTTCAAGGACGGCTTTATCCTAAAACAATAAATCTTTTTGAAACAAAAAAAATTGAAGAAATAAAACAAAAAGGTAATAAGCGATTAAAATTAACAGAAAAAGAGAAAGAAATGCATCCTGATTTTAAAAACTTGCTTGTTCAAGGGGATTGCCTATCAGCTTGTGCTTATCTAAAAAGTAAAGATATTAAAGTTGATTTAATTTATATCGATCCGCCTTTTGCCTCAGGAGCTAACTATGCTAAGAAAATCTATTTGAGAAACGGCGAAAAGACAAAATTTGAAAGTGATGATGTAAGTATTGGCGAGGAAATAATGTATAGTGATATTTGGCAAAAAGAGGACTATCTTAACTGGATTTACGAACGTTTATTAGCTATTAGAGAAATTATGAGTGAGAAAGCCAGTATTTATGTCCATTTGGATTGGCATATTGGTCATTATGTAAAAATAATGCTGGATGAGATATTTGGAGAAGCAAATTTTTTGAATGAAATTGTGTGGTGTTATAGTGGAGCAACTTCTCCTGGTCTTAAGAGTTATGCGAAGAGACACGAAACGATTTTTTGGTATAGTAAGTCCGAGGAAAAGATATTTAATTCTGATGATATTAGACAAGAATATAGTATAGCTTCAAAATCGATGCAGGGCAAAACAAAGATTTTCCATCATGGCAAAAAAGAAATAAAAATAGAATTAAACAAAAAAGGCAAATTCCCAGAGGATTGGATTTATATACCTACAGGGATTGCCATGGCAAAAGAACAAATCAATTACACGACACAAAAGCCCGAAGCTCTGTTAGAAAGAATTATAAAAGCAAGCTCTGACAAAGGAATGCTTGTTGCAGATTTCTTCTGCGGAAGCGGGACTGCTCCAAAGATAGCCTATAATTTAGATAGAAAATTTATTGCTTGCGATATTGGAATAAACGCTATTCAAGCAACAAGAGACAGATTAATTAAAGTAGGGGCTGAATTTGATATTTTGAAAGTTAAAGACGGGATACGATTATTTAGAAATCCTGCCCAGACAACAGCTAAGTTGTTTAGTTTAATTGATGGCTTTAAAAAATCATCAGAGCTTGATTTAGGAAACTTTTGGGACGGCGGAATTGTAAATGAAAAAGGAAATTATGAACCAGTTAAATTTATCGGAATTGATAAAAATCTTACTAAGAAATTATTAGATGTGATATTAGAAGAAATTTATAGGTTAGAAAACACGGAAACGGGTATTAGCAAGGTAAAACTAATTTATGCTTACAAAGATTTAGATGTTGACCAAAGCTATGTGGATAAAACTATTAAAAAAGATGGAAAGACAAATATCAAAATTGGATTAATTGGTCTTGACAACCTATTGGATGAAAAAAAAGAAATGCTATACACTCCAGACAATGCGGACATAGAAGTTAAAAAGCAAGACAAACAATACAAAGTAAAGATTAAAAAATATTTCAGCCCTTATCTAAAAAAGAAAATAGACGAATATAATGCAAAGAAGGTTAAGAATGGACAGCAAGGATTAAAAGACAAAGACGAGATAGAAAAAATAAAAATTAGTAATACTGGACTGGAGTTGATTGAAGCGATACAATTTGACACCACAACGAAGACAGGCGGTATCTGGGAAAGCAATTTAGAATTAGAAGACAAAGCAGGGAATAAAGAAAAGATTAAAGGAGAGTATTTATTAGATACAAAAAAGTTCAAGATGAAAATAAGAAATATCGCAGGAGATGAAATAATAATATCATCCCGAGATTTAAACCTATGAAAGCTATGATACTCGCAAGAGTTTCAACTGGAGAAAAAATAGGACGATAATTATGGACTTAGAAGATATTAAAATGAAGATTAGGAAAACGGAGGAGTGTTTGAAAAAGATGAGAGGGGCAGTATATTTATATAGAGACATATCCGAAGGTGATGGAGGAGAAAGTGATTCTGAGGTAAGTAAAAAGTTAGAAAATTTATTAGAAGAAATAAAGAATTATTTGCCACAAGGATTTGATTTGTGGCACAGTAAGTTAATCCAGCATATTGGGTGGGGACAATATGTTGATTTTTACGACATTTATAATTCAGATATTGCATCAGAACTTAATGCCCTTGATGAATACAAAGAGAAAATTTGCTGTTTTGATGCGATTAGAAAACTTCACCCGCGGATTAATATTTTTTTGGATAGAGTTTTAGAGCGAGACCTTGATGGTTCATTGTCTCTATCATTTAGGTCAATAGATACAAGATTAAGAAGTGTGTTAAACGAGATAACAAAATCCAAGAGTACGGTTCGGATGGTTAAGGAAGTTTTTTGTGAAAAAAAGATGAGAGCTGTTTTGCCTAACGTGAATCAGCAAGCAGTAATTGATTTTATAACAGGCGTGCTTGGGATTGATAGGAATTTTTTTATTCATAACGAATTTGAGGAGTCGGGTTCAATAAATGACCTTCGTTATGTTATTGCGAAAATGATTATATCCTCAGAGGTACATTTTTTGTTAGATAAGTGCGAGATAAAAAAAGGGGGAAAATGGCTTTCTCTGAAAGAAGATATTATCAATTCTTTTTAGATTATTTTTGAGAATTCTACTATTTTTCTCTCAATATTGTCCCAATCAATTATTCTGAACGCGTCCCATATGGGGAGAAGTGGGGCTTTTTTGACAGAAAAGGAGATTTTTGTTATAATAAATTCATGAAACCAAAGATTAAATCAATTCTTATAGGTATTTTAATCGGCGTTATTGCTTTTCCCACCATTACTTTGGGCGGCACTTTCATTTCTTCCCTAATTTAAGGTAAAACCGTAGAGGAAGCAGTCCAAATTTTAGCCGAACAGGTTGATTTTTTGATTGGTAGGGTGGGGGTTGTCGAAACCAAACAAGCTGAACTTGAAAAAGAACAGATTAGATTGGACGCATGCAGAAAAAGAGACGAATTCCTTTATCCTCCTGCGGGTTGGTTAGAGATGCATGGTGGAGCCGGAGGAGGGGCGACAACGAAACGACAGATTGATTACCTTCAAGATGTTCTGGAACAAGGTGAAAAACTTACTGAGGAAGAATTTTTGAACTCCACACACTGGAGCAAACATACCTTAGAAGAGATAAGAAGTGCGATTGATGAAATTCAGGATCGTTGGCAAGAATATCTTAAATATAAAGAAATTTGCGAAGAAGGAACAGAAATGGTGGATAAAAAATAAAGTAAAATTTAATATTGTGAGTAATTTTGAAAAATATGAAAGATAAAAAACAGAAACAAGCATTGAGTGATAAGGAAATAGAAGAATTAAAAATGTT
>Ga0307928_10001862_pt1 | contig 16042 bp, 25 predicted proteins | sample AceLakmetagen232_FD_201815 | JGI IMG/M metagenome (GOLD analysis project Ga0307928, IMG submission 201815) | Saline water microbial communities from Ace Lake, Antarctica - #232 | ecosystem: Environmental > Aquatic > Non-marine Saline and Alkaline > Saline | place: Antarctica: Ace Lake... | reverse complement strand
TAATCAATGCCATTTCAACAATAAGGCAAAATAAAAGGAGTGATATGTAAGATGAAAGAAGAAAACATATCAATACAGAAAAGCACCACATTAAAGAATCTATGTGTACTAAAATAACTTGCTCTTGTAAAACATTTATAGAAAATGGGAAGGTGTAATACTTGTGAAGACTTTAACAAAGAAGGATTATTTTGCCAATTAACTTACTGTAAGTATAATTATAATCTAAAATTAGATTATACCCCTAATTGGCTTACAAAAAAAAACAAAGAAGAACAATTAAAATTTAGGAGATGATAAAAATAGAAAAAGAAATTATTAAAGGAAAAATAGAAGGAATCAATACAGTAATTATGGAGGATTTCACAACTAAATATCAAGTATCTATATTGATGGAGAAGCCACCTAAATTAAAGCTAGGTGAATATGAGGTAACACAATGAAACAAGAATACGCAGTAAGCATACACTTAATTAAAACACCGATAGAACAAAAAACCTTTCAAGAGAAATTAATGTTTAGACTACAAGAACAGTTTTATACATTAATACTTATTAAATTACTAACAGGGCATACTAAAGACTTTCTTAAACTATCTCAAAAAGAAAGAACCGATCCACATCAAGCAGTAGAAACCTTTGTAGGAACTAAAGAAGCATGTCAATTAGAACTAATCAAACTAGAAAAAAATGAACTAAGTAATATTAAAGAAAAGATTCAACAAATAAAAAACAATAAATTCTTTAGAAGGCTTCAAAAAAAGAAACGTGATGAAATAAACCTAATATTAACTAATGAAAAACAAAGCCAACTAGAAAAAAGCCAAGCTTTCTTATTAAAAGTAGGAATTAATCTGTATCTTGATGTAAAAAAAGTAAAAAAATAACTTTTCTTTTTCTTTCTTCTTTGTTTCTCTCTTTTTCAATTTGTAGTAGTAATTTAAGTTATATACATACATGAAACCATGGGACTTAGACTATTATATAGACTTACTAATAGTATATTATATCAATTTTAGAAAGTTATTTATATTATTTAGGTTATTATATATTTTAAGGCGGTGTTATTCAAAAATGAATATGATAAAACATAAAGCAGGTGCAAGTTCTACAGCAGGTATTATAGGATTTGTTATTGCAATTATATTACTTGTTGGTGTGGCTATCCCTATTACTCAAACTGTAATAAATGACGGAAACCTAACAGGAATTACTGCAACAATCGTAGGATTTATCCCAGTATTTTTAGGTATCGGTGGATTAGTTCTAGCGTCTAAAATGTTCGGTGGTAAGTAAGTCAATGTTAAATAATAAGAATAAACTCATTTTGTTTATTCTTATTATTATTTTTTCTCTTTCTTCTTTTGTTTCTGCTTCTGATAACTCTTTTAATTGGGTAAGGTCTTGTGATGTAAGTAATAATTTCTCTTTAGATATTATGACTTCTGGGCATATGTTTAATCATACTGATGGAGGAAATTTCCCAATAACAATAACTAATAATATTGATTATTTTAATATTACTATGTTTGAAGCAGGAATTTTAGTTAATGTTAATTTTTCAAATGATTCTTTAATAGTTAATGAAGCAGGAATTTACAAAGCGGATTTTTCTTATTCTTGGAGTGGTGGAAATCAAGAATTTCAACCTACAATACTTGTTAATTATATTCCTGCTGAAAAATGTGAAGCACATAGAAAACTAGGAACTGGTGGAGATGTAGGAAATGCAGGAGGTATATGTACTTTAAATTTATCTGTTGGAGATAGAGTTAGTTTAGGAATAAAAAATAGTGATCCTCCTCCTTCTAATGCAGATGGTAAAAGTCAAAGCCTAATTATATGGAAAATGCAAATGGGTGTAGGTATCCAAGGAATACAGGGATTTAATGGAACTAATGGTATTGATGGAGTTAATGGTACAGACGGAATCAACGGATCACAAGGTATCCAAGGTATCCAAGGAATACAGGGATTTAATGGAACTAATGGTATTGATGGAGTTAATGGTACAGACGGAATCAACGGATCACAAGGAATACAAGGTATTCAAGGAATACAAGGAATACAAGGTATTCAAGGTATTCAAGGTATTCAAGGAATCAACGGTACAGATGGGATTAATGGAACTGATAGTTTAAATATGTCTTTCTTTGTTTCTAATGGAATATCACCACAAACACCAGTAATTAATTCAAGTATCTTAAATTATCTTTCTGGTTATGGTATCAATGTAACTCAAAATAATTTAAATTTTAGTTTTGATTTTATTTTAGATTTATCTTTTTATAATCAATCAAGCGATATAGACGCTTTGAATATTTCTAAAGCTGATATTTCTAACTGCCCACCTTATACAGCTATGCAAAATACAACTTCTTACGGTGTTCAATGTATACCATTAATTAATGATACAAATACTAACTATTGGAATAAAACAGGCACAGAATTAACTCAAAAGACTTACGGAGATACAATTAATACAACAGGCAACATTTATCCACCAATAGATGAAACATTAAGTTTAGGAACATCAACTGCTAGATTTAATGAAAGTTTCATACAACAAAGAAATACAGGATTATTAGTTAATAATGATATTAATAAAATTATTTTAAATTCATATAGAACAATAACAGTATCAAGTTCTTTTACTGATTTTATAGATAGGACTATTTATTCTGGTTCTACAACTTCTCACGATGATAAATATATTGATAGATATATTGATTATGGAAATTTACCTATATCATTAATTAATAATACAGAAATATATAATTTAATATCTTATGATTCCACAAATATAGAAGTAAGATTAGGGGGGTTTAATAATCTTAATATTGAAAATTATGAACTTTATAATTATTCTGGATTTTTTGTTACAGCACCATACAAACCTATAAGACATAGGGTAGATTATCAAGGTACTTTAAGAGATGAATATAATGGTATAATTAATATTACTGGAAGAAGTAATTTTGCAGGTGTAGGTTATGATACGTGGGTTAAAACTTTTGATATGCCTTTACCAGATGTAAATTATTCATTAGTTACAGGAGAAAAAGAAACTTCTATTTCTAGTATCGATGGTTTTTTTTATGTAGTAACTTCTTGTGCCACTTTTAGTGGTAGAGGAACAACAAGTATATCAGGTATGGCTATGTATGATGTATGGAATGCTTTTGCTAATATTTATATGGGAAAATATATAAATTCAGGAGATTTAGGAAATGCCATAGGTTTTGCTGTTGAAGATTTACCAGAAGAATTATATAAATGTGACTATAGAGTTACAAGAAATACAGATATGAATATAGGTAGATAAGAATGAAAAAAATAATACTTTATATAGCAATTTTAATATTTATTTCTAGCTTTGCCAATGCAGAATTAGAAACATGTCAAGATCAAGTAGAAATAAATACAAACTGTAAGATGATTTCCCCCTCTTTAGTTTGTACTAATTACACATATGACATATTTAACTCAAATACAGGCAGTAAAGTAAAACAAGGGAATTTAACAAATTTAAATAGTACAATATACTATTTTAATTTTACAGAACCAGAAGGAGATTATATAGTAAAATTATGTGATAATACAACAAGGGAGGTCAAAGTAAGAACAATGATAAACGCAATTTTAATAGTTATGGGAGTTTTTTTAATCGGTGCTATTCTAGTAAGTATAGGATTTTGGTTTAAAAATTCTTTTTTAGTAATGACTGGGGGTTTATGGTTTATTCTATCTAGTTTTTTTAATACTGATAAATCATTTCTAGTTTTTGGTTGGAGTGTTATTTTATTCAATATTGTCGTAGGGGCTTTTTTAGTATATCAAAGTATACAAATGTATAATAAAAAAGAACCAAAAGAAAAACGTGATTAAAATAGAAGATAATACACATACACAGGACCACGTAAATCAAGAAGATATGAGCCTATTTGCACAAAATCCACCAGCTTATGATGATATTTCTTTATTTGATAAAAGCGTAGAACCAGATACTAGGCTTTCTGGAAAACTAGCGGTTAGAAACTGGCAAATGGGAAATATTACTAAACAAGGCTATATTCTAGCCTCACATAATATAAATACAGCTATGAAAATGTTTGATATACCTTTTAATTATGGAGGTTTTTTAGCCTCTTCCATAGGTTTAAATATGCTAAAAAGAGAAGATATTAATATTTTATTAAGTAATAGTGTAGAAGGATTTTTAAGAGATAATTTAGTAACTAGAAAACATCAAATAAGTAAAAGTTTTTCTAAAAATAAAGTAGGAAAAGTATTAGATCAAGGAATTAAATAGGTGAAAATATGGAAACAAATATGTTAATTATGTGGATTGTTATTTATGTTGTAATTACAGTTTTTGTAGTAGTCTTTGCATTGACTTATAAATGGTTTATTTTTGGGTGGAAATTATTTTTTTCAGAATTTAGACAAGGTGAAGGACTTCATTTTATAAGAAATGCTTCTGGAAATATAGGAGTGCCTTATATTATAGATTTAAACCAAAAAACCCATGACATAGGGGATAAACAATACGTTATAGATCAAAGCCAATTAAAAGGCAGTAGATTTTTTGGAAAACCTTTCTTAATACATGACTTTGACGATACAATGACAACAGCAGGGCTATACTTTCATCAAAATAATAAAAAAACAGGCAAACCAGATTATTACGAAGATGATGAAGGAAACGAACAACCTATTTTAAAATTTATTAAACCGTCTGTTGCCCTTCCACCAGATGTTTTTAAGGCAATAACATCATCTAAAGCTTTGACTATGGCAATAACAGATTTATTTAAAAAACATAAAACACAAATCTACCTTTTAGTTGGTATTGCAGTTGGAATAGGTATAAGTGCATATTTTAGTTATGAAATGTATGATGTAAAATTACCAGAAATATTTACTCAATTAAAATCAATAAATACAAATATTGACATATTAATTAAAGCGTGTGAAATACAATGAGTAAAATAAATTATAGTAAATTTATCAAATTTAAAATAATTGAAGATAAAAATAGGGTAGTTCATACACAGAAATTCAACCTTAATGATATTAGATTACTCAAAGGCACCGCTTTAGAAATAATAGATGAACTTACAAAAAAAGATAAATTTATATGTGTTGTTTCACAAGATTTTAAAGAGATGTTGGAGAATAAAATATAATGAAAATAAGATTAGAGGATACCTTTTCAATTATAGGGGTTTCTCTTTTAATTGTTTCTTTTTTTCAAGACTTTTTTATTTATCTATCTTTTTCTATAATATTCTTTTTAATATACATTATTTTAAACACAGAGAGGCGATCAAATGAAAATAGAAGAAAATGAATTTAAAAAAACAGAATGTAGAGCATGTGGAACAAAGAAAAGACCAATCTTTTTAAGACAACCCCCAAGAGATAACCAAGATTTTTATTGCGGTAATTGTATGAAGGAAAAAAAACATTTATAAAAATGGACACAAAGCTTGGCGTTAATTGGAAAGGTAGTTTAGAATTTCTTCTTACTCTACAAAGTAACGTATATGTAGATTATAACCAAGTCTTATTATCTATAAAAGGTTATGGCAATTTAGACAGAAATTTAAAGCTTTTACATTGTTCTTTATCTACTTATTACATATCTATAATAAGTAAATTTCAAAAATATTTAGAGAAAAAAAAGGATATTAAATATAACTATAAAGAATTAACAACTAAACAATTTGAGCAAAAAGATATATTAGATATGGTTAGGGTTATTATGGAATTTTCCCAAGAAGCAGGAATATCCGCTATCAATGTAAAAGATGATGTAGATCCAAACGAGGCACTAGGGCATTAATAATGGTTAAAATAACTGATAAAGATTATTATATAGATGGATATTTAAACAGTAATCTTAAACTAGCAAAGACAACAATACATAAAGATTGGGACATGATTTTTTGTGTAGATGGACCAGAAGGTAGCGGTAAATCTGTTTTGACTATGCAAATGGCTTATGCTTGTGATCCTTCTTTTAATAATTCTAGGGTATGTTTTACCCCAAGCGAATTTAGAAAAGCAATATTAACAGCTAACAAATATCAAGCTGTAGTGTATGATGAAGCTTACACAGGGCTTTCTTCTAGGGCAACTATGAGTTTAATTAACAGAACTTTAATATCAATGTTAGCCGAAATAAGACAAAGAAACTTATTTGTTTTTATTGTTATGCCTACTTTTTTTGATTTAGATAAGTATGTAGCATTATGGCGTAGTAGGGCTTTAATACATGTTTACATAGGTAAAAACTTTCAAAGAGGCTTTTTTTCTTTTTACAATATGGATTTAAAAAAAGATTTATACATCAAAGGAAAAAAGTTTTATTCTTATTTCACACCTAAACCAAACTTTAAAGGTAGATTCACTAATTTTTATGTTACAGATGAAAAAGAATACAAGAAAAAGAAAAAAGAAAGTTTAATATTTAGAGAGAAAAAAGCAGAAGAAAGGGAGAAAAAAGCAGAAGTAGAAAAAGAAATGTTTATAAGATTAATGGAATTAAAAGAGGACATACCACATAGTATAAAAATGAAAGTTCTAGCTATGCCACATAGTACATATTTTAGAAAAGTTAAGCAATATAATGAATTAAAATCTTTAGAATAGAAACTTATTTATAATTCTGTGATATACTATTTTTTGATATAAAATATAATATAAAATATAGGAGAGAATAATAAAATAATGCCAGAACCAAAAGCAGGAACACCTAAAAGACCACCTCCAAGACAATTAGGAGGAAGAAAAGGCGTAACTAAGTCAGTTAAATTAATTTCTAGAACAAGAACTCCAACATCTATTTTTAAAAGAATAATTGAAACTACAGGGGGGGTTTTTGTAGGGGATATTTCACAAACACAAATAAATCAAATTAAAGAAAAGAATATAAAAATACAAGAAGAAAATCAAAAAATAGCAGAAGATCAAGGATTTAATAGTGTTGCCGATTTAATTAAAGCAAGACAAGAACAAAGAAGGCAAGAAAGAATATTAAAACCAAAAATAGAAGATAGGGTAAAAAGAAATACCAAAAAAATAGATGGAGTAAATGAATCAATTACCAAACTTATAGATAGGAAATTACAAGAAAGATTAACAAACCTATCTAAAAAAGATTTAAAAATAAATGAAGAACTTTCTTTTATAGAACAAAAAACAGCCAAAGGAAGTGCTAATAGAAAAAATGCAGTAAGTCTTTTAATTAATAATTTACCATTTTTTAATAAAGTAGTAATATCTAAAAGACAGATAAAAGATTTAGTTAATAAAAGCCCAGATCCCATTAAATTTGCAGAAAATACATTTACTGGTCAATCAATTCTACCCCAAATATTGGTAAGACATTATCAAGCTAACAATCTAGCACAATTAGGGGCTTTAGAAAGTGCAAGACGAGGGCAAGGAAAGAAAGTTATCAAAGACATAATAGCAACACATAAAGAACAAAAAGAAGTAAAAAGAGAAGCTATAATACAAGCTTTAAAAGATCCTCAAACTTATTTATTTGCATTACTTGGAACTCCTGCTTTAACAAAATTAAATAAAGTTACAGTAGTTAAAGTATCAAAACCAATAACAGCACCTAAGCCTAACGTTCTATATGTAAATATAAAAAATGGCTTAGTTAAAGTTTTAGAAAAAGGTAAATTAAAGACATTAGGAAAAGCAACACAACCTAAAAAACTAACAACTATGCAATTAAGAAAACAAGTAACAGCTTTAGAAAGAACTAGAATAAAAGATAGAATCACTTCTAAAATAGAACTAACAAAAGGAAAACAATTTAAAGCTTCTAATAAAGTTTCAAGAGCAAAAAGAAAAGTAATAAAAAGAAAACTTATAGAAGATGAAGTAATAGTAAAAAAGAAAACTAGAACTAAATTAAGAAAAATAAAAAGAAAAGAAATAGTAACAAAACTAAAAAATATTAAAAAAGTAAAGAAACAAGCAATAAAAGAAACTAGGCAAAAGAAAGCAAAAAGGACATTATCAAAAGAACAAAGAAAAGCACTTAAAAAAGAACAATTAAAACCACAACCAAAACCTAAAAGAATTAGTCTTAAAAAACAAAGAAAAGAAAAAAGAAAAGCTATTCTTAGACGTTTAAGAATAGTTAAAAAACTAAGAGAAGAAGAATTAAAAGTTACTATTACAAAAAAACCACAACCAAAACAAAGAAAAAAACCCTCTTCTAAATCATTAAGAAAAAGAAAAAGGAAGTTTATTAGAGATAAATTAAAAGAAGAATTAGAATTAAATAAACTTCAAAAAGAAAGAATGGATGCTAAAAAATCAAAAGAAGCAGGGTTTAAGAATAGAGAAGAACAAAGAAAATTTATAGAAATTATAAACAAAATAAAAAAAGTCCAAAAACAAGATATAACAAAAGCTAAAAAAACTAGAATTATAAAACTTTTAGAATCCTCACTAAAAAAAATAGAAACAAGAATATCAAGAAGAAGAATAAAAAAGGTTTCTACCAAAGGAATTAAAACTAAAGAGGCAGGTTTAATTAAAAACTTAGCCAAAATACAAAGAAAAAGAGTAGCCTTTGTAAATACATTGATTAAAAAAAGAACTAAACAACCAAAAGCAAAAAGGACATTATCAAAAGAACAAAGAAAAGAATTAAAAATTAGAATCAAGAAAGAAAGAACAATATTAAATAAAGAAAAAGACTTTTTAAGAAAAGAAATACAAAGGGCAAAAGATGGAGAAACTAAAACAAAATTAAGGATTACACTTAAACAGGATAAATTACAAACTCAAAGATTAAACCAATTAGTTAAGAGTAAGAAAGGAAGCCTTCAAAGACTAGAACCTTTAGTAGAATTTAAAACAATAAAAGTAAAAAGACGAGTTCCTAAGGTTAGAGGTAGAGGAAGAAAAAACCAATTATTAGGGCGTTCTAAAAGACTTATCGAAAGAAGAAAGGGAAAGGTTGGCAAAGTAAATAAAAAGCCATCAATTAAGCCTAAAACACCATCCAAGCTTATAATTATACCAATCTCAAAAGCATTAGATAAATCTTCAATAATTGATAAAATAAATCAATCTGCAAAAGCATTAGATAAATCTTCAATAATTGATAAAATAAATCAATCTGCAAAAGCATTAGATAAACCTATTGAAAAACAAGCAAGAGATCAAGCGATAAAGAATATTCAAGGCTTAACAAATATATCAAAACAACTAACAATACAAGAAACAGACCAAGCTATTAAAAGTGTTCAAGATACTATACAAACATCTAAAGAAATACAAAATATAAAAGCAAGGCAAGTAACTAAACCTAAACCTAAACCTAAACCTAAACCTACCAAACCCAAACCAAGACCAAAACTTAAACCACCTATTGAAAAAGTTATAATCCCTCCTTTTATACCAGAACTACCTAAAAAGAACTCTAAAAGAAAAGTAAGAAAGACTTATAATGTCTTTGTAAGAGAAAACAATAAGCTTCTAAAAGCAAATAACAAACAATTAACTAAAAATAGAGGTAAGAATTTAGGCGTTTACATTACTGATAATTCAAGTTCTGCAAGTTTTAAACTTAAAAGAACAGGAAAAAAAACAGCAAAAGAAGTAAAACTAACAAGTTCAATAAAAAAATATAGAAAAGGAAAAAGATTAAAAAAGTTCACAATAGAAAAAAGAAAACACAGAATTGATACTATAGGAGAACTTAAAGGAATTACAGCAAAAGGTTTAATAGCAAGAAGAAATAAAAACTTTCGTAGAGCAAAAACAAGAGTTAAAAAAAGAAAAGGGCAACCAAGCAAAAAAAGAAAAAGACGAAGTAAAGCAATTTTCGAATTTTAAGGAGAGATCTAAAACAATGAATAAGAAAGGACAAGTACACTCAATATTATTAACGTTTTCTATTTCTATAATCTGTGGTTTAGTTCTAGGTTTATCTTCCCCTATTATAGATTCTTTTAGAATTAATCTTTTAAATGATCCATTAACAGGGTTATTTGTAAAGTTAATTATGTATGCTTTATTTCCTTTATTATGGTCATTATGGCTTATCATTACTATACTATCTGTTAAAGCTAGTATGAGAAGGCAAGAATGAAAAAACTATTATTAATATTAATCTTAATTCTTTTCTCTAGCTTTGCTAGTGCAATAACTCTACAAGAAACTACATTATCATACTATAAAGAAGATATTAATAACAGTTTTGACGATACTATAGGGTTATATAATGGAACAATTAGCGGTGCAACATTTACAACAAATGGAAAAATAAATAACGCTTATAGTTTTGATGGGATTAATGACCAGATTAATTTTATATCAAGAATATTAACCGCACCATACAGTATAAATTTTTGGGTAAAATTAAACGATTTATCAGATTTTGAAGCTATAGCAGGGCTTAATACTGATACTAATAATCAATTAAACCTAGATCCAACAATACCAAGAATCTTTATAGAAGGAAATGTGAACGGTGATAATGCTATATGGACTTATAATAATTTTACAACTACAGAATATGAAATGTTTACTTTCACCGCCCATAATTCAACATCTATAGAAGCCTATGTTAATGGACTATCTTTAGGTAAAATGAATATGTCTAATACTACATTTAGACTTAATACGTTTGGAATTGCAAGAAATGACGGCGTTTATTATTTAAATGGGACTTTAGATGAATTTGGCATATTTAATATATCCTTATCACAACCTAACATAAATAAATTATATTATCATAATATAGGTAACCAATACCCTTATTACCCTTATATTGGTGAAAATTTTTCAATGTCTGCAATAGATTATATAACTTCCTTGGCTATATATAATTTTTCAGCTTTAATAAATGGTACTACATACTATAGCAATATTACAACAGCAGAAATAAAAACAGATTTAAATTCTTTATCACCAACATTATTTAACATTACTGTTTTTGCACCTAATTATTTAAGTAAAACTTATTTGAATTATAATATATCTGCTTTTTTACAAGCTAGATTAAGATTATTAGGGCAGTATGATATATTTATTAGAGATCAATATACTTTAGATTTAATTACTCAAAAAGTAGATATAAATATTTATCATAATGAAACAAAAGAAAACTATTCAACCTCAACAGGAGAATTTTTATATACTTTTAATGAAGATGAATATTTATTAGAATTTATAAGCGATAATTATACAACAAGAAGTTATTATTATAACTTTACTTATGTTGGCAATCTTTCAAATACAGTATATTTACTTAATACAAGTAACATAGTGTCTTTTATTGTTACTGATATAGCAGGATTACCATTAAATGACGCTTTAATAACAATAGAAGCTTTTATTAATGGCACTTTACAAGTAGTTGGAAGTAAGAAAACCGATATTATAGGAAAAGCTAAATTTCCAATACCACCAGATACACAGCACAGAATCACTATATCAAAAGAAAATTATATAACTCAAATATTTAATATCGATACAACAGAAACAGAATATACAGTAAGATTACAATTAGATCAAGTATTTACTTTTGAAAGTGGCATAACAGGAATAGGATATAATTATGCACCAACTAATACAACACTTAAACCCTCTATAGTGCCATTCTCTTTTTATGTTAATGCAACAACAGGAGATATAACATATTTAAAAATTACTATCTTCAATGGATCTACAATAGTTGGAAATATTATAAACTCCTCCCTCCCTTATGGGGGAACTATTAATTTAAATTTTAATACAACTCCTTATAATAATACATTTTTAGAAGTATATTACAGTTATAAAAGAGTAAACTATGAAATAGAAAACGTTATAGTAACATATAGAATAGAAGATAGGACTTTACAGCATACAGGAAGCCTTTTAGGGTTACACAATTTCGCAAAAGAAAATTTAAAACTATCATATAAACTAATCTTATTTACACTTATATTATTAATATCTACAGTAATCCTAGCAAGTTTAGGGGTAAGAAGCGATAAAATAATAATAGGATTAACTATATTCTCTTATTTTATTGCTTTTGGTTTAGGATTTGATGGCTTTATGTTTACACTTATGACTATAATTTATACTATCCTTTATGTTGGGATTCTTGGCGGAATTAAACGTAGGGGAGGAGGCTAAATAATGGATGGAAAATTTATATTTTTATTCATTGTTTGTACTTCTTTATTATCTGTAGGAATTAGTTTTACTTGTTCAGTAAGTGAATTATCATGTGAAGATCAGTTTAACAACGGATTTGTATTAAGATATTTTATTATTGAACCAAGCCAAAACTTATTTAATTCTGGCGGAGAGGGATTTGTTTTAAATGAAGGATTTAGATCTAGTATAGAAGGAAGTCTAACACCAGAAGCAGGAGTAAGCGGACAAAACCCATTTAGTGTGTTCTTAGATGGTCTTAAAATGGTTATAGGATTTTTAACAATTCTAACACCTTTCCCTATTTTAGATATGTTAGCAAGTTTAGGAATACCAATTTATATAATTATGTTCTTAGGAATACCTTTATTTATATTATATATTGTTTCAATGATTGAATTTATTAGAGGGGGTAATTTCTAATGGACCCAATAATTTTAATTGATTATTTCATAAATACATTATATAGTAGTTTTGGGAATTTAGGTTTAACTGTGAGTGTAGTTGCTTTATTTGTATTATTAATGTTTACTTATGTTGCACAATTAGATTTACTTCCTGCTCTTGTAATTACTGGAATACCTTTTTTAATTGGTGGGATTACAGCATTAATTAATATAAAATATGGGATAGGAGTTTTCATTATCTTAGGTGGCTTATTGTTAGCCGTTGGTATAGCAAATTTATTTTTAAATAACTGATTTTATGAATATAACAAAATTATTAGATTGGACTGCTTTTATAGTAGTAATTCTTCTTTATATTTCTATTATTGCATACATTAAAATCTATCCTCATTATACTATATATTCACCAGAAGGCACAGACTATATAGAAGGCATAGCACCTACTTTAGATTGTGATACCAACCCTCATTTTATGGCAGATAAAACAGGCGCAATTTTTATACAACATAAAAGTAAATTGTGCTTAGTTAAAAACTTACCAACAACACAAGATAATCTATATATGCGTTTTCATTTTCCTTTCTTATATTATGTTATAATGAATCAAGCATGGATTCTATTAGGTATCATTATATTTGCTCTACGTGGTTATATAGCTAAAGATGGTATAACTAGATTTAAAATAGATTTAAAAGAAAAAAAAACATTTTGGAAAGAATCTTTTAAGAAATTTAAAGATAACCTTCCAGACGAATTTAAAGACAAATAAGACATTATTATTTTATTCAACTAATTCTATGTTCAAAAGAAAAAAAGCCCTAAATGTAAAGAATTAGATGGTAGCTAGTACGTTTTTGACACACTTAGGGCAAGACATAGACAACAATCTCAAAGCATAAACATTCACTTCTTTTTCTTCTTTGCTTTAGTTTGCCAATAAGGAGATTTACAGTTAGGGCAAACCTTAGGCAAGGATTTATCCTTGCCTTTTCTAAGTTGCCACTTGTGTTTACATCTCAAACACAAACACCCCTTAATCCCCATGTCGACCAATTTAGTTCTTTTATTTATCATAAAAATAAGTAAAGTACAACAAGTATATAAACCTTACTATATGATTAACTAATCTATGATTAACGAAAGGTTTATATAATATCTATGCTTTCTATATTTTGAAACAAACGTTTTGGAGGCGAAAACAAATGGAAACAATAAAAATCAACAAAGACGCAAAAAAGATAATAAACAGAATAAAAAAAACATTACATTATAGCGATTCTACTGCAATATTAACTTTAGATCAGTTTATTAGATTTAAAACAAAAATGAAGTCTTAAAATGCAAAACATAAAAAAACATTTTCTACTAAAAAAGAAAGATTCACTACAAAAAAAAATAAAAAAACAAAATAGAAAACTTCAAGATAAACTAGAAATTGCTAAATTAGAAAATGATATAAAACTTAAAGAAGAAAGTTTAAAGCCAACATTCACAAAAGAAGATATACAATTACTAAAACAACAAGAATTAAAAAAAACAGAAGATCAAGAAAAAAGAAAAACCATAGCTAAAAATATATTTCTTGGTATATGGAATATACTAAAGGGTATAGTAGAAGGAATTACGGAAGTATTAAACTATCTTGGTGGCGACAATAAGAAAACTAAAAAGAAGGGGAAAAAATGAAAACAATAATCTATAAAGTAATTGTTGAAGAAATTAAAACAATATCTTCTAAAGAATACAAAGAAGCACCAGAAGATTCATATAACAAAATCAACAATATCATAGACGAAAAGAGAAAAGAACTCAAAGATAAAACAAAAAAGGAAAACATTAGATACGATGTTTATGCTTTAAAAGTTAGGGAAGAATGAATATTAAACAACCTCTTTCTTACGGCAACCAAGTAACACTCCTTCGTTGCCGTAAGTTTTTATTTAATTGGAAGGTAAGGTACTTAGGGGTATTTGTTTTCGCACCTCGTTTACTGTTTTCTAATACCTTGCCTTCCATATCTAAATCAATGGAGTTGATTTGAATGGCATACTTAGAAAAAATATATATTGATATTATAGCGGGAACTGATATAAGAAACGCTTGTGAAGAGGCAAAAGCATTAACAATTAAAAGAAAAGCAACAGTTTTTTTTAATTTTAATGGTGTTGAAATGGAAATACAAAGATATACTAAGATAGATGAATCTATACAACAATATTATAAAAAATTAAAAGAAGAGAAATGAAGGTAACCTAAAATGTATAACGAACTAAAAATAGATAATAAAGTAGAACTATCAAATAAAGAAAAGATTATTTTAAAGACTTTAGAAACATTTGCAGATAATTATAAAACTTCTATAGATGATAGAGAAAGAAAAGATACAGATGTAACAGCTTATAGTTTTTTAATACGATCAAGTCCAACTTATGAAGCTATGGAAAATAATTTATTAAGTTATGATATTATGAAGGGGAAAAATTAAGATGGCAAAAGAAAAAGAAAAGAAGTGTAATAAATTAGCAGTAGCAGTTTCAATAATTATTTTATTTATAGTTTGTATAGGGTTATCCATAATGATTACATATTTAAATAAAGGATTAGATGAATTAAAACAACTAGCAATACAAGAAACAGAATATAAATATACATTTATAGAACTTAATGATAAAAATAAAATCTTTTCTAATGTTGAAGCTTATCTTTGTTCTAATGAAGTTGATACACAATATTTGAAAAAAGCAAATGGGTATTTATATATTTCAACTTGGAAAGATGGAAAAGTTCCACATAGTATAGGAAGTTGCTATATAAAAATAAAAATAGATTAAAATGTTAGTAACAGATAGAGATTACGCATTAGACAAAGGAAAAAAAACCTTAATGAAAATGGGCTATATATTTAATCAAGCAATACCTATGAATCTTGGAAGGTATCAAATCCTAGAAGGTAAAGGATCTTGTAACATTCTATTAATTTATAAAAAAGAAATGTTTTTAAAATTTGGTACAATGTTTAGACATGAAGGAAAAACAGGCTTAGGCGAATCTATAAACAGGCAACATATAAAAAAAGCTTTCATAAGAGATTGTAAATTAATTGCACGTATAGATAAAGATGGAAATTTACTTTTAGCTAGTCTATCAGAATTTAGAGAATCTGGTGTAAAATGGACTAATAAAGAAGGTATTGAAGTTATAAGTAATTCAATACATCTGTTTAAGAATTATAATAGTTTAGATTCTGCTTATAATGATATGATTAGAGAAGATTCAACTTTAAGGGATTGGCAAACAAGCTAATAAGATATAATGAGGTAAGCAAATGAAACCCTCTACCCACTAAAGTAGGTAGTTTCCAAAAAACAAAAGAAAAATGGTAAAAACAAAAATACCTCACAAATGTGATTATTGTAATTGTCAATTATATTTAGAGAATAGAGTTTATGT
>Ga0307928_10001861_pt1 | contig 16042 bp, 25 predicted proteins | sample AceLakmetagen232_FD_201815 | JGI IMG/M metagenome (GOLD analysis project Ga0307928, IMG submission 201815) | Saline water microbial communities from Ace Lake, Antarctica - #232 | ecosystem: Environmental > Aquatic > Non-marine Saline and Alkaline > Saline | place: Antarctica: Ace Lake... | reverse complement strand
CATATATACTGCAATATATATGTTAGAGCATAACTGTCTTTATATAATAAATTAATTATTAGATTTACATGGAAGTTAAAGAGGACAGACAGACCACGATGCAAGAATTTGGAGTAAAACAAGTTGGTCTTAAGATGGAAGCATACAATATTTTAGAAGGAATGAAAAGACAATTAATAAAAAAACATAAGAAATATTTTACTTTTTCAGATGCTATTATTGAATTGAAAAATAAAAGAAAAGAGACTAATATTGAATTTACTAGAGAAGAGGTAATTCAAATAAAAAATAAACTGAAAGGAGGTAACAAGTAATGGATACAAAAATATATTTTGAGACATGGGCAGAAAAATTATCAGTGCCAATTGAAAATATTCAATCCGAATTTGATAGTTTGTTAAAAGAAGAACAAACAATTCATAAAACTTTAGATGACGAAGACCAGCAAAAACGTGCTCTTCAGAGATTAGTATTATTATATAAGAAACAACTTAGAAGTCCTGCAATTGGTTTTGAAGGAATGATTATTGGAGTTGGAGATTTATTTGATACTGCTAAGAAAATGAGAGAAGCAGCAATGGATGCTTTTAGAATAAATCCTCATGATGCAATCCAGAATAGAATAACTGATGATATTGGAAATCCTTTAGACACCAGAGAAGTATTTGGAACTGGAAGAAAAAATCAAGATTTTGGTAAACTTTTACCACAGCATAGTTATATTAGAAATGTTGTTGGTCTTGCATTAAGAACTAATGCTGAAGAATCACCAAAGACATTTTCACTAACTTTGAATGGAGATAAAGCAGAGCATCTTAAATTTCCAATGTTTAAACCTGTAAGATTTAGAGCAATAAATAAGTCTGAAGAGAATGCAAATCAGTTTATTTTGAATGGTTCAACAGTTACGACATTTACTATTGACGAAAATATTAAAATGCCAGCTCCTGCTGATGTTTTAAATAAAAGTTGTAAAGAAATGTTTGTTTCGCTAGGAAATATTCAAGAATATCATACTGCAAATAAAGATGATTTTAATAGATTAGCTTTAATTGAAGGAGATGTTTCAATAATTGGAACAGAGCCTACAAGTGTTGGGAATAGATTAATGGTTATTGAAGACATGAACAGACCAATTGATGATTTTGAAACAGCCGGTTTAACATGTTGGGTGCCAAAAAGTACAAATATTGATTTTGGAGAAGGTAGCAAAGTTATTGTGGTTGGTAAAACTTCACAAGGTAAATCAAGAGATAATCCAAATGAGCTTGGTGATGTTATGATGAATGTTCTAGGGATTTATGCAATTCCTGAATATAAAATCGAGCCATTAACTGATGATAATATTGATGAAGCTATAGCTGAAACTCAAGAAAAACTTGATGCTGATAAAACTGAAGTTAAAGAAAATTTAGGAAATGAACCAGCAATTGAAAAGGTAAAAGAAATTCAAACGGAGATAACATCATGGTAAATCAAAATCTAAAGGAGGACAATATGGAAGATACAGAAACTGTTGATGACCAAGTTGAAACAACTGAAGAAATTGAAGAAGACGAAGAGTAAGCGTCATAAAATAATTTATTTTTATTTTTTAATTTACTCAAAAAAAGAAACAAAAGAAAATGGCAAACATAAATCAAGTAAAACATTGGCTAAGAGCCGGAAAGAAAGTAGCAAGACCAACTTGGAAAGAAAATTCTTATTGGACTCTTAGTGCTGATGGATATGGAAGAATACTTTATTCAGATGGAACTGCTGCTAGTATCCATTTAAAGCAGTTAGAAGAGATTGACTGGGAAATTTATAAAGAAAAAATAATAGTTGCAGATATATTAATAGATATTACAAAAGCCGGATATAAGGAAAATGATTATGAAAAAGGATATGGAAATATGATGAATAAAATTTCTGATATAATAAATAAAATAGGAGTTAAAAAAATAAAATGGTAGGATGGGATGATAATGTACAAGAAGTGAAAGAAAAAGAAGCTCCAAAAAAGCCAATACAATTTACAACTCTTGGAGAAGCCAAAGACAAAAGAGGATTAAAGATTGGAATTTATGGTGATTATGCTACAGGCAAGACACATTTTGGATTAACAGCAGCTGAACCAATATTTATTATCGATACTGAAATGGGAGCATCACCGCTTGCTCATTCATTTGAAGGTAAAGATATTAGAATATTAGATGTTGCTGAAAAGGATGGAACAAAATCATATCAAAAGATTATAGAAGCTGTAGAATATATTTCCAAACAAGAAAAGGTTGGAACAGTAATCATAGATAGCATTACAGACCTTTGGGAATTTTCTCAAGAATATGCTAAAGTAAATATTTTTAAGATTAAACCAGAACAAAGATTAGCACAACAATGGGATTGGGGAGTAATTAATAAATGCTACATGAAAGTTTTAATGAACCTTTTGAAAATAGAATGTAATTTAATTGTTACCGCAAGAGAAGCAGAAGTATATGCTGGAGCTGGTCAAGTAACAAATCAAGTTAAACCAAAATGGCAAAAAGCTACAGGATTTTGGGTAGATGTGGTAATTCATAATATAAAGAAATTTGATAAACTAGGAAAGACAAATTTTAATTCCACAGTTGAAAAGTGCAGACAATATGGTGGAGTTATGGGAAAGAGTTTTGACAATTTGAATTTTAAAATGCTGGAAGAAGAATTAAATAAGGTAAAGATAGAATGAATAAAAAATTATATGTCTGTAGCCACTGTGGAATGACTCATTTTAAAGTACGAAAACCAAAAAAATGTAGATGGTGCAAAAGAGTATTTGCTGATAGTTATGAGTTGAAAAGCATTGTTCTGAAATGAATAGGAGAACTAGAAGACAAAAAGAAATTGAATGGACAGACTTGCCTGAAGAAGAGAAGAGAAAATATAATGGCTTTGAAGGTTATTGTAAAGGCTACAAAGAAATGATATTTCAAATAAAAAAATAAAAACAAAAGAGATGGAAAAAAAACATAAAAATATAAAACATATTGGATTTGAAGAGTTTCAAATTAGATGCCAAGACCTTGCCAATGAAATTTCTACTAACAAAAATATAAAATATATTTTTGGTGTTCCGAAAGCAGGATTAATTCCAGCAGTACAAATTGCATACATGGCTGGACTTCCATTAACATTTGCTCCAAATGGACACAATACTGCCATAATAGATGACTGTTTAGACTCTGGAGCAACACGACATTCATTTGCTAATTTTCCATATTTCTTTCCTCTGATAGATAAACAATTTGAAAAGGTAACTAAATGGGTAAGGTTCTGGTGGATAAAAGATGATGCATAAACATAAATGGTCTGTCTTGAGAAAAGAAAGAAGATGTATTGGTCATGAATTTTTTACTAATCATAAAAATGGTTTTGAAACATGTATGCAATTAGGTTTTTGTGATGACCCAAAAGGTGGCGGACATAAAGATTATTTCATATTTGCTTGCGAATGTGGTGCACAAAAAGAGATAGAAACTAAAGAAAGCAAAAGGGCATGGAGTAAAAAATGATAAAAATAAAAGAACATCTTAAAGAATTTTTAACGATAGTAAAGATAGTCAAAGACATATCATATGAAACTGATTATTCATTTACACCAGAAGGAATTAAAATAAAAGCAGTTGACCCTAGTGGAACTTATTTGGGAATTTTTAATATTTCAAAAGATGCATTTGATAAATACGAAATTGAAAAAGAACAAACTATTACACTTCAAAATGATTTGTTTTCAAAACTAATAAAAAAAGTTGGAAAGACAGAACTAAATATTAAATTACTAGAAGATAAAATCCAAGTAAGTAATAACAAAGATAAATTTATTTTGAAGTTTTTTATTGGCCAAGCTGATGAAAGACCAGATCCAAGTACTAAATGTACATCTCTTTGGAATATTGACTCGTCTGAATTTTCAAAAATAATAACAGACATGTCAAGTTTGGGAGATGTCTGTCAATTAATATCATCGGATGACCTAATAATAAAAATGAAATCAAATATGGTTGAAGGAGAGACTATAACAACTGCAACAAAAATACAGAATGAAAAATGTAAATGTTATTATGATTTAAACTTTTTGTCTCCCACAATAGCTATCAAAGATTTATTTGAAAATATAATATTAGGTTTTGGCAATGATACTCCGTGTGTCATAGAAGGAAACAATGCATGGTTAAATTTTGTGTATACAGCTGCACAGAGGGCAGAATAATGGCAAAAAGAAAACCAAGTATTAATCAGAATGCAAAAGCAAAATTTATAAAAGTGATTTGTAAAAATTGTGGAGCTGAAAATGTTTTGTTTAGCAGAGCAACGATAAGAGTTAGATGTCCAGCATGCAATGAAATTCAAACTGTTCCAAAAGGTGGAAAGTGTAAATTAATAAACTGCAAAGTAAAGGAAGAATTAATATGAGTAAAAATTATATTTTAGGTGGTGGAATAGCAGGATTAATTTGGGCATATTATAATTCTACATTTACAATTATTACTGAAGCAGTTGGAGGACAATTTAATAACCATTTTTCAATGGGACCACGATTTTTAGAAGACAATGAATTTTCAAGAAAGCTTTTAACAGATCTTGAGATACCGGCTATACCACAAACCATCCATATTGGATATCAAGAGGATGATGGAATATCAGATACTGACAATATAAGATTTTTTAAAAAATATTATGAAAAAAGTAGAGGTGAAGATTATTCTTTATGCAAAGATAAAACAGTAATGAATTGCAGAAGACTCAAGATGGATATACTAAATGTGGATTTTCCAAAACTTATTGAGCTGCTTATAGAAAAGGTTGGAGAAAAAAGAATTATCTATAGCAAGATTTATAAGATTGAAACTGATACAAAAAAAATTCATGTCAAAAAAGATAAGGTAGACCTCGATTATGACAGAATAGTATCTTCAATTCCAGTTGGTGCTTTTTATAAAATCGCTAACAAAAAGGCTGATGAGTATTATGCAAAAGACATGACTTATGTTTTGCTTAAACCAAACTTTGCAGATTTGAAAGATTTTGATTTTGTATATTGCTGTGGGAAAACTCCATACCATAGACTTACAAAAACTAAAGATGGCATCGTGGCAGAATTATTGGGATGGAAATCTGAAGAGGATATTAAATTATTGTTTCCTGATTATGTAGCTTATAGGTGCATACCAAATGCTCAAATTATAAGTGGGCCCATTAAAGAAAATTTTAATAAAGATATTCAGTTTATAGGAAGATATGGAAGATGGGATAGAGAATGGAAAACTGAGAAGGTAATTGAGGAGGCAATAAAATATGAATAATAATATTTGGCAAATTAGAGAAGAGAAAAAAATATGCTGTCTTGATATTGATGGTGTCTTAAATGATTATCCAAAATGTTGGGTGGATTATATAAATTCTTCTACAGAAAATAATTTTAAAGATTTAAATGAAGCAAAAGCAACAATTGCTTATGATAAATATAGAAAATTAAAAGAAAAATATAGAACATCAGGAGTCAAAGAAACACTTGCTGCAAATCCACAAGCATCTAGAGTTACCAAAGCATTAAAAGGATTAGAATATTCAATTGTATTGATGACTGCAAGACCAGCACATGAATATCCAACTTTGTATACACAGACAATGAATTGGCTTAAAAATAATGAAATAGAACATGATTATATTTTCTTTGAAGAAAGAAATAAACATTCTAAAATTCTTTCAGAAGTTCCTCATATGAAATTTATGGTTGAAGACAATAGCTATAATGCAAATCAAATTAGCAAATGGGGATATAAAGTTTTTTTAATGGAGACTCAATATAATAAAGGTTTAAAGCTTGGAAGAAATGTAACTTCTATTAATAAATTAGAAAAAGTTTTGGAGGGTCTAAAATGAAAACTTTAGAAAAAATGTTTGAGACTCAGAAGGAATTTTCTGGACACTGGAAAAATTTTGATAGTATGAATGACAAGCAAAAAGAAGATACTACTAATGATTTTCTTTTAGATTTATATGATGAAGTTTCTGAAATAAGAAGAGCAAATAATTCAAAAGCTTGGAAGAAAACTGCAGATAAAGATATGATAGCTGAAGAAGTTGGTGATGCTTTTGCTTATCTAGTAAGCATTTGCCATTGCTATGGAATTTCTGCAGATACTTTTGCAAATACATATTTTAACAAAATGGAATTAAATGAACAAAATTACAACAGGAGGGAAGATGAAAAGAGAAGAACAATTTAAAAAAATTGCAGAAGAATGTCAAGCTTTATTTGAAGAAAAAAATGCAGCATATGGAGATGATTATTTTTCAAGTAGTTATTCAGAACTAGAAAGATGGCTATCTATAAAAAGAAAAGTTGCAAGACTAACCTCTAAATATGAAAAAGGAAATGAAGGAATGCCTGAAGAGACTATTAAAGATACTTGGATGGATTTGGCTATATATTCTATAATGGAATTAATTTTATTGAAAGGAGACAAATTTTAAGATGAAACTTGATGTAGGCTGTGGAAAAAATAAAAGAGAAGGATACATAGGACTAGATATTAATAATCTTGTTGGAGTGGATTATATTATTAATCTTGATGAACAAAAATTGCCCTTTGAAGATAACTCTGTTAAAGAAATTTATACTCATCATACCCTTGAGCATTGTCAAAATATTATTTCTATCATGAATGAATTTTATAGAGTATGTAAACCAAATGCAAAGATTAAAATTATTGTACCTTATGGCTACTCACACCAATTTACTCAGGATCCAACTCATAAGACTGCATTTAATGAAGACACATTTAGAAAATATTTTTGCAACTCTGAATATGTCAAAGCATTTTCTAATTATGGCATTGATGGTTTTTTTGAAGAAATAGATATTCATATTCATGGAAAAGATATAAATCATCTTGAACTTCATGCTGAATTAAAAGTTATAAAGGAAGAAAAAAAATAATGGCAAAATTAATTGATATACAAGACGACTGTTATTTTATTAAATTAGATAATGATAATTGGAATTATTTAAAAAAACTTTCACATGAAAGATGGTTAATTAAAACCGGTGATAAATGTGAAGCAGATGAAGAAAAAACTTTTATAGGAAACTGTGTAGAGTTTGCAGTAGAATATCTGTGTTCTCTTGCTTTAAAATCTCATGAATATAAATTTAGTTATGACAAAAATTTTAAAGGAAATTCTTATGGAAATGATGCAGTAATATTAGGAGAAATTGCTGAAATTAAATCAACAGGAAGAGATGGAGGAAATAGTGCTGGAGAAATTGCAAGATGGACTCAAAAAGCAGATATATTAGATAAACAAATTAAAGGAAATTTTATAATGTGTAATCTTATTAAAAATAAACAGACTGTTATAATAAAACGATTTTTAAAAGATACAGTTTATAATAAAAATTTTGAAAATTGGATAGAAGATGGCATGTTTCATCCACCTATGCTTGAAACAGAAAAATTAAAATATCTTGATAAAAGATTTGAAAACTTAAAAATTGAAAGACAAAATAATTACATTAAAGAAATTAGTAATTCAGATAAAACAACAGAAGAAATTGTTCATGATTTTCTTAAAAGAATTGATGCAGAAATAATTTCCAAAGAAGAATTTGTTTATAAAAATAAAAAAGTTTTTATTGATTATCATCCATTTGACCATAGTGATGACATTATTATTCATGAAGACACTATTGATAAATATGATAATTTTTTATTAGTAAAAACAGGAGCATCCCAGACAAGAATTCCAGGATGGTGTTCAAAAGAGCAATTAAAATCAACTCAAAAAAGAGATATTTATAGAAATGGTAAATTTTATTATCTTGTTAATGATGTAAATTTAAAAGATTTAAGTGTCTTTGAATTAGCAGAAGAAAAAGTTCTTAAAACAAAATTCGTTATCAACAAACAAAAAGCAGATACTCTTGCAGGAAAAGAATATATTGATAGTATTTTAGCAGGACTTCATTATTTTGCAAAAAAAGCAGGAATATTTTTTAAAGATATTAATCAAAAAAATGAATGTGTCTTGGGAGACAAAAAAGTAAAAATTTATACAAGAGATATTTTATCAGATGAAGATATGCTTGTTTATGAAAGTTATTATAAAAAACATCCTGAAATAGATATTTATATTACTTGTAAAATAAAAGGTGGAGATTATTGGTATGTTGGATATACCACAAGAGAAGTTGTAGAAAATACAAGGATTGTAAAAATGATAGGTAGTGAAAATGAAAATGAAAGCTCAGAGATAAGAAGAATTTTTGCAGAGCAGTATAGTCCAATATCAGACTTAATAAAAATTTACGAAGAAGAAAAAGAAAAAGAAATAATAATTAAACAATCTTATGTACCTCTTCATGTCCATTCAGAATTTTCTATTGGAGATGGATTTGGAACAATTAATTATATTGCAGAAAATTTATATAAGAAAGGATTTAAAGGTGCAGCATTAACTGACCATGGAACATTAGCAGGTGTTTGGTATTTCCAGAAAGCACTTCTTGAAAAAGGATTAAAGCCAATCATTGGCAGTGAGTTTTATGTAAAAATTCCAGAGACAGAGCAAAGAATGCATATTGTTTTAATTGCAAAAACAAAAGAAGGATGGCAAAATTTAATTAAATTACAAAGTTTTGCAGTTAGAGACCATTTTTATTATAAACCAATAGTCCATATAGACGAAATTTTAAAATATAGCAAAGGCATTATTGCATCATCTGCTTGTATGTCAGGAATTATTCCAGCATTGCTTATTGCTAACCAGAAAGAACTTGCAGAAGAATATTTATTAAAATTAAAAGATGCATTTGGAGAAGATTTTTATGGAGAAATAATGCTGCACACTATCGAAAATAATCAAGAAATAATGAAACAGTTATATGAGCTTTGTGGTGTGCATAATATCAAATGCATATTTACCACAGACAGCCATTATCCCAATGCTAAAGACAAAAAATATCACGAAGCAATAAAAGCAATTGGTAGGAAAACTAAATATGGAGAAGCAGGATTTAGTGATGATTGTTTTTATCTAATGACAGATGAAGAAATAAAAGAAAGGATAGGTAGCAATGAACAGACAAAATGGTTAGAGCCAATCATGGATGAGCTTAAACTGAATACCAATGAAATATTTGACAAAGTTGATTTTTTAATCGAGCCACCAAATGAAATTGATACATTACCAAAATTATTTAAAAGCCAAGAAGAAAGGAAAACAAAATTGAAAGAATTATGCCTTGCTGGTCTTGAAAAATATACGCCATATAAATATGAAGGAAAAATAAAAGAACAATTAGATTTAGAAATGAATAGGGTTTTTGAAAAGCATTATGAAAATTATTTTTTAATAGTTTATGATTTGATAAAGTATGCAAAAGAAAATGGAATAATGTGCGGTCCAGGAAGAGGAAGTGTTGGTGCAAGTTTATTGGCATACTCTTTAAATATTACTGGATGCGATCCAATAAAGTTTAATTTATTATTTGATAGATTTATGTCAGAGATAAGAAGAGACATGCCTGATGTTGATATGGATTTTCAGGACTCTAAAAGATATAAAATTTTTGATTATCTCAGAAAAGAGTATGGAGAAAATAATTGTGTAAAAGTTGCAACTTATTCAAGATTCCATCCAAAAGGAATTCTTAGAGATATTGGAAGAATTTATAGCATCCCGATACAAGAAATAGAAAAAATATGTTCACTTGTAATTGAAAGAAGTGGAGGAGATGCAAGAGCTAGTTTTGGTCTACACGATACTTTTGAAGAATACCAAGAAGCAAAAGACTTTAAAATAAAATATCCAGATGCAACTGATGTTGCGATAAAACTTGAAGGACACATAAGACATAAAGGCATTCATGCTGCAGCAATGATTGTAACAGAAAAAGACATTAATAATTATGTTCCGATAGGAAAAACAAGTGGTGAGATTGTTGTGGAATGGGAAAAGCAATTAGCAGAAGATATGAAGCTTATTAAATTTGATATCTTAGGACTGAAAACATTATCTGTTATTTCTGATTGCATAAAAGACTCTGGAATTGAACCTCCAAATACTTTTGATGATGTAGCAGTATTTGAAAAAGTTTTTAAAAAAGGAAAGACTCTTGGAGTTTTCCAAGCAGAAACAGTTGGCATGGGCAAATTGATTAAACAATTACAGACAAGTGACTTCAAAACTTTATATCATGCAACAACTTTGTTTAGACCATCAGCTTTACATAGTGGGCAAACGATGATGTATGTAAACAGAAAACTTGGAAAAGAAGATGTAAAATATGAACATCCATTATTGGAAAAATTGACAGAAGATACTCTTGGAACAATAATGTTTCAAGAACAAATCATGCAAATTATGCATAATATTGGAGGAATGTCTTGGGCAACAGCAGAAATGGCAAGAAAAGTTATTACAAAAAGTAAAGGTAAAAAAGCTTTTGAAGAGATGAGAGCAGAATTTGTTGAGAATGCAAATAATCTTCATGGCATGCCTACAAAAGAAGCTGAAAAATTATATGATGTTGTTTCAACTTTTGGGTCATATGGATTTAATATGGCACATGCAGTTGAGTATTCAATAATAAGTTATTGGTGTGCCTATTACAAAACTCATTATCCTCTTGCATTTTATAAAGCAATTTTAAAATATGAAACTGATGCTGTAAAGTTAAGTGGTTACTTAGATGATGCTAAGATGAATGGAATTGAAATTGAATATCCTAATATAAATTTATCTGGGATTCACTATAAAATAAAAAATGAAAAAATTTATTCAGGTTTCAATTCAATAAAAGGAATTGGAGATAAAACTGCTGAAAAAATAATTAAATATCAGCCATATGAAAATTTTGAAAGATTTCTTTCAGAGAGTGGAACAAGTAAATCAGTTCTTAAAAAATTAATTATTGCTGATTGTTTTAGAGATTTTGGAATCAATAAAAAAGTATGCTGTTCAAATGAAATAAAAAATGTCCAGAATTATTATGACAAAATTCTTCCAGACTTTTCAGAATTTGAGCATGCTGAATTAATAATGGGAAACACCACACTTAAACCTAAAATAGATTTAATCAATACATATGATTTTGGTGAAATGGATTTTATAAATATCTCTGACCTTGGAGAAGAATATGGAGGACAGCTTGGATGCGTAAGAGGAATTGTAACAGCTATTATAAACAAAGATAAATTAATACTACAAGGAATAAGAGACCATGCTCATCAATTTGAAAACCATATGTTTTATCTTAATCTTAATGATGGTACAGGAAATTTAGCCATTCAAGTCAATCCTTGGACATACGATAAATATAAAGACATAATCAGAGAACTTGAAGGCAAACCAATTGTGGTGTATGGAAAATTTGCAAAATCAGGACAAAAAGTATATGCAGAGTTAATAGAAATTCCACAAGAAACATTTGACATAACTGAATTATACAAAAATTTAAAAGGAAGCATACCTATTATTATATCAGCTACTCCTGCAGTAAGCAAAAAAGGAAATTCATATTATAGAATTAAAATAAATGATGAAGCAGAAGGACTTTGTTTTAAATCGCCAAGAAGATTATATGCAGGGATGCTTGTAAATTATAAAATATCACAAAAACCATTCATGGAGATAAAAATAAGATGAAGAATAAATTTATACTTGACGCTTGCTGTGGAGGCCGTATGTTTTGGAAAAATAAAAACCATTCAAATGTAATCTTTCAAGACATAAGAAAAGATATATTACCGTTAAAAGAGCAATATAAAAGTAATTTTACAGTTGAACCAGATATAATTGGAGATTTTAGAGATATGAATTTTGAAGAGAAAAGTTTTAAGATGGTTGTATTTGACCCACCACATATGTTTATGAATGAGAAAGCTTGGATGACTAAAAAATACGGAACATTAAAAGATACTAATTGGCAAGAAGATATTAAAAAAGGCTTTGATGAATGTTGGAGAATTCTTGATGATTTCGGAACATTAATTTTTAAATGGAATAACCAGTGTATTGGAATAAAAGAAATTAAGCTTTTATTCCCATCAGAGCCTTTAATTGAAAACAGAATTGGAACAAAAGGCAAAACAACTTATTGGTTTATTTTTATGAAAATACCAGAGGTGTTAAAATGAAACCAAAAGCAACATTAGTAAATCATACGCCAAATCCAATTGAAACTATGTGCTGGACAAGAAGAGTAATGCACGCTCCTATTCCAGATACCCTTGAGGAACTTAAAAATAATCCTAAAAAATGGCTTGGCATGCCAGTCAACCAATATGTAAAAGATGTTCTTTTCCAAGACGGAATGCCAACATTCCTTGAATGTGTGAGTCTTACTTTTAAACTTGAAAATGTTTCAAGAGCACTTCAGCAGCAATTGACTAGACACAGAATTGGATTTAGTTATTCTATTCAAAGCATGAGATGCATAGATCTGCCAAATTTTGCAGACGATGGCATTTATTGTAACCCTTTTAAAGAAGGGACAGAAAGATATATTGCTTACCATAAAAAAATGCTAAACATCCAAGAGGAATATAGACAGGCATTAAAAGAAGGTGTTCCAACTCAAGATGCAAGAGGATTATTACCTATGAATATACACTCTACAATCACCTTCTCGTGCTCTCTAAGAGCTTTTATTGCTATGATTAATAAAAGGTTATGTCTAAAAACACAAGGTGAATTTAGAGAAGTTGCAAATCTGATGGTCAAAGAAATTAGTAAAAAAATGGACAAAAGAATTTTGAAATGGATTGGACCACCTTGCAAAACCCAAGGATATTGTATGATGAAAGGAGAAAATGAACAACAATTAAAAGAAAATAAATTAACAGGAAGACAAAATACAGAGTATGTTTGTCCACTATATATAGAACTTTTTAAAAAATGAATAACCAAATACAAGGCAAAAAAAATAAAGCAAGTGGTGCAGACTTTGAGTTACGAGTTAGAAAAGATTTAGAAAATAAAGGCTGGGTTGTTGACAAATGGAGTAACCAAGTTGAATTTGATTATGTTAATATGGGAGAAATAACTGAAGATTCAAAACCAACGCATGGTAAAATAATTCCAGCAAAACATAAATGGAATGGTCCAAATAGACCAATGGCTTTTGGAACCGGCTTTCCAGATTTTATTGCATTTAGAAGAAAAGGAATTATTGTTGGAACTTATGATGCTATTCTTTGTGAAGTGATTGGAGTAGAGTCAAAATCAAATGGAAATTTAGACAAAATTGAAAAACAGAAATGCAAGTGGTATTTAGATAACAATATATTTAGTAAAATCTATATTGCAGAAAAAATTAAAATCAGCAATAGAATTTTAATTAATTATATTAATTTTGAGGACAAATATGGTAAAAAATAAATCATTAGAAAAAAAGACAAGAGATTTCCACAGATTAAGATATGATGAAATGCAAATCTTACAAGAAAAATTCCAAAGAGATAATCTTACTTGTGGATTTATGAGAGAACCAGAATATAATCCAACTACAAACCAAGTAAAAGGATTTTGTTATTTTATGGAACAGCAAGGAGTAACTACTCAATGTAAAAAATATGTTCCTTTCAAAGCAGAAGGATGTAAATATTATGAAAGATGGAGAGAAAAAAATGAGATGGCTTAGCAAATCACAGATGAATACTTATCTTCAATGTCCTTACAAATGGAAGCTGCAGTATATAGATCGTAGGAAAACAGAAGGTAGCTCTGCAATGTTTAGAGGAATTAAAATACATTCTAATATTGAAAATTTTTATAAGAACATTGAAATTAAAGACAAAAAAATAATTCCTAAAAAAGATTTAGGAGAGCTTGGGCAATTTCAAAAATTACAGGAAAGACGAATACAAAGCTGTACTAACGAGAAAGGAGAACTTAATTTAAAATATTTTAATCCAATAGCTCAAGAATTAAAATTAGCAAACGAGAAACTTAAATTAAGAGGATTTATTGATGCAGTTTTTAGACATCCAAAAGACGATGGTATAATAATAATTGATTGGAAGTCTGGAAAATATAGACCAAATAATTTTAGTTCTTATAGATTTGAATTGGCAGTTTATTCTGAATTGTATAGGTTAAAAACTGGAGAGACTCCAAAGTATTGGGGAATTTATTTTGTTGATGCTGATAAATTATTCTTTGAAGAAGTCAAATCAATTAGCATAAAAGCAATGTATAATACTGTTGCAAAAGTTAGAGCTGGAATTGAATCTGAAGATTATAAATGTAAACCAGGATTTTTATGTAGATGGTGCGATTTCCAAGGAGAGTGTCCAGAATGGAAATAGAAGATATAAGTAATGGAATGCAAGCAAAATTTGAACTTACTGGCGTAAGACCTACTAAACTTATTCTTACTAAAAAAGCATATAATGATTTAAGAATGCGTTTAAGTACAAAACTTTATACAAATGAAAATATAACCATGATTTTAGGATTAAATATAATAATAATAAATGAAGGTTTGATTTTATAATGGACATACCAAAACAATTACAAAATCCAGAATTTAGATTTGTTTTAATTAGACCAAAAGATAAAGCTCCATTTGAAGCACAATGGCAAAATGTTAGAAATTATTCACCACAACATAAACGATTAGAAATTCATAGAGGAAATTTAGGGATTGTTGCTGGTTATGGAAATTTAATTATTTTAGATATTGATGATTTAAATTTAATTGACAGATTTGATGAAAGGTGTAAAACTTTTGCAGTTAAGACTGGTAGTGGTGGAAGACATTATTATTTCTTGTGTGATGAACCATTTGCTAAAAGTTATTATGTTCTAGGAAACAAACAAGGAGAATTAAGATGCTTAAACTCTCAAGTTGTAATTCCTGGTTCAATTCATCCAAATGGAAATCAATATGAAATTTTTAATGATATGGCAATCCAAAGGATATCAAAAAAGAAAATTCATTCATTTTTGGGAGATCTTTTAGACAAAACAAAATTAGTAGACACATCAAGAAGTGGAGTAGAATGGGGAGAAGTTTGTGGGATGGTTCAGGCAGGATATAATTTTGATGACACTGATAGAGAAATGAAATTGATGGAACATTCAAAGTGGATAGAAGCTGGAATAGGATATAGGATAGGAACATACTGTAACGCTCTCAGAAAATGCAAAGAATGTTAAAACAAAAGATATATAAACTTTGATTAATTAAATTATATAAAGAGATGATGGCAATGAAACATTGGGAAACAGACGAAAGAAGATTCAACCATAGAGGTGGCCCATCTGTTTTTAGAAAAGTTAGAATTATTGTTGGACAAAAAACAAATCCTATTGCTTATGGCGTAACTTTAACAAATGAAATTGCACAACAATTTAGTGGATGCAACTTATTAATTCATGTTTCTGGAACTGCAATAATTATGGAGAGTGGATGTAGAGTATAATGGCTAAAATATTAATGCTCAGTGACAGTCCAACAACTTGTACAGGTTATGCAACGATAGCAACTAATATTATGAATGGATTAGCAGAATTAGGACATGAATGTCATTACCAAGCACATAATTATGTTGGACAGCCGGTTCCTCCTGGAATGAAATTTGAAGACGGAAAAGAATTAAAATTTACTTTATATGGAAGTGGAAAAGAACCATATGCAAAAGATGTTATTGTTCCAAGAATTAGAGAATTAAAACCAGATATTTTTATTGTTCTTCTTGATACATTTATGTTATATCAGCAAGGATTTATGGCATTAGATTTTGCTCCTGCAAAAACAATATTTTATTTTCCTTCTGATGGTGGTGGTGGATTACCATTACGATGCGAAGAAATATTAAAAAAATTTCATGTTCCTGTAGCAATGGCAAAATTTGGACAAGAGCAAGCATTAACTGTTCATGGACTTAAAACAGAATATATTCCACATGCAATAGACCAAGATGTTTATTTCCAATTAGGAAAAGAGCAGAGAGAACTTTTGAAAATTAAATATGGGCTTCAAGGAAAATTTGTAATAGGAAGTGTT
>Ga0307928_10001859_pt1 | contig 16048 bp, 11 predicted proteins | sample AceLakmetagen232_FD_201815 | JGI IMG/M metagenome (GOLD analysis project Ga0307928, IMG submission 201815) | Saline water microbial communities from Ace Lake, Antarctica - #232 | ecosystem: Environmental > Aquatic > Non-marine Saline and Alkaline > Saline | place: Antarctica: Ace Lake... | reverse complement strand
AGACCACACCCGAGCCTGAGTTAGTCGTCTGCAATGCGATCCAATAGAATTGTGGCAAGGTTGCCGTAGAGAAGTTAGTCCATGTATTCGCACCCGCCCCGCTCGTATCCAAGAACACATTGGCATAATTAGTCACGGACGGAACCGTGGTATTTGTCAACCCCGATACGACATTGCCTTGCCATGTGCCGCTGTCTGTGTGGCCCATAATCCTGACAAGAGTAGTCGCTCTGCTTGCAGTGTAGATTTCGAGCAAGTCATTGGTGGGCCACGCATAGGAAAAGGCCATATCTGCGGGGATGGTGATGTTCGTCAATGATCCGCCATCATCACCTGCCAGCTTCGTCAGGCCCGCATTCGTTGGTTGTGCTGCATGGCCCAAATCCAGCGAGGCATTGATACTTGCGTCCAGATTGCTTTCGTCAATTCCGGCGTTGGTTCCTATGGTGGCCCAACTATCAAGATTTGTACTGAATGCTTCAAAAACCGAATCTACTAAACCAGTTACGTCCTGATAACTCACAATTTCCAATCCACTTGTTCCTGCACCTTGTATCTTCCATTGTCCATCACTGTTTGCCAATTCCGGCGGGAGCCCATTACCCCACACCATTACATCTCCGTTGTCACCAACAAGGACGTTATCGGCTACGTCCTTACTCAACTCTATTCTTATGTCCCCGTTATCATCACGGAAAACCATGTGACCTGCGGAGTCATTTGATATGGAACCACCTCCAACAAAATTGATCGGAGCATTAGTGGTGAGGTACAGAGGAGCATCCATCCTATTGCTACTTGTGTAAAGCCCGTAGGAATTCAACACGTCAGTTGCCAGCATGTACTTGTTGGTGCGGTTCTGATCGCTATACAACTGGCCGTATGTCATATCCACAATGTCCTGACCGTTAGTTCCTTTGAAAACTCGCAAACTATTGGCAAAGGTAAAAATCTCCACATCAGAAGCATCCCACCAGCGTACCTGACTAGAAGTCATAGTCAGATACCCATGAGCACCGCCAGCCCCAAAATTAATCCTCTTTTCAAATGTCGTATTAGTGTTAAACGTATTCAAGCCAACAAAGGTTTGGTCTGCATTCTTCAGCGCAGCATTCGTCTGTAGTGTGTCAATCTCTACCTGCTGCGCCGCGCTCGTTCCAGTGAGGTCATCCAGTCGCGCCTCATGTAGTGTGTCTGTGGCAGCAAGGCCAGTAAGCCACGCCTCGTGCAGCGTGTCAGTCGATGCCAGGCCGGTCAACCATACCTCGTGTTCTGAACTTGTCGCGGTCAATGCGGAAAGCCATGCGTCGAAAGCGGCGTTAGTATTTGCCTGTGCCGTATTCCATGCGTCAATCGTGCCGCGATCATACTTGTTGGTATCGAACGTGATAAGGGCCTGACGGTTCACGACGTCCACAAAATTGGAGTCCGAATAGAACGGAAGCGCATTTGTCAATGCTATCGCCGCGCCGCCTGCCGCCCAAGCAGGCAAACCACTCGACACAACAAGCCTGTTACCGCTTGACCCTATTCCGAGCCGCGCAGTATTCGTGCCGTCATAATACAGAAGGTCGCCACGGGTGGTCGCTACGGCCCCGTAAGCAATGAAAGCATCGGAAGTATCTGCTATGTCGTTCGCGTTCGTATCGTACACAGAAATCTGCATGTAGGTGGCCACAGCAGATGTGATGCTGAGATAATCGGCCAAACTTGCGAGCGAATTTGTCACCCAAGGGAACTGATTCGTGCCCGAATATAGAGAGCTTTCCGTTGAGTATTTGCCCTGAGCTATGGTTCTGGCAAGATTCGTTGTGGCCCCCTCATAAGCGTAGAATTCCATGAGATACGTATTTTTCGGAGGGTTGTTCGTTCTATCAATCACAAAGCTGACGGAGTTCCCGGATACCGTGGTGTCTTCTGGGAGAATGTCCACGGCAACAAGTCCGGCCCGAGTTGAAATCCTGACCCCTACGCTGTATCCGTCTAGGCTTACATCAGTACTGCCAATGCTGTTTGTGAAATAATGAGTTCCAATAACATCGTTCTCCCCGATGACAGAATGGTGAAAGCTATCGTAATTTCCCGTCACTTCAGCAAGGTCATTCGTGGACGTTAAATGCTGAGTCGGGAACGCTGCCTGAACCACAGACGGTATCACGAGGGCCAACAGAATTGCTTTCAATGTTTTCATTTAGGTCTCCTACGTCGCTGGGAAAATAATTCTGGCTTCAAAATTCTGGCTCTGGACATGAGCCTCTTTCTCTCAGTTCCGTCTTTGGTATGCCGCATGATCCAATTTCGGATTAACATTTTCTCATTAGTATTCCGCACAAAGACTTCCAATGCAATATCGGATTCTTGGTTTATGCTAACTATCCCCTTTCGAGTCGTTTTGATATCTCGTTCCAATTCAGTAGCAGATTTGCCCGTCGCGTCTATCCCAAGGCGTTCTGCCTCTTTCAATTGTCTGGATGACGCATTCCTTCGGCGCATGACACGCGACCGGCGCTGTCTGGCGATCCTGGCCTTTGCATTGCTGTCTTCGATTCCATAGCAAGCATTGGCAAACAGAGACGTAATCAAATCAGATATTGGTATCGTCAGCGCTGTCGGTCTTTCCTTCATCTAAAATCTCAGTGTTGCTTCCGGCACAACGCTCCTTCTTCTCCTCCTCGATGTTGCACGAGGAATACGAGTCCCGTACATTGTCTCAATTTTACGAAGTCTCTCTTCTTGTATCTCGTCCAGTTCCTGGCTCCTCTCTTCGGAGTCAGGAAAACGGCCAGCGACCATCTTCGCTTCACGTATGGCGCCCTTCAAAGACCTGCCCATATTTTGCACACGAGCCATTCTGTCCTTGCGCGTGTAAGCATAACCCAACTTGGCCGGACTCAATTCCATAGTCAACAAAACTTTCTCGGCTACATTCAGCGCGCTATTCAGTTCTTCGCGTTGCTTCATTCGGTATTTGGAAAAGCTCTCATTGTCGGGACTCAAATGTCGCAACCCTTCAAGATACAATCTGAACATGTTGAGCCAGATATATTTCCCGGCATCAGCAACTTGCTTGGCCGACGGGTCTCCGGCACGCCACGGTTGTATGTCTCCCATACTGGCTTCGCCTGTGAAAGCATCACCGATAATTCGATAGAATGGATGCAGTTCCCAACGAAAGACTTCAAACAATCCAGCATCCCTCAATTTCATCTTATGGGGCTGTTGCTTCGTCAGGCGATCAATCCATTTTACGGGCATGTTGATAATGTTGTTCACGCCTATCACGGCTTCTCGCTTCTCGCCGTCGTGCATAATCGCTTTCTTGTATTTCCATCTCCCCAATACTCGCCGCTTAACGAATGACTTATCCCACCATTTCGGCGCTATCTCCTCCGGTTCCCATCCCATCTCCGTAAGCCCTGCATGAATGACTTGTGGTATCGCTAGAGTAGCGATAAACGCCTTCACGGCAGTCCTGGCCTTGCCCTTAATCGGCTTCCCTGTAGCCTTGTCTAAGGCCATCTTGAAAGGTGCCGTCAATGATTTGCCGACTTCAATTGGCATCAGAATACGGAAACTGTGAACAAAAAAAGTATACCGTGCCCAATTCTTGTATGGGCCTAGCGTAGAATATCCGCCATGAGCCAATGCGGCATACGTAATTGCGGCATCCCTATCCCATCCCTGACGTTCCAGATTGACAGCAGTGTGAGTTCTCTGCACTTGATCGTAGAACCACGTCGCCCGCGATATAGCGCGCAAAGGAGACATAACGGCATCCATTACTTGCCTGCCTGCGCCCTTCTCTTCTGCGCCCTCAAATAACGGACGCTGCAATAAATTCTCCAACCACTTCTGTATCTTTGGCACATCGGTGCGGGTTTGCCGCGCGGCCACAGCCGCCAATTCATCGGCAGTTCCTCGCGCTATCAATTCTGGCTCCTGATACAACCCCTTTGCATTGTACTCCTGATAGCGTTCGTCTTTGCCTAACACCGCACGCCATGCGGCAGCGTAGTTTGGTATGTCCTTCCATGGCCTGTATTCCGCTGCGCCCCGGATATGCCTTTGGAGAGAGTTGTATGTCCAAATGATCGAAGGTTTGAAAAATTGCCCCACCTTAGTTGCTGTAAGTATTTGCCCCAACGGCCCCCCCGGAGTTTTGTCAGCCCCACTCAGTTCCTCAATTCCAAGAGCAAACAGCTTGTGTATCTTCTTTCCTTCCAGTCCTTTGATGTTTGCCCCGCCTCGCAACAAACTGGTCTCTATCCATTCTGGCCCCACGGCAAGCTTGTCCGTTGCGCTTCGTAGCAATCCTTCACTTGCCCCATATTCCAAGAGACTTCGGATCGCAAGTTTGCGAATAGATTCGGTTTGCATGGAAATAGCCAGCCGCCCTATGTCCATATCTTCGGCATCTATAATACCAGCTTCAAGGTATTCGCGGAGGGTTGCCCTTCCTTTCCGTTCACGATGGAACTGTTCGAGCTTGGCCGCAAATTTTCTCCTCCCTCGGTTGTCTTGTGACTCGTAAATCGCTTGCATTACTTTCTGTGCCACCTTGCGATGCGGCAGGTATCCGGTAAACTTCTCTAATCTCGCGGCTTCTTCTCGCAATGCAGTAACCTGCTTGCTTGCCTTTCGTGCCTCTCGCGGGGTGCCTTCAAACTGTTCCAGCGCCGCTATCTGTTCCCTGATACGCTTCAGTGCTCCGTCGGGAAAACCCTCTCCAAGCACCCCCGCCTTGCGCTCGGCTTTTGTAATATCGCCCCTGAGTCCAGACATGGCATCATAGAGAGGCAAGAGTTCCTTCGGCACATCGCTGCGCTTCCCTTGCTCCAAGGCTATCGCCACAGCCACACTTTCCTCTATGCTCCGTGAGCCTACTCTTTCCAACTCAGAAGTAACCTTGTCTATGGATTGATTTACTGCCGTAGCCGCCCGATGATATGTTCCCATTAGCTGCTTGTGAAGTTCGGGAGCCATAACCTTCTGTCTGCCAAAGGCTCTAAAATGTCCGACAAATCCAGCCCATGCCCTCTTGGCAAGGTTGCCTTGTTCAATGACGGGAGGTGCCGTGTCTTCTTTGGCGGCCACTTCTTTCTCTAGTGCGTCATTAACCTTTTCAACATCTTCCTTCGGCACTTCAACTTCTGCTCGTTCAATCTTTTCAGTAAGCTGCCGTTCCACATCTGCTACTTCGGCTTCCCTTGTCGGTTCGGCTGGCTTCGCTTCCTCTGGCCGCTCAACGCCGGGACGCTCGACTGCCTCTGCCCGTTCTAGTGGTACATCTGTCGGCTTTGCCAATTCCGCCTCTGCCGCCCTGCCGATCTGTTCTCGGCCTATCTCTGCGTATTCCGCCTTGCCTTCAGGACTGGCTTTACTCATCAGCTTGTCAACGCGCTTCAACACTTCCGTGCCGCTTAACTTACCGGCGCCTTTGGCAATATGACGTGTGCCAATAGAGCCGAACAGGTCTTGCATAAACGTCAACATGGCACTGGCGGCAAATTGTGTGGCTTGTGCATCGAAATCATCAGGGTTCTGTTGCTTCGCTTCTTCCCATGCTTGCGGATATTGGCCAGTGAAGTAAGAGAGCAAACTATTCAAGCCCAAATCAGCAACGCCCGGAAGGTATTTGAGTCGAGACGAAACATAAGGAGTTGACATAAACGCAGTCGTAATTGCGCCAGATTTGAACTTCTCGCCTACGCTCCCCGGAGTAGTCAAGAACGACCATATTCCACGAATGCCAGCATTCGCCAGTATCGCCTTGCGGCTCCCTGCAACTCCGGGCACGACAAGGCCAAGTGCGCCGCCGCGTTTCGTGAATTTGGCCAATTGTGCGCCCTTCAAGAATTTGCCACTCGCACTGACGGGGGCCGTGCCGTTAATGACAGAACCCAGCATCATAACCTGAAGTAGTCCCGTAACGGCATCTAATCCGTACTCTGTGCCAATCTGATAGAATGCGCCCTTGTAGTTGCCTGATTGCATATTGGCCTGCAATCGTTCTTGGAAGTCCTCCGATATTTCGCGTTCGCCCTCTGTTGGTTTGTCCAGGCTTTCCGAAATAGCATCAATGGCATCGCCGACCTTTGTGTCTCCGGCAATTGTACCCACAAGGTCAGACAATCCACGAGCAGGCAACCATGCTACTTGTGCAATTCCCCGTGCCGGTTTAACGAAGAATTGCGTACCCAATCGGGCAGGGCCGCGAGCCAGCGCCATAGTCTCTTGCGCCCTTGCTTCTTCTTCAATCAGATCCCTGGGGACAACAAGACCCGCAGCCTTAATCGCCACTAAGCCTTTCTGCTTAACCTCTTCGCGTTCTGGGGAACCCTCTGGGTGCTGAGCCATCAGTTCTCGCGTACGCGACACCAACGGAGACGGTAGACCCAGCCCCCCTGCTTCTGTCGCTCGTCTGCGGGCGTCCTCGCCAAGAACCCCAAGCTTCTCCGGTTCCTCGCCAAGGCCAGCCTTTCTTGCCATGGCTTCAGCTACAGGGGAGGGTTCTTCTTCTCGATATCTGGCGAGAATGCTCTCTACTGGATCAGCTTCGCCCGGTTCCGCTTCCGGCGCGACGGACTCTTCCCGATATTGCGCCAAGATTGCTTCTACTGGATCAGCTTCAGTCGGTTCGGTCTCCGCTTCAGCATATTGTTTCAGAATATCATCAACAGCTTGCGTCATTTATCACGCTTTCTTTCCGGTTCCTTTTGGCCAAATCTCTTCATGGAGTTCTTTCTGTGTTACCTTCAGCGTTTCAAGCTGTACGGCATCTGTAACCTTGCCGCTTTTAATGAGTTCATCAATCTCGCTATAACGCTTCTCCGCTGGTTCGACGGACCCGCTTTTGTTCAAATCCGCCGCACGCTCCCCCTTTACTTCAGCCAGTTTTCCGGCAAATGCTTTCTGCTGTCTTTGAGCCATTGACTGAATCTTCGCCATAGAACCAGCAATATCCGGCTCTTGTTTGGCAGCTATGTTGGCTTCAATTTCCTGACTAAGCAGCTTCGTATATGCGCCGACCAACAATTCTCCGAACCGTGCATCACCCGTGAGGCCAGCTTTATCCAACTCCGCGCCAATCTGCCTATCATACAAATCAATCTTGGCGGCAGTATCCAGCCTTGTCTTCTCGGCATAATTCTTCATCTGTAGCCCGATGAGTTCCGCGGCTTGATCGGAATCCTGCTCGCTCAAATCGGCCTTGCCTTTGATTTGTTCCTTGAGCCGATCCATGCGTCCGCCTATGTCTGCCTCACTGAGAGCCGCACTTGCTTCAATTTGCACACCGAGCCGCTTGCTTATTTCGTCCTGTACGGCCAATGTTGTCTTCCCTGCTTCTGTTACAGGCTCTACCCTTCCGGCCCTTATTCTTTCCAATTGTCGTTTCTGGGCCAATTCTCCGCGCTCTCCGGCCTCAATCTTGCCAGCCTTGCGCCTAATCTCGGCTTCTTCTGCTTGCCTAAATGCAACCGGCCCTATTTTGGCCTTACGCCGTAATCGCTCAGCAGGCGTCAATTTAGCCATCGTGGTAGCTCTCACTCGTTCTGTTGCGTCTTCTATCCGGGACAACGCCGCTAGGTCACCCTCCCGTTTCCGTGCAGAAGGCCGAAGTGTTTGCGGCCCTATGAAGGAACCGCCCAAAGTACGTAGTTGTTCGGCAGATATGGGTGCTCTCTCGGGAGCGAATCCTGTACGAACAGTTTGGCCGCCTCTGGCTCTAGGCGTTCTGATTATCTCACGCCCCCCAGAACGCGCTGCTGCCGCGCCGGGTGCGAGATATTCCGGGCTAACGTCCCCTCTGCCCCTAATTATGCCAGGTCGCAATAATGTAGCGGGTATATCTTCAATTTGTATGCCCCGTCTTCTTCTTGCCATCTTTCTTCTCCTTCAGTGCTTTTTGTTCTTTCAGTTCTTTCACGAATCGTTTGGCTTTCTTGTCTTCTGGTATGAGTTCAAATCCGTTTTCGATAGCTATCCTCGCGCGGCAATGCTCTGTGGCTATCCTGACTTGCTTTAACCCCGAATCCCTAAAGAGGCAGAACGTATGACGCCCGCCCATAAACAGGCAGCCCAAGCCGGGCGTATAAACACCCGAGTTGTCATGGCGCTCCCTGCCTTCTTGCGGCTTTGCTACTTGGAACAGCAGGAAAGGGAGATACCTTGGCCCTGTCTGCACATGCCTCATGAAATGGGCGTGCTGCACTATGTCTGCATCATTAAGCCGTATGTAATTGTAGTCCATTCTTTTGAAGCATTCTTCAATCGCACTAACGCTGGCCAAACATATCCCGGCATTGCGCTGCTCGGGTCTCAGCACCATCTCGTCGTTCATCGCCTTGGCTTCGTTAATCGTAAGCATCATCGTCTCCGTCAATGTGAATGTTGCTTAATACCCCTTGTTGTATAGTATTGGTTGGCCGCCACGCCCTCTTGCGTGTACGAAACGACAATCCCAATGTCTCCGGCATCCCATCTTGGGTGAATGTATACGTCACCCGTTCCAGAATCAACCTCAACGATAGCCAGCAATACTCTCCATGAGCTTGCCTGATCCAAGTCTTGTACATTAGTGGTAAATCCATATGTTATATCACCAGTATCAATCGCGCCCGTAGTGAGATCGACAACAATATTACAGTAAAGATAACTCAGTGTGGCTTCTGGAACTGCGATTTGATGTTCAACACCAACCTTAGCATCATTGCCATACCATTCTTCGCCGACATTATATCCGCTAATAACTAAACCACCGCGTATATTGATGTAACTACCGTCACCATCGAGGAAACAACTGAATGGGCCGTTATATCTGCCGTGAATCATCCACTGTTCGCCGGTTTTGTAAACGTAGTTGTATCCACTGCCTTCGATATGAGTCAGTATGCTGTCCCAACTGTTGATTGCTCCGGCTGCGTATGCCAACTGATCCTCGTGCGCCCGCAACTGTTCCTTCATGCCTGCAATTACCGCATTCGTGTTATCCAGCGCCTTGTTGGCCGCATTGAGTTGCTGGGTCAAGACCGCAACGGGACTGTCTGGCATCCGTGCTTGTTCTTCGGCATGGGCGGCAGCGGCAATCTCTGCAGCGTCAGCCTTTGTCCGGTCATCCTTGTCTTTTGTCGTGGTTGCGTCGCTTTGCTTAGCCTCCGTTTCCTTCCTGCTTTTCCGTATTGCCCTTTCTTGGTCGTGCGTCCTCCTGGCTTCGGTATCCCTGCCAGCCTTTGAATCTTCTTCCTTGCGCTTTTCATTCTTAGCTTCGACTTGGGCATCAAGACGCTTTTCCGCTGCTTCATCTCTCGCCGTTTCTTGCTGGTCAATAAATTCCGCTTGTTTGCGGCTAGCTTCCACTCTTGTGAAGTCTTCCGCGTCTGCTACTTCTCGCGCAACTTCAGCTTGAGCCTCTTGGCGCTCTGCCCAACTGCCAGTGCCGGAGAGTAATTGCTTTCGCCGCAATCGCTCGCCGCCTTTTGCGCCGCCGATGTACGCCTCTTCTGCTTTTGTAAGTTTAGCCATTACGCTATATCCGGTTCATCTATGACGAACACGATCTTGACACCAGTATAGAGACTGCCTTCTGGTTCCTTGATTATGTAACCCTGTTTATGGGCAGGTCGCCCCTCCCCGCCCCAATCCTTAGGGGCACCACCGGATTCGTTGGCAAAAACTATAGCACCAGCTTTCTCCATTCTGTAATTGCGATCTTCTGTTACTCTGAAAGCATGGTTGCCGTGGCCAACGATTGACACTTTATACGGGATCGCATACACTGAGCCGCTGCCTGCATTCTTTGGTATCCTGCCTTGCTGGAACACGGTCTTGAGGCCGGTTTCAGTGTCTTCGGAAATCCAATGCCTATCATGGATGTAAGTAGTTGAACCAACGGTGAAATCTGCAACAGCTATTCCGCCAACCAATGCTGCTTCAGATGTTGCGGTAACATTGGGCCAATACCGCACATGGGTCTGCTCCGTCTTGCCAACATCGGCCTGAACTACCCTGACATAAGCATTGGCAGCCGCAATGTCGTTGTTGGGCAACGTCAATACTTGGCGAATTGTTACGGCCCTGTTCTCTTGCCGGATAGTTGTGACATCAGAGTTGGTATACACGCCAGTGTATACTTGATTGTCAGCCTTGGGATTGGTAAAAGTAGCAGTAGCGCGTAAGGCAGCAGCAAGGGTGTCCGCGGTAGTCGGCCTGACGTTCCTCCATTCCCGAATAACCTGAGTAGGAGACAACTTGATGTCTGCCCTCTGAGGAACAGCGAGTAGATGAGCGTCTGCCTCGGCCACCGTAGTGGCCAGCTTGGTGAGTATTTGATAAATCGTGCAAGTCCCGTCTCTTTCCTCCACACTCCACGCCTTGCTGACAACGAACCAGCCAGTATATGTCTGGGCGTCAGCTTGCGGGTTCTCGATCTCGTAATCAGAACTTCCAACGGCTGCCGCTATCAAAGTCTCAGCAACAGCGGGGTTGATATACGGCCACCTGCGCTGCAATGTGTCCCCTGCAACTCTTGGATCAACTCTCTCCCCAACCAACTGCGCCTCTGCTTCTGTCAAAGTAGTAACATCTGCCGAAAAGAGGGTGAGCTCCTGGGCTATAGTAATCGTATTATCCTGCTGTTCTTCGCCCCATGTCCTACCCACACCGAATGTGCCTGTAATCGTTTCATCGTCAACAACAGGGTCTTTAACAGTCTTGGTGCTACGCGCTGCCGTAATCAAATTGTCGGCATAACTCTCTACTATGTACGGCCACCTGCGAACTATCTTATCGCCAGCACCCCTTGGAATAACACCACGGTTTACCAATGTAGCACTATCGTCATCAAGTTGAACTGAAGCCATCGTAACAACCTGAGTAATCGTGCATGTCCTGTCGCGTTCTTCCCTTACCTCAACGCCTGAGTTCTGCCATAGCTGATCGTCGCTAACGTATATCTGCCCGTCAGCTTGTACGGTTGCGTATGTATTAGTCCCTCTGAGTGTGGTTACGAGCACGTCGGCAACCGTCTTTAGAATGTACGGCCATCGCCTGACAATCTTGTCGCCGGGTTCTCTCGGATTCACATTTCGGTTTACAAGAACAGCATCGGCTTCTGCTATGTTCAAGAGCACTACAGAGCTATTGGTCCACGTCGTAGGCGTTGTGCCTGTTGCGGTAAACACATTTCCGTCTTCATTAGTGGCACCAATATTCGAGAAATCGTCACCAGTAATCCAGTCTACGAGGATATATTCTTTTCCGACAACAAGCGTACCGCTGGTCTGTTCCGTACCCGTAGCGAGGGTAAGCGTTTGAATAATGGTGCAAGTATGATCGCTCTCTTTCCGCGCCTCTGTCTCGGAGTGCTGGAAGGTTCCGGTATAAGACTGGCCGTCAGCCTGTGGATTGGAATAGGACGATACGCCCTTCATTGCGGTCACGAGCGTATCTACGACACTGTTTAGAATGTGGGGCCAACGTCTGACAAGAACGTCGCCGGGTTCTCTTGGATTAACGCTCCTATCAAAAAATAGAGCATCAGCTTCATCTACGTCACTGGATGTAAGCGTTAACACCTGTCGAATTATCACCCAGCGGACATCACCCGGATGAGGCAACCGCCGCACGTCCGAATTTGCGAATACGCCTGTTTCCTGTTCGCCGTCAACCAGAGGATTCGTTACGGTAGCCACAGACCGCATGGTTGTGGCCAAAGTATCCGCAACAGTTGGGTCTATTTCAGTCCACTCTCGAACAATACTCTTACCCCGGAACCCGCTGCCCCAGGGTTCACCGATGGAACCGAGTTTTGCGTCACCTTCTGTTGTAGTTGTTCTGAGATTTCCTTCACTCATTCGGACGGACTTTCCTGTGATGTTCTGATAGCTGTCTCCGCGTCTATCTGCTTAATGTGAATATGAGAAGATACGTCCGTGACTCTCAATCGGAACTTCACGGCCTGCGGGGTAGGCCCGTAGAGATTAACGCTGGCTCTCGTTCTCTTTGAATCCCACCTTATCGGAAGCGAACGCACGTCTCTCCAGTCCCTCTTGTCTCTCTGGACTTGGAATTTGATCGCGCCATTACGCTTCGTCGTATTCTCGAACCAGAACTGTACTTTCTTTACAGAAAACGGACTATAATCCGTATCCCTGAGAGTTCGCGTTGTGAACCTGAATCCTGTTGGAACATAATCGAAAAGCGATTCCGTTCGGATATCGTAGACGAAACTATCTGTGCCCACAACCCGCTGCTTCTGGAAATCTATCGTCAAGGCTTTATTCTTGAAATGTCCGAGGATAGCCCCGCCCCCCTCACTGTCATGAACGCTGCTTGTGATCTCCTCTACAGAACCGCCGTCCCAAGCCATGAGGCCGTTGTCGTTACTGGCATAAGCCTTTCTGTTGTATCCCGCCGCGTTCTCTTTCGCGGATATTTTCATGGATTCCTCTATATCGCCAGCGCTGAAGCTACCCCTCAAGGAATTGGCTCTCGGAATGTAGTAGCCTCCCGTGAGCTTTCCTACATACAGATCGTTTCCCACTGGAAAGAATTTGAGGATAGCATTCGCGTCAGCCGTGAAGGGAACCCTAGCGATGCCTTGCTCAAGGGCCGTAGAGGTCATCTCAGGGGCCAGAAATCGGAGATCAACACCGTCAATCAACCAGAGCCTGCGAAAATGCTCCGTCCAAGTGTCGGACCCAATAACGCGGGTCTTGGTTACGGGAGCGGAGCCTGTGGGGACCGAAGAGGCTTTAACGAGCCTTCCGGGATAATCTATGTCCATTCCGTACGCTTCTGGAGTGAAGCCGTCACGGAGATCCGTAGGATCGGTCTGCGTATCAAGACCGGCAGGGAAGACCGACGCGATAGGAACCCACCTTAATTCGGCCATCGTCTATCTCCCTAATCATCATCTATCTGGCCTATGGATTCTTGGTTATCGTCGGCCCGAGTTGCTGAGAGGTCTCTGTCGAGAGTAATATCCCTCAACGCTTCTTTGTAAAAGTCTTCTGCCTTCACTAAGGTCAGTTCCTTACCGGACCGATGCCCCATTATCATAAGATGAAAATTCACGCCATGAGACAAAACAGGTTCGTTCCAAGCATCCAAGTCTATGTCGGCCTCTTCGTTAGTAAGCGCATCGGGTCTGCTATCAGTATCCGATACAATTCCAATCTTCTGAAGAACGCGATTCACCGCTTTAAGATAATCCGTCGTGAATCTGTCATCACCAGCATCCGAATCGAATTGATCGACCTTTTGGCTGAAGAACTCTAATCCGTTGACTGACATATCGAAGAGCCTTCTCGGAATCCGAGCCTAGTTGTCCAGCACAATATACGCCGACACATTCTTGTTAGTCGCAAGCACTGTGTTTCTGGCATACAACCTCACTATCTCTGTGCCAGTCAATAGGTATCGGGCCATAATCGTGCCGGTATTGGTCGCAGTACCGCTAGTAATCGCATGAACGTTTCTGCGGGGCTGCATGACGGTTCTGGCAATAACAGTATCGTTGCTGTAGAGCACTGTAGTGGCATCCAGCCCGTCAGCGCCATTGGTGTATATGACGGCAAGCCACACTGAGCCAGTAAATGTCACGCCCGCAGTACCGGGCCATATCTCAACGGACTCAATCCATCCTATTGCGCCGGCATGACTGGCGCTGGTATATGTGCCGTTCGTAGGTACATCAGTTACCCTCAACGGAAATCCGTCTATCTCGCCAGCCGTCGCTCCCATAACGACAACCAGAAGGACGCAGAATCCGGCAAATGCCAAAAGTCTTTTCATCTTTCGTCTCCTAACAGGGGAGGCAGGATTCAGGCCCGCTCTCCCCTATGGTTGTCGTTGATTACTTGGCTCCAATAGCCATCCACGCAACGCTCTTGGAATTGACGGCGATGCAGGTGAAGTTTGTGGCGTCAACCGAACTGGCCTCGGCGAGTGTATCCGCGCCAGCATCTTCTTGATATGTCAGGAAGATTTGCGGAACCGCACTGAATACAGTCGTGAACGTGATCTCTTCGCTGTTCGTGCAAGTTCCATGCTCGGTCGTATACTGCGTGGTGCCGTCTTTCGACAGAAGCGCGTAGCGCGTAAGCACAGTGGGCGATACGTCGAACGAAGCAACCTCATCAACATTCAGTAGACCCTTGATAGTAGTTATTTCAGTGGTCTTACCAATGTCAATGGCGTTGGCGATGTTGGTGCCTATAGCCAGCGTTCCAGCAGTCTTGGCATCCAAGCCAATGTCTGTCGGATCAACCGTGATATACATGGCATCAATACCTAGACTATGAACCGACTCCGCATCGAAGGTTGCAACTTCGTCCACGGACAACGTACCGAGGATGTCAGTATTAACCGCAGTCTTCGCTATAATGACAGATGTAGCTATGTTTGTACCAAGAGCTAACCCGCCAGCAGACTTGACATCAACTCCTGCTTCGGCGTCAACAGTCACATACTTAGTATCGAGACCGCCGTTATGCACCGATTCGGCTGTGCATGTCAGTACGCCAACAGAAGCCACAGTACCAGTGACTGTCAGGTTCGTGGCAATATAGAAATTGCCGGTAACCGAGTCTGTCGTTGTGCTAAGATTGCCAGCAGTCAAGTTGCCAGTGACAACAAGAGTACCACCAACCGTTGCATTCGTGCCAACTGTCAAACCATCAAGGCAAACTGGGGTGGCGGTAAAGGTCGCAACTCCAGTAACTCCCAGCGTGCCTCCGACTGTCGCATTAGTGCCAACAGTTAGACCATTGAGGCAAACAGGAGTAGCAGTAAACGTCGCAACGCCCGTAACACCGAGTGTCTCAGCAACTGTGGCAAGACCCGCAACCGTGAGGTCATTCAGTATTACATCTTGAACTGAGATGTCCTCACTAACGATTAGGTTGTCACACACAACCTTGTCCACGGTCATGGTGCAGACGCCGCCACCGGCACGGAAATGGATTGTACCATATACAGAATCACCATCGTACCATGTGAGTATGTTGAGACCGAAGGCCGCGAGGCTTGTCAGAAGCACGAAAGCGAAAGCGAACACAAGCATCTGAATAGAACCTCTTCCGCAAGTCCCGTCTGATTCTGAACCGAAATGAGTCTTGGCAAACCTCTTCCAATTCGCAGTATGTTCTTTTCTGTATTTCATTTCTTGCCTCAGTTGCGCTTCCAGGTTCTTCACCATTTTGAGAAGACCATTAAGCTTAGGCTCTTTCTTCGCCTCTGCTTTCGGCTCCTCTGCTACCGTCTTCTCACTCTGTTTCTTCTCTGCCATGAGAGTGCTCCTCTATTTTGAGGGTAAAGGGAGGTAAGAACAGTTCCTACCTTACCCCTATTATTTTTCTACGATTGAGTGGCAGTTGGCACACAGAATGACGCACTTCTCCAATTCCTTCCGCAACTCTTTCCGGTCAAGATTCCAGCCATTCGAGATCTTTGTGCTGATTCCAAATGACTTCTTGCCTTTTTCGAGATGATGGAACTGAAGTGCCGCCAATGTCTGATCGTACCCACATACCACGCATTTGCCTCCGAGGTACTCCACGCACTCTGCCTTGTTTCTTCGAGACATATGCCCCTTGGCAGCCAGAATTTCTGCTTTGTATTTGTGGTAGCACCGAGCGTCAATGCCCCCCTGCTTCTCTGGGTGTAACTCTCGGTATTCCCGCATCCACGCCGCATGATATTTCCTGTTTCGCGCGTTGATACCATCCTTGCATTCTTGGTATTTATCTCGGTTTCTCTTTTTGGCCGCTTCGCGATAAGCCTCATCTTCCGCATACTGAGTCCTAAGTTTCTCCAAGAGTGCTGCCTTGTGCTTCGCGTAGTACCTCTTATTGTATTCTTTCTTGTTCATCTCGGCCTCCCGTATAAGGTCGGGCTGGAGGAGGAATACGGCCTCCTCCAGCCCTCACAAGCTAATTATGCTTGTGTAGAGTTTGGCACAGAAATGGCCTAGGCGCCGGCATTCCTCGTCATGTTCTTCAAAAGCGAACCACCAGCCGCTACTTGAATTTTCAGCCAGAATCCCGCC
>Ga0307928_10001858_pt1 | contig 16049 bp, 23 predicted proteins | sample AceLakmetagen232_FD_201815 | JGI IMG/M metagenome (GOLD analysis project Ga0307928, IMG submission 201815) | Saline water microbial communities from Ace Lake, Antarctica - #232 | ecosystem: Environmental > Aquatic > Non-marine Saline and Alkaline > Saline | place: Antarctica: Ace Lake... | reverse complement strand
TCCGGGGTTTCAGGAAACGATATCATAGCGTACTTGAATTGCAATGCCCAAAAATCATCAATGTTGTGATAATGCTCTAAAACATCAGAAAATACCACTAAATCCCATTGCCTGGTATACAGCTCGGCTTCGTCAATAGTATCGCCGGTTAAATCATAAGGCACAATATCTTTAAATACCCTTTTACCCTGTTCGACGAAGGAGCCGTTACCGGAGCCGACATCGACTGCACTGAACTTACGGAGTTTAACAAAAGGAATATAAGCCGATAACCAGCCCAGCCGAAGCCACGACATATCATTATTAGTCGATTGCTTCGACTTATAATCCATCGTGTACTCAAAGGGCTGGGGGTCCTGTTGCTTCAAAAACCCATTCTCATCCTGCCCAAAAATAATCTCTTGTTCAGTAACAACAACTGCATCATCCTTTTTCATACTTTATTCCCCTATCTGGTAGACACACCTATAATGGTGCGAATAACCTTCCACTAAATCACATAGATTGAAATGAGTATATAAGTTTTTGACTAAAAAGTGTTCTAAGTACACCAAAGTACCTATAAACTCTTTAAAACTTTAGGTATGCTTTTACTATTGTTTGTACTTCTGGTATTCTGCTTCGATAGTTTTGATACAGTTCCTGGCCCCTTCGATATACTTGGGATAGTACCCATAATTCTTTATCATGGGATTTATAAGCTCTTCGATATACTTTGGGTCCAACCAATGGCCGTGCAACATATACACCCGTTCACCCTGGTGGGAGGCATAGCCATCCTCGACTTTACGGATAAAGGTCTCCGGCTTAATCATGGTGTGGTGTATGTTGGTCCAGGCATAGGAGTTAAGGAGGTACACCTGCTTCATCTTACCCATGGTTATGGCCAGAAGATTCGGTATGTCCAAGTCGTTCCCTGTCTTATTTTCCCAAATAGCCATAAGGTATTCTTTATGAATAGTGGGATTTATGAAGAGCGGGACAGTAGAGAACGATGTATGCACCTCATCTATGCCGGGGTCACACTCAACATGCATGGCATCAAAATCCTTTTTACGGTACCGGAGCAGCGTATTATTGCTGCAGCCAACAATGACGCCGGTATCGGCCATGCGGAAAATATGCTCGAAATCATAAACACACAGCATGTCGGCATCGAACAGGCCGACCACCTCGAACTCATCGGCGACATCTACCGCATACCGGAACCTGGATGTCCTTACCTGACGAAACTCGGTATCAACCTTTTCTTCGTCGATAATCTTCTCCACAACCTTGAATTCTAGAAGACTGTCGGCTTCATGGTCCTTCGACATGATATGGACCGGGACATCCGGCATGTGTACTTCTAAGCTCTTCAAAAGCACCCTGGCTTCTGGTAAATACTTTGTTGTTGCCGGGAACACCAACAAACTTTTTCTTTTTTCAATCATTTTTTTACTCCTTCTGTTATGTCACACCCTATGCTATCCATAAGATTCTGCGGTATAAGTTCATCTATAATACCACACACTCTTCGTCCAATAAAATCAGAAACAGCATCGTGAGTATAAAGTTCCGGATTAAATTCACTCTTAGAAAAAGAAAATTTATGGTTATCCCCACCATAAGCAAAACACCTGGAAAAACTCAACGCCTGTTCACTCTTAACAGAGAGAGTGAGTTTTTTACATAAATCCCTGATAAACTCGTGACCTGAAAAAATGGCCTTTTCATAATTAGCAATAAACGACAAGGATATTCGACTGAAATTCAAATATTTGTTCGCCATAATAGCCCATACTAAACAATCATTCCGCACAACCTCCTCTGCAATATCGGAAACTTTCTGAACACCTCCGCTCTTTCCAAATTTTATTCGAAACTGATTGATACTCTTAATCCAAGAGTAAGGGTCTTTAACACACAATATGTAACCAAGCCTCCCAGATTCATGAGCTGCCCTTATCTGCACAAACTCTTCGTTTGACACCAGTGGTTCTTTAGGTACACTCACAGTACCCTTGGTTCCTTTCCGGTGCCATAAAGAAGAATCCCATTCAGGGTCGCCAGGGTCGCCGTGCTTCCACCCAAGAACATTGACAAGGACTTTAACCTGCTCAAAACAAGACTCTATAACAGCCGCAATGTAGTTTGTTCCGGACCTTTCGAGTCCGTACTGCTTTAGATACCTCATTTGACTAATTTCCTTAAAAGAAGTTCTCCCCTAAATGAATCAAAAGACACAGCCTCACATTTCGACCCATACTCTTCCGAGAATTCAAGGTAACCTTGTCGAACGCTTTTTACATAGTAGTAATCATCAAGTAACATGTATCCTTTTACACAGAGTGCTTTAAAAGCAAGGGTCATATCGTGCTTTACCTCTGCTGCTGAGTGGTCTCCATCTATATGTATAAACTCAGCAAGAGTCTCCAGGGCCAGAGTATCCACAGACTGCGTGTCGACTTCAGTATAATGGAAATCGTACTCTTTCAAAAGTTCTTTAGCCCAATTAGAAAAAGACACCCCATCTCCATAGCCTACCTTTTCCCCGCCGATGTCAAACCCGTAAGCCACGGCAGTCGGGACAGCCTGCAAAAACGACCACATGCTGTAACCTGCTCGGACACCTATCTCGACAATCACCTTTGGGGCACACAAATAACAAATAGCATTCTTAACGGAATAATAAGAGTCATACTGCACCAGCCGTTTCGATGTAGCCGTATGGTCTTGAGGACATATTATTTTTCTATCAAATGTAAAGTTCATAGATAACCTCTTTCAGAAATAGCAGTGAACACAGTCGAAACATCTGGCTGAAACCCTTTTTCAGTGAGAACAGAATTTTCAGTGTTAAACGGATTCCAGTATGTATTAAATCGCTCTTCTATTGTTTTCCCACCATACCTTTTTGCAGCGTCACACCATACGATATGGGGGCATCCACAAAAACTTGAAAAAACAGCTACTCCACTGGAAGGACTCAACAACACCTTAGCAGAAGCCATAAGGTCTGCAAGGTCTTTTAATGGTGTATCTCTCAGGTCAACAGTCCCTTCTATGTGTAACGACTGTCCCATTGACCCAACACTTCCTATACGAACACCAGGCACAGCTTCTACAAGCTTGTTCCAGTTATCGGTCGGCCAATTATAATCCGGACGAACACCCCTGTTTCTTGCATTGATGAGTATGTCAAAACGGTCTTCAACAGAAACCCCAAATTTTCTGGGTACCTGTTTACTTATATCAAACGCAGCACCTGTACACACCTCTAAAGTAGGTCTCAGATAAGACACCTCTTCGCCGTCGAACTCAGCTACAGGTATCTTACCGTTAAGATGCACAATACTTTGCTTCCCAGTCATACTATGTATCCTGTAACCCGAAGCAAAGTCGTCATATAGTAACTGATGGCCAGCCCTGATTCCGACAACCACCCGGTCGAAGAAGTTTTCCTGCACATACTTACGAACATAACCATTCCAGGCACAAACCTCCCATCCAAACTCTCCTACCCAATCACCCACAAAAAGAGTGCTCATGAAAACACCTCCCTATATCTAACCCGGTCTGTGAATTTCTCCCTTAAAATATCAAAAGCAATTTCATGGTACTTAGAAAAATCCATGTCCAATTTACCAGCCAGGTCGTCTACGTCAGAATATTTTATAACCAGGTCATTGAACTCTGGGACCCCGAAATAATCCAGGTCAGCGTTTGTTAACACCGCCGCTCCACTGGTAAGATACTCAAAAAACTTACCCGGAAGAAAATTACCTCGTATACTCTCTGTCGGGCATACCAAAGCTTTGTAAGACCGAAGACTGTTCCAATAGATATCCGGCTTTAAGATTTCCCCGCAGGAAACGGACTTAAGTTCCTGACGGATTTTAAACCTTGTTGGATAATAACCTTTCCTACCTGTTCCAATAAGACCTACATTATGTGGCCTATCTTTTACAAACTCTATTTTTTGCTCAGGTACGGACCATCTTAGAAGAGGCACCGATTCCCACCCTTTGCGAACATTCCATATTGTCCTGGTGTATAATTTATCGAAAGCTGAATAAAAAGCATCTTCAACTTTATAATTCCAAGCATCGCACTCTACAAACACAGTGGGTACCTTTATATCTTTAATTCTTATATCCAACCCCCGATATCGGCTACGGATAGTCATGTACACAAAATCAGGCTGAAACTTCTCGATGGCTTCTTCCAGACCTCGATGACTCAGGTCATCTGAAAAACCGGGTCCCCACCATTGAACACCATATTCATCGGATAGATACTCCGGCCATCTTGTATGCAGGTTAGCATTTCTGTTTTGTATAAAATTCTTATCATATATAAACAATATCTTTTTCATACTGGTATATCCGCCGTACCTCCGTATCCTTTCGGAACAGTATTGATGTCGAACCTCTCCTCTACTCGATTTATTAAAGCCTCGTTCTTAGAATAGACTCCTGTTATAGTGCCACCATTTCTAAAGCAGAATGGGTAGACCTGTCGGCCCTGGTCATAAGCGGGCCTGGCATCGTCATGTAGTACAACAATACCATCATCGGACACAAGCTGTGCTGCACAAATCATACAATCAGCTCTTGCTCTGCCGTCCACAAACAAAAGCTTTACAGAGCCTGGTTGAAACATTAACATCGGGGCATTAGCATATGCGGGGTTTTTACCATTACCCCTTCCGCCGACACCATTGTAAACTACGACACGGTTGTTGCCTTCATATGTGTTCTTAGCCTGGTTATAATATGAAGGCGCATTCTCCCATGTGTGGATAACTGCGTTTGTTTTTTCCAACATAAATTCAGTAGAGGCCCCCGGCCCCCACTCAACCACTACATCCGGATTAACCAGGTCGCAACAGATGCCCAGTATCGGTTTGAAAGAAGCAAATCCTGTTATAGAATTAAGTGCCATTATGCTGCCCCTTCCTTTTCGTCTGAGTTTGCTTTCCAGTCAATAGGACCGGTCTGATTAAGCCAACGAATTGTACTCTGGTATATATCAGCATTATACTTTCCAATATCATACCATTGTCCTGCAGGCTGATTTTTAGGTTCCATAAGGTATCTATCATAGTACCTGTTCATTGCCCATCTACCGTGAACAATACTCACCCGGTCTTCCTTATGATACAATTCCTTTAACCCGTATTTTTCTTCAACACGCACTTTTTCGTAAAACCAGTTTGTATTAACAAATAATTCATTCGGAGTCATCTCAACATTCTTATGCTCTTCGTGTCTTAATAATGTACGAAACAGGGTTGCCATATCGCCATTGTCTTCATCGTACCCCCATTGATACATTTCAGGTATCAACCACTCATGCAGTTTTGGAGGAAAGACAAAAGGTGTACAGTGAAAGGATGGGGAGGCGGCCCCTTTTATGCTCCCAAGAGTCGCACGATTTATGTCAACACCCCTGAGATTTCTCGGTGCTATCATAACCTGTTCCCTAGCACTACGCTCAAAAAGAGGTGTCAGGTCGTTAACAACAAATGAGTCCGCATCAAGAATCATCACAGCATCATACTGGTCAGCTATTCTAGGAATATACCGATAACGATAAAACCTGACTTCCCAACCGCTTTTTTTACGAACGGGTCTGTCGTTATCCTGAATATCTTCCCAGGGGACAACCGTATATCGTTCGGGAAGCCTATCAAGAAATACCTTAGAAATACCAGAAGCTAAAAGATGCACGTCCACCTGAGAACCATAAAGTTCAATACCATTAAATATCGCTGTAAGATTCTCCCTAAGCCCATCAGTTGAAGTCAGGACTACCGCAAATCTGTTCTTAGCCATTTTAATTCTCCTTAAATTTAAAAATTCAACCTAATCGAGAGCTTCTTTAAGTAATTTCCCACTATTCTTAACCATATACCGAGACACCTTTTTAAATCCATTTTCTTCGACCTTGTTATCAAAACCTCTGAACTTTGTTCTAGCCGGATACACATTTATTATCTTACCCCCATCTTCTTCGAACACCAGGACATAGCCGAAGACATGCAATATCCGGTTAACAAACCAGAACATACCAGCCTTCTGAAAACTACGCCATGATACCTTCTTCATCATTTTTTTAGCCATAAGTTACACCACTCTCTTTATAGGAATTGGACCGATACCATCAGCATTTCTAACCACGTCCAAAAAAGTCTTCGTGTCGTAGTTCTTCAAGTCGACGACGTTTTTAAAGTTTTTTACATAACAATCCACTTTATGGCTCTTTTGTAGATATACGGTACTTACCGGATTATGGCACATCGACAACACAAATGGCCCGGAAGCCACGGCCACAACTGTTCGGCACCGCTGAATCATCATCAGCAGGGTACTCAGCCTCGGTTTAAGGCCCCTACAGCTGCGTTCGGCCCATAAGTAAGGTTCGTTTACAGGATTATGAAAAGTGTGTTCAAAATGCAGGTCTATCGGCACATACCCGGCATCCACAAGGTCGTCCCATATCCGTTTAGCCAGCTCCGGATCAGGATTTGTCGCCCCCGGCAAACAAGTTCCCTGGAAATGGACGCCGACAAGCGTATTCTGCTGTCTCGGCAACCGGGGAAGGACCATAGGTGTGTTGCCAATGTCCCCTATCTCTACCTGGAGACAGTATTCTGCCTTAGTTACACCGTCCTTGCCCTCACACATCGGAAAATCGATGACGAAGGCATAGTCATGGTCATCCAAAAAGTTCTCTGAGGATATCTCCTTACCGAAGGGGAAAATATCAGTATGACTTACCCCCGGTATCAAGCTCAGAGTGAATTCGTGTTCCGGAAATGCATTAACCAACTGCTGGTATACTGGTCGGAACATCAGCAGGTCACCGATGCCGTGCCAAAAGGCTACCAGAATCTTCTGGCCCGGTTTAAGTTCCCGAATAAGCTCGGCTACTTTCGGCACACCTTTCCGACCACACTGTTCCCAGCGCCGGGTAGCCTCAACTTTTACTTCGCTCATTCGTTTACCGCCTCTACTTCAGATTTATCTTTGCCGATAAGCTTCTCGGCCTCTTCACGATAGCGTGACAATATAGAACCATTTCTATATCCTGCTCCAAGGTCTGCATCCTCCGACACACTGACAGCTGCCAACCGCGCCCCCATAGCACGCCAACCCCCCAGCTCTGTAAGCACATCTCCCAATGAAATCTTCTGTCCGATATGACAGTCAATTTCATCTTCAATTAAATCCTCATACACTTGCTGGGAATGGTCGTCGGCCTGGGCTATAACTGTCTTGGCAGAATACATAGGCTTCGACAACGTACCGCCTGTGACATGTTCATAAATAAGGGGCACCTGATCAATCATGTATTTAAAATCACACAGCTCTTTCTTGACCTGAGTCATATCGACGACTCCGTCTTTCTCCACTAACTCTTTCCAGAATTCATTATAAACGGCTTCCGGGGTCTTCTGCTCATCCTCGTACACTCCAGGCGTTGCTGGAATAAGTCTGCTAGACATAGCTCATTCTTTCTTTTTACCGTTTCCGGTGGTTGTTTCCAAAATTATAATCCCTTTATTGATTTCCCTCAAATTGAACAGGTAAGACAGAAACATTATTGTCTTCATCTATTATTTCCAAACTAACATCAACACCTGGCTCCTCGACATCAAAATTTATCTGACAACTTTTAACTTTGCGAATTACTTTACCGTCAGCCATGATAAACGTGTTCTCGGGACTGCCCCCAGTTATAAGAGAAAGGTCTTTACAGATTAACACACAAAGACCCTCTCTTTCTTAATCGTGTCGGCCACCTTTTTAAATGCTGAGAAGTGTCTTGTGTCTCTGCGAGAATATTTATCGTACTCAGACTTATACCAGGAGAACCCGTAAGGGAACCCCTCGATAACCTGCAGAGCGTCCTCCACACAAGGCACAGCCGTATTAAATCGTATCGGCATCGGTGTAATCTTATACACTACCCTGCTTCTGGTCGCCTGCACCTTCATGACTGGACCGACAGATGAATAAGTCCCCATCGCCAAAGAAATAGGCTCCTTCTGCAAATACTCTTCCAGTGGCTCATCCAGTAAATATCCGAACGGGGCCGGATAGTTCTTACCTTGCCTGCAGTAACCTGTTTCCAAAAATCCCTGGTCGATGCTCTTAACCAAGATGTCAATCTCTTCGCCATATCCAACGTAGTTCTGACCCCACTCCAAAATGAATCTCCTGGTTATCTTCCAGCAGGAGTAACCTTCGGACCAGATAAGCCCGGAGTAGCTTAAGGTTCTAATCAACTTTAGGATTGCTTTCGAGTATTTCGAAACACTGAGCAGAATATCCCGGAGACAATATATCCGAAGGATTATACTACTTGGACACACCCAACCAATGACCGAGATAAGGGGGCTATACAACTCTCCTATGGTCGATGCCAAGAGACACCTCTTACGCTGAAATCTATCCAGCATGTACAGGTGGCTCTGAGTGCTGTGGTCGTAGTTTAATACCATACTACTCCTTTAAATCATCATCGTCATAATCATTAAGGTATTCGGTATCAGCCTCATTATATAAAGCCTCGTTAACCTGCTCCACCTCTTCCATGGTCAGGGCCTGGGGGTCGACACCATGTAATCGTGTCTTATCCATCACCCCATTGCTACTGTTAAACCGCCCCCCACTTCATAATATTCCTTATTTTTTATCTTATGGTTCATTAAAACCCTTCTTTTTCAATAAACTCAGAAACCCCATCACAAACCAAATCTTTCCAAGTAAAATCTTTATCTTGAATTCGTTTTCTTATCTCTGTTGCCGAAATACCTTTTATTTCTTCAGCAACATCAACCATATTTGCCTCATAACCCACGCCACGACCCCAATTAACAGACTTTATGTCAGAAATAATCTGCACGGTTGCGGGAATCCCCATCTTCTTCATTGAATAGGCAACCATCTTTTGTCTATAATCAGCAGGATATTGGTCAAAACTAGTATCCCTAACAAAAATCAACAATGGTCTTTGATTCTTTTCATAAGTCTTTTTCATAATAGCAAAATGACCTTTATGAAATGGGCACCAACGACCTATAAAAGAATCGTGCGGTTCTTTAGTGTCGGTTATACCAGAAACATTTAAAATTTCATCAATAAACATAACTGGTTCACAACCAGATGTATCTATCGAAATTTCAGAATTAATCGGTGCTTCATACGGTGAATCAATTCCGGTAAATTCCCTAAGTTCACCGCTTCTTGCTTTTTTATATAAACCCTTACAATCCCGTTCTTCACATATCTCAAGCGATGTATTAACATAAATCTCAATAAAGTCGCCTTCAGGAATTAAAGAACGAGCAAAATCCCGTTGTTCCTTAATAGGGCTTATAAAAGCCACAATAACATTGTTACCCGCCAAATATCCTAATTTAGCAACCTCAGAAATCCTCCGAATATTTTCATTTCTATCCTCTACCGAAAATCCAAGCCCCCTGTTTAATCCGGTTCTAATAACATCACCGTCTAAAACCATCACATTATGCAGATGATTCTTCAATTCCTCAGCGATTACTGATTTCCCCGCTCCCGATAATCCAGTAAACCAAAATACCTTATTCATCAAAACCCCCAAAGTAAAAATAATTATTCATTTTGCTTTAAATCATCGTCGTCATAATCATTAGGGTATTCCGTATCAACAAGGTCTTCAAGTGCTTCGTTAATTTTCTCGACATCCATCTTAGGAGGCGGCACTTCCTGGGGGTCGACACCATGTAATCGTGTCTTATCCATCACCTGGTAGCTGTCGCTCTCCCATATCTGAGATGCCTTACCGACTATCTGCTGCGATGTCATCATACCAGTAAATTTTCGGAACAATATATTCCTAATAGCCATACGGTCATCCTTAGCTGTCGTAGTTTGTACACCATCCACCACACCAAGTAATTTTATTTCATATCTATATTCTTCGGACATAAATTCTCCTGCATCGACTCTTCAAAAGTAGATGACGTTTTTGATGGGGCATTACCAATTTTATTCAAGCTGCCCTTGGGTACCTGGTTGTCGATAGCTTTAACACTTTTCGACTTCTTTTTCTTACGCTTATTGTCCCGACGCTTATTCTCTTTCTTAAATTTCCTTACCTCTGGAGTATCATCATAAGACGCCGAAGACTCATAAAGGTCGGGCCGCTCTTCTTTACTGACAACTTCCGGCTCTATTACCTCCAGCTCCGGCTCAACCTTTTTGTCTGTTTTATTCTGGCCTTTATCATAGGTGTTCATGCCGCCCTTGTCCCGAGCCTCGTAAGAGTGTTCTACAGTAGAGTGTTCATCATATTTAAATACCGGGAAAGCACTAACATAGTGTCTCTCGATAGCACGAATAACATCCGCTGTACTAATACTCGCCATACAATCTGCAATATACTGCCCATCCACCTTAACCGGACGTTCACAAAGATTATCTTTATCCTTCTGGTCACCGTCGCCGACAGGAACTACCCTGGACTTCCAGCACCCCCCACTATCACAACACATCATCGTACCGCAAGTATGAAGAAATTGATGGTTCGGGTACATCTGCCACTGAACCGGTTCCCGGCCACCAGAGATAACCACACAGGCCCTGTGCTTCGGCGGAGAAGTCTTCATCGGCACACCCGCTGCCAAAACCATTGGCCAAGACACCGGCGTTAGCACACCGATAGAATGATACATCAGCCTAATAAGCTGGCGCGAATCCGTCTGCCCAACCATATTAATGACACCGGTAAGCTTCGGATGATTATGAGCCTCGTGACCTATCTGAACAAACTGAATCTTATCTTTAAAATGATCAACAACCTCTTGATACCGTTTAAAACTCCAGGCTTTAGCCGTAAAATCATTCTTAAACCCGGCATCAATAATCCAGAAAGGTCGTTTATCTTTAGTAATTTCTTCGACAGCGGACACCCAGGCTTTCTCTTCCTCCCGGATATATAAGTCAGGTTTCATATGACCTTGCTTAATTGGTCTGCCGATACATTGTTCCAGGTATTCCCGGTAACCGTGAATAAAATGATAACTGCCTTCGTTACTTTGGTTAATAAGCGGATAGTGCATAGTAATATGAGCCACATCCGGGTCACCCTTCTTCAACTTCGTTATGAAAGGGTTGCCCTCAAAGATTTCTTGACAAGGACTCTCGGTATCTGTCTGATATTCCCCTGGATAAGTTGCATGCAGGTCTCGAATAGCGGCAGTCATCATTGTAATATCACCAGGAGAATGTGCCGAACTCAAAATAATCTTCTTTTTACCCCCAGACTTCAAAGCTGATTTCTTCGACGGATTAACCAAGCCGACAACCTCTTCTACCACACCTGGTTTCGAGAGTTCAGAAACAAGTCGCTTGGACAACCTTTGTTGAAACTCTTTCATAGACGGTTCAACCATCTTTTCAATTTCTTCTCTTGTCAATTCACTCATTTTTAATTCTCCTTTAATAGCTCAGCCTAAATACAACAGTCTCTTTTAACAGAGTACTCTTGCATACCCTTCGGCGTATGGTTTTTGACAAAACGCTTCTGCCAATCAACAGTAATATCATAGTCATACTTGGTGTGGATACGATTAATAGCACAATATGCGGCAATATCATCCCAACCGGTTATAACCATTCCACCATGCCCAGCAATACGAGAACACAATGCCCAGCGGGTCCGAGTGTCTTCGATAACAACACAAGCTCCATCATATACACTGCCTTCTACCTTTTCATACAATGCCCTGGCATACTGTTCGCTTGTCGGCTTACCCATTACGACAAGCTTTTCAAAATTAACCTGGTGTGCCCTGGTCATATGCTGTAGAATCGGTATAGCCCTGAGCAACATCTTATCATCGTTGACATTGATAACCGCGACGTCAGTTGGATATGGAATAATCTTTTCAGCACGTTTAACAGCAAAATCACCAAGCTTAAACTCGAATCGATTATCTGGCCCCATCGGACCCATAAACTCAAACAACTCATCATAGTCATGACCATCCTTTAACCACCGTTCGACATCGGTAGTCATATTCTGGGCCAAAGACTTAGAATAGAGCCGAGCTGTCCGAGGGTCACTATCCATACCAACATCGGCATACTGTATATCGCCGATACCCTCAAGAATAAACGGAAGAATAGCTGTTTCCATAGGTCCATCATTCTGAACAATGAATCGAATAGTATGTCCCTTTTTAATGAGAGGTGCCAGCTTAGGATACAAAAGCATAAGCTGCCACAAACTGTTAGGGCATGTAATATTTATAAACTCATCCGTATTCAAAACCCGTTCTTTTGAAAGAATTGTTGCCCCATCCTTCTTAACACCCATCTTAGACTCGATAGCGGTCTTGTATATCTCTAAATGCTTCTTAGCAACCTTAGAGTAGCCGAGGTCTTCGACAGCCTTCTTAGTCAGTTCAACAAGAGCATCTAGCCCTTCACTGCGACTCAAAGCATAGGTGTTCATAAACGTCTGCACCATTTCATGAATATCCTCGACCACCAAAGCATATGGAGCAATATGAGAAAAGTGAGGAACATTATTTACGATGACCGGAACATTACATGAGACCATATCGGCAGCGGCTCCACTATTAGATGCTATCTTCAATTCAGTATGAGCGAACCCGAGGTCAAAAGTATACAACCGTTCCCGAAACTCATCGTTATCCATAAACTCCTCATGAATATGCATCCGATCAGCAAAACCATTCTCTGTCGCCATATTAGTTATCGACGAAGACATCATTTTTGCATACCCGCCCTCGCCATCTGCCCGATGGGAAGAGGTAGCCAGGTGAATATAAATATCTTTATTCTCTTTTATGAATTTAACCAAGTAGCCGAGAAAGTCCTCAATAAACTGTCCCCGCTGTGGAGACATGAATCCACAGGTGCCGATAACAAAAGCATCTTCCGGAATACCATACTTCTTACGATAATACGCTTTATCATGCTCAAAGCTTATCTCGGGTATACCATGGGGAATCTTATAGAACTTGGAAAAAGTCGGCTTACTGGCCATGTCCTTCTCGTCGTTATGCAGGATAACTGCATCCGCTGACCCATCCATAAGGACATTAAGTATATCGTCCTCTGTGTGGGCTGTCAGGACCACAGGCTTACCGGCTGTCCGAAACTTACCACACAAAGAAAGCAATGCCTCAGTCGCTATCGAGATGCCGAACTCATGCTGGATATGAACCAGGTCGGCATCAGAGTCTTTGGCCAGCTTCACCATTGAATTGAAGTTCTTAGTTTCTGAAAAGATTTCTACCTGGACACCGAGCTTCTCTAACTGCTCGACAAGGTTACTCGAATAAGTGGCTATCCCACATGCGACATTCCAGGGCGTCACAAAAAGTACCTTTAGTTTGTTATCAGATTTTTTAGTCAGGTCATCCATTTTACACCCCCATCAGCTTTAATTGTTTTTTACGTCTATGCGCCTCAACAAGGCTCAGTCTTCTTTTTAATTTTGTTTGCTCCGACTGTTTCCTTCCCGTATTCGCTAAACCTATTTTTCTCTTAGTTTCCTCTGAGGTAGGCGCCCCCTTATTCCAAGATTGTTGCCCTTTCTTAGATTTGCTTATTTTTAATTTAGTACTCTCTGAATGTGTTTTCCCAAGCCTTACTTCCCGTATCTTACATTTGGTCTCTTCGGACACCTTTTTACCCTTGTTTGCAGAACTAATCTTTAATCTTGTTGAGTCTGAAACTGGTGGGCCAGGTATACCTTTATTCCAAGCTATCCGGCCCCTCCCTGACGCACTTATTTTAGCCCTAGTATCTTTTGAAAGACTTTCCCCCTTGTTCCACGGATTATTATGTTTTCCCTTATTAGACGCACTGATTTTGTTTTTAACATCTTCCGGTGTAGACTTACCTTTGTTCCATGGAATTTTACCGATATTAGCTGCACCCATTAATTTTTTAGCCTCTTCGGAGACAGTGTGCCCAAAAGCACCCTCACCACCCAAAGTTAAATTATACCCATTCGGCTTAAACGTGTTCTCAACTTTAATCCAATACTGCTCTCTTTCTTCCAAAATTTTAAAGTCGGTAATCCCATCTTCCAGTACTTCCCAAGATACAGATTCCTTACCGTATTTTCTTATAGCGCAATGAAAAGGATATGGACTGCCCACAATGGCATCCCGATGATGCCCATACTTTCTAACAGCAAGAGTACGAGTAGTACAACCAACATACCTTTTACTGCTTCCCTTAATAATAGCTTTATAAACAAGCACGATTATAAATCCTCATATTAATATTTACATCTTAGAAAATTACGCACACCTTCAAGGTATGTCGGAATCCGTTCAGGCTCATCTACATTTAATAAGTCAATAGTTATACTGTCATGATACTTACTGGCAAAGTCCATCAGTGGACCCCTTTGGCCATCGTCACCGATAACAATAGGATTATTACCGGCGTTGAACTCCTTAATACAGGTGAGATGTTTGTTAAAGGTTACACATACATTACCCTCTAACGACAGCACACCACACACCACATTATCCTTATCGACGAAGCAATCTGATACTAAGCAGACATCATCACCGTCCGCAGGCACCACACCTCTGGACCAGTTATTTGGGTTGGTCCACTTGTCATCTTCGGTGCCGAGGAAGTAGTTAAACCCCTTGGCTTGTGGCTCCTCTACTTTAGTTATAGCAGGCATGACCACAGCCGCTGCTGTGATGCCGATAAGTTTTAAAAAGTCTCTGCGTGTGCTCATCCTATACTCCTTGCTGCATTTAGTAACCTACCGTCTACCCACTACAACCCTGTGAAAACAAGATAATAACCGCCATCAGGTAAAGCAATTCTACGAGTAACAAGGCCGCCATTATCAGTATGTACTCTGTTTTCCTTTTCACAACTATGCTCCACAAGTTCCTTCGTTACGGGAAATATTGAAGGGGTGAATTCCATATTAGTAATCCGTATCGACTAAATTAGTACTGTTCCGCTGAACAGCCTCATGGTATAAAACGTAACCGATACTAATATCAACTCCGCATAATGGGCACTCCCACAAAAAAGTACCTTTAATATGCACTGCATTCTCATAGTCATGGGTGCACTCATCTTTATTCGTCTCCATCTTCTTTTTCCTTTCTACTGCTCATCCCCTTACGTTTTCTCTGTTAAAACATTCAGATTTATAACCAGTAATAACAATTGCTATTCAATAAAATTATACTCAGACCAATCCGCATCTTTCGGGTGCTGTATATGACCACACACATCATCATTTATAACTACTCGTGGGCTGGGCGAATCCCAAATAATATCGGTGTACTTAAGTCCCGCAACCTTTAAGGTTTGCAAAGTCTCACTAACCGAATATTTATGTGGCGCTAAATAATTATTACCGCGATAAGTAGTAATAACAATCATAAACCCGTTATCGTAAGCTTCGTTAATCTTGTCTACTGCCCCCGGAAGCGGAGTTTCATCTGTACTACGTAATACAGTCCCATCCAAATCTATAAACAAAGTTCCCCTAACAATAGTAAGCATTCTAAAACGCTCCTTTCAAAGCGATAGCGCTGTTGGCTTTCATCCGAACTTCCCGGAGCTGGTTGATGGCATTCATACGGTCATCGCAGGGAGGGCAGCTTTCCATTATAGTGACCATACATTCCGTAACAGCTTTCCGGATATTATCGTAAGCCTTAATCTCTTTCTCACCGGGCTTATGGTATTCATTGATATTCCCCAGAGCCTCTACCATTTCGATATGGAACTCCATGCCCTTAATGCTATCTCTATCGGTAGCAGCCGCATCATATTTTGCTAAGAGTCTTTTAACTATTGACATTGTTCATCCTTTTCAACCGATTTGGCAACCCGCTGCTGTTCTTTCACAAGCAGCTTATATGTTATAAAATACCGTGTCCGACCATCGGCGTTAACCACGATAAACCCAAACTCTAATGCCTGCGGGTCATCGACGAGGTCAATGACCCATTTATTCTTGACCGCATCGTCATAGGCCACTCGCATGTAATC
>Ga0307928_10001857_pt1 | contig 16051 bp, 32 predicted proteins | sample AceLakmetagen232_FD_201815 | JGI IMG/M metagenome (GOLD analysis project Ga0307928, IMG submission 201815) | Saline water microbial communities from Ace Lake, Antarctica - #232 | ecosystem: Environmental > Aquatic > Non-marine Saline and Alkaline > Saline | place: Antarctica: Ace Lake... | reverse complement strand
TTTCACCTAATTGATGTTCAGCTATATCTTGCATATATTGTTTATATCTTGGACTTTTTGATATTTCCCCATATTTTTTATGTTCATAACGTCGTGCTTCTTTTTCCTTTTCCTGTTCTTCCCATGGTATATCTCTATCATGCTATCTATTTTATTCATGTTATTTATATTTTAATACTTACTTATTTATATATATATTTATTTTACTTAATAACATCCAACAAATCATTTTGATGTAAATTATATTTTTTTAACACCAAATTAATTAATATTGGCAAAATAATTGCTATACTTATTGCCATCCAAATATTGACAACTATATTAAAATAATTAAATAAAAATAAAAAACCTCTGATAATTACAAAATAAAACAAACTCATCAAAAATATTCTTCCCACGCCTTTCCAAGTCCACTTTATTTTTTTTCTTTTTGGATATTTAGTATTTAAAAATGCCTTTTGTTCTTTTAAAGTTTTAATTTTTATCACACGTAATTTATCTAATTTTTTATTTTTACGTTGAATAAGTTTTTTTTGTTTTGAAAATACAGCAGTATAAATATAAAAAATCTGTATTGTAAATATTATGCTCAAAATTAAATTGCCTATATCCATTTTAATATTGTCCCTTTTGAAATTACTTTATTATTACGTTTAATCCAATCCTTTCCTCTTAATATTGAAAATTTTTTTAACTCAATATAAAACTTATTTAAATCATTATAACCATAAATACAATAAATATTATTTTGCAATCTTCCGCTTTCAAATAAAATATAATATTTTTTATCTGGATGATAAAACAACACTTTACCAAAACGGGTTCCTGGTATTATTGTTTTACATATTGTTCCTATTTGCTGTAATTTAGTTAATTTACGTCGTAAAATTGTATTGCAAGTTCCATCCTTACAAAGTTCACCCAAAATTGATTTATAAGTTCCTGGTATTTTTTTCAATTCGTCAACTAATAAATTAATATTATATATTTTATTTTTAATTGTTTCATTAGTATCATTCATAATTATTATTCAATTAATTGTTGTTCTCTTATTTTGTTAATTAATAATTCAGAATCACTGACAACACTATTAATCATTCCTTTTGTCAATGACATATCATAATTATTTTTTATATGTATTGCTACTCTGTTCATTGTCAGTGTTTGGTCATTAAGCATTATATCCCGCAATGTTAATAGCAATGCAGCACGATGTATGTCTTCTTTACTAACATTTGCCATCACATTCTCATCATCGTAGACATTTTTTTCTCTAACATTTAGATATCTGCTGTATAGCCAAGAGGGTGGTTTCGGAAATTTAATCAGGCACCAATAATTGGGGTGTTTCTTAAGCTTTTCATTTACTTGACTTATATTTGTAAACTCCGTATAACTTCCTATTTTTGCAAATTCTTTCATACGCCAGCTATCCATAATAGGATTTTTATCTTTAACATATATTGCACCTTTACCTCGTCCAAATAAATCACAATTATGTGCAACCATATTATTTGCAATAAAATTATGATTATCCGGAACTCCGATAATATCATAAACATCCACTTTTTCTTTTAATTTTCTTATTTTTTTTATTTTATATGGTAATGCTATTGTTTTTATACTATCGTCCTCAGTTAAATCAATTAATTTTTTATACCCATTTTTAGTTAAAAATAAATGGTCGGTAGTTGCCTTAACTTTCATTCCATTCACTAATTTAACTTCATAAACTTCAGCATTACTTTTTGTTTTAATTGTTTTCTCAGGTTTCTTAAATTCAAATTTATCTTTCTTAATATTATATGTCATCACTTCATAATCTTTTTCATAACACAATTTATAAATTTGTTTATTCAATATTTGTCCTTTTTTATTTTTTATTGTAATTTTCGTATCTCTGCTGAAACACCAATAATTGACATATGATTCCAAGTATGTCTTCTCTAACTTATACACCTTTAATGGAAAACATAAAATAAACAATAAATGTTTTGTACGCACTTGTGCTAATTTCATTTTTAATGCTTTATTTTCTTTTTTCGCCCAATCTGCAGCAGAGGCAAAACGAATTGCCTCGTCGGCTATCAAGGGCTCAAAAGGTTTTAAATTATCAATTTTTGTCATCATTTCAGCATTTGAATAAGCAATATGTCTTGCAGGATTAAATTTAATTCCAAGCAACTTACAATGTTCACGAGCTAACATAATTGCTGCTGATGATTTTCCTGTATTACTTACAACAAACCCGTTTGCAATAAAATTTTTATTATCTTGAACATTGACAACATCATAAACATTTTGTTTTCCAATATATTTAATACTTTTAATTACTCCACCTGTTTGGCACATAGAACGAACTCTATTAATTATTTTCCTTTTCTCACAAAATTTTTTTACTCTGTCTTTATTTTCTGGATTCTTAAAAAAGGCTATTTTATTTCTTCTACATAATTGCACATATTCTTCTGTTCCTTTTTTTATTTTAAGTATTCCTTTTTTAAAAGTTATGCCTTTTTTTAAACTTCCAAAATTATTTCCTTTTTTAAATCTAAAATTATCAAAACCATGAATTTTATGATGTGATGAATGTTCTTCAATACTTAAATTTTTTATATCATTGTTATAGTGATTTCCATCTATGTGGTGTATTATTTTATTATCTATATTTCCATATAATTGTTCACATATAAACCTATGTTCAATTACACATTGTGTTATTCCTTTTACTTTTTTTCTATCTATTTTATTATAATCTATTTTCAATAACTCTGTTTCTAATTTATCAGGTCTAAAAAATACACGCAACCTATCTGTATAATACCATCCACTTTTTCCTTTTTTTCTATATCTATTAATATCAGCATAAGTTGATATATTTTTTATTTTATTTAACCAGACTAAATCTTTTAATTGTTTATATTTGCCGTCCATTAATAAAAAAGGATGGTCTTTTGTTGCTTTTATCATTTGTCCGTTTGTTAATTCAACTTCCCACACATCATCCTTTTTTACAAATTCTACACCATCACTTAATTTTAATTCAATTTTTTTACTTTCAACATTAAAACTATAAACATAAATAGAACCTTTTCCTATTAATTTTTTTATTGGTATGCCTTTTGGATATTTTTGTTTATCTCTTGGCATTTCTATTAATGTGTCATCAGTTAAACAGCCCTTTTCCGATGTAATCAATAACATACTATCATAATTTGCTAAGTTACGGTATAACAGGTGTTTGACAAAATGTCTGAAGACTGCAAACCCGCGATTGACAGTCGTTTGTGAAAGATATGCTTTACCTTCCTCATTTAGCATCTCTTGTAATATAAACAACAATTCGTTATATTTATATATTTTTTTATTTGGGTCTTTTATTTCCCAATTTTCCTCAATTATTTTCTGTAATAATCTTCTTCTTGCAAATCCTAATCCTTGTTGACTCATTTATCCGCACCTATGTATTTTTTTATTAGTAGACGTAATTAATTGTTTTTGTTTATCTCTTACTTCTTGTAAACATCCTGGAGACATTCTTATATCCGGTGACTGATACCAGCAAAAAAGCATAAACTGTCCTACTCTTTCATATGCTAAATAACCAAGATGTTCTTTTTCTTTATTATATGCTACAAAAATTTTTTCTATTATCCTTTCTTCCCAGTCTATTCTTTTTTCACTCATTCTTTATCACAACCTAACTGTCTTAAACATTTTTCACAAGTTACTTCTGCTTTTTTACTCGTTAATTTTTCTTTTTTTGCATTTAATAACAAATTACATAAGTAATATTTTTTTCCATTTTTCCAAATTTTAAAATGTTTTATCATCTAACATTCCTCACTAAACGATATTTCATACACAATCAATATTATTTTTTTATTCATTTTTCTTCTCTACTATTTTTACGTAAAAATAAATAATCAGCAACTAATTGAGATTCTATACTAGCAAGTTCGTCATTATCCCCAATTAAATAACCCGTTTCCAAAAAATTAAAGGTATAAGGTATTTTTCCTTTACTTTGTTTATTTACATATATATCAAATGCCCAATCCGGACAATTTTTATTATATTGATTTTTATTCTTCATTTTATTTCCTCTTCAACAATTATAGTCACTTTCCAATTTTTCTTTGTTATTGGACAACACCCTAAATGACTTCCTTCTTCTAATAAATAATCCTCCAAAAAATCAATCATTTCATCATCCCCATCCCAAGTGTGTCCTTTTTTAGTTCTAAATACTCTTTTCATTTTTCCTAACTATTTTATCAACTTCATCTTGCATTGATGCTGCGGAAAAACCATCCACTGCTGCAATTAAAATCATATCTTGAAATAATATCATTCCTCAACAACCCCCTCATCATATTCGCTACACAACTCCTTAAATGTTTTTGCACGTCTATGAGCCTGTACTTCCTCAAACGTCCCACACACATATACTTGGTATAGTGTACTTATTTTATCCTTTTTACGTAACACTCTCCCCATACGCTGTATTGTCTGTTTAGGTGTACTGTTTCCGGCCATTATTATTGCTGTATCTATACTTGGTAAATTATATCCCTCATCCAAAACCTTACTCGTCAATAAAATATTAAATTTATTTAACTTAAAATCAATTAAATTTTGTTCTCTTTCTTTTGGTTTTATTCCACTATGAACTATTTTTGCTGGCAATCCTATATCCAATAAATGCCAATAACATTTATTTGTTTGTTCATTATATTCATTAAAAACTAATATTTTATCTTTTTTATGCTTTAAACAAATCCCCTTTACAACATTAAATTTTTTTGAATAATTTAAAATTAATTGTTTACGAGCATTCATCTTTTTTAATATTTGTGCTTTTTTAACTGGGTCTTTACATCTATTAAACATGGACCATCCTCCAATCATCCTCACCATTGTATTTAATTCTAATGTTAATTGTTCATACTTAACTTCCGTTTCCTCATCCATTTTAACTCCGATATTAAAAAAATTAAAAGGATTTAATATTCCTTCATCTAATGCTTGTTTTGCAGTATATGAAAATTTATTGTGGTCAAAATGTTTTAAAATATCCCAATGCGCTGCATCCATTCTTTCAACAGTTGCTGACAAACCTAATTTATATTTGAAGGGATACGCCAAATATTTAAGCATTCGTTTTGTTCCATAATTATGTACTTCATCCCAAATTATAAAATCATAATTCTCAAGAGGTATTTTATGAATATTTTGCATATTTGTTAATGTTATTTTTCCATATTCTTTTATTTGACCGTAATAAATTCCAATGTCTTGTATAGGGAATCCATTATCATATAATTCTTTATACCACGTTTTCTCTAATATAACATTTTTTGGTACAACAATCAATGTCCACATATCTTTATGTTTTTTTAATAGTTCTTTCATAATGTGTATAGCACAAAACGATTTTCCAACACCGGTAGCACATTCCAGTACTGCTTGTTCATGCTTAAAGAAGTATTTAATTGCTCTTCGTTGCCAATTATATAAAATTAAAGTTTTTTCATTCTCCTTAATAGCTAACTCACTAAATAATTCACTTCCGTCGTTTATTATAATACCAAAGTCCATTATGCCTCTAACAATGTTTTTATATCGTTTGATTTTAAGCAAGAATATAATTGTTCAATCTCTAAATTATATTTCTTTTTAATTATTATTGCTTGAAATAACAATTGAATAATTAATTCAAAACCAAATTGAAGATTATTTTTTTCAAATTTCCTTATTTTTTGAACTGTTTCCATTTCTTATGCAAATCCAATAAGTATACCGAGAACTGCAGCAAACGGATATATTTTACAAATCCAATATGCTTTTTTATATAATAATTTTGCTTCTAAATATTGTTCTGTGTCTGTAGATATAGCATCCAAATTCTTTTTTGTATTGTTTCTCCACATAACCAATAATATATGTAGACTAACCAAAACAACAAACCAAATAACCATTGGTATTACATTACTTGCTTCTAGATTTAATTGCATTTTCATTTTCCTCACATAGTTTTTGATGATTGTCTTTTGCCCATTCCATAGCAAAATGTTTATTACAGATTTTACATTTATATACTCTTGGCATTCCCTTACTTCCCAATTTTATCACCCTTTACATAGTCAAAAATTCCTTTCAGTTTAAAAATGTTGTTACAATGACGACAAACAAACTTCTTTTTCGTTAAATCCAATTTACTTTTATGTGCCCGTTTTCCACAATTAGGACATCTTGTAAATATTTTCATCATTCTCCTCGCCACTTAGCTATATCTTTCTAAATATCTTATCTTCTTGATATATTGTTACAACATTCCAGTATATTAATATTGGTTGTTCCATTTTACCTCTTATGTGAAAGACGAGATGATAAGAACTTTCCCAAATCCTTCATCATATCATCTTTAAACTTACAATCTTTACATTTAGATATGTGGATATTCTCATCTTTGTCTTTGCAATAAAAAAAGCCTTTCTTAGCTTGATTATTGCTTATTGTCTCATACTTTTTGCATCCTGGTGTGTCATGTAGTTTCATCTTAATTACCAATTATAAATAACCCATTGCTTCTTTCCATTTATTATATCCATATATTCCACCTATTGAACAATATAATTCCTATTGTTTTTTCAAAAACAAGTTATTTTCTTCTTCTAATGCTTTTGAAAATAGGTGTGTCCATTGACCTGTATTTAGTTTAAACATCTTCTTACCACAGCAAGGGCATATTTCTTTTTCCATTTTATCTTTCTCCATGATTTACAATTATGTAATAGGGTGTGTCTTACTTGGTGTTATTGGTGGTGTAACATTATCCGTATTTATCTTAATTTCAATTCCGTTATATCCACAACATTCACACCCTTTAGTTCCTATTGCAGGATAATTTGTTGCTCCACATTTTGCACATATAAACATTTTTATTCACCTTTCCTTTGATTTACTAAAGAGTATCTATATATTCTTCTAATGTGATTACATCATATAGATACCATTCAAATTTATTGAATATTTCTTCATCCATCTTCCTCAATCCTTTGATTTTATGAAAGAAGCTTCTCTCCGAATATTTCTTTTGCTTTTGGTAAATATTCATCAGGGTTATTTCCTTTTCTTGTTAGATTCATCCAATCAATGAACTCTTTTAATGCTTGTTTTATTTCTCTAGGAAATAATCCTTCACTTCCATCTGAATTAACTACCCTTATTTTATCACTCAATGTTTTCTTTTCTCCAAATCTCTTAGCTAATCTTTCAGAATAATCACCTAAGTCTAATCCCATATTATCTGCAAGTTCTTTAAATACACCAAAGAACTCTTCTACTGTTTTTGCTTCTTGTGCTTTTTTCTTAACTTGTTCAAATTCCATATTTATTCACCTTCTTCCTCATTTGTTCGATTTCGTGTACTAGTTAAAAAACCGATACCTATTAAAAATAAACACATTAACATCCAAAAAAACATAAATATATCTTCATACATTTTCTTACTCCTTTGATTTCATTCATCTTAATCCTTTTACTATAGGAATTTCAACTGCTAACTTCTCTTCTTGTTTTATGATATTTATTTTTTTACATTCCATTTCTAATGTTTCAATACCACTATTGATGGAAGGGATTAATTTCCGCAACGCATTAAGCACCTGCATTTTTTGTGCCTCTGGTACCTTATCAACATTTGGCAAACAAATTTTAAACTTATGTGTGTAACTTAATAAATCCCTGCCTATGTTCCAATTGTTTTTATATTTCCTAACTTCTTCTATATTTTTTTCCATTGTTGTTTCTTTTGCTAAAAACGTATCCAATTCGAGATAGGTATAATTTTTTTCAATTGATTTACTAATTATTTTATCTTGTTCGTCTTTTTGTCTACTATTTAAAATTCTACAAATTTTTGATGGTGATATTTTATGTTCTCTAATCATTTGTTTTGCATATTTAGTTGCTTTTCTATATAACATTATATTATAAATTGATTGTTCATTCATTTCAACATCTATTGCTAATTCACGATATGTATAGTTCGGAAATATTTGTTTTTGTAGTTCATATATTTTCGACAATGTCATAAACACTTTTAAAAAATTTCTTTTCTTCTCCCGTTTTAGTTCCAATTTTAATTTGTCCACTTGTTTACGTAAATTTTCTGCTTCCATTTTTATCCTCCCCCATTTCAAACTTTGTTTTTAAAAATCCTAATTTTAAATTTGTTTTCTTAAATTTCTTATTATATGCAAACTGACATTTAGGGCAATAAATCGATTTGTGTTCTTTAAGTTTTTCTAATTTATCTTCTGGAAAATAATTATCTTTTTCTATTTTTTTAATATATTTTTGAAAGTTTTTATCCATCTCTTCGAGATGAATTAAATTAACATCACAATCAATGCATTTTTGTTTTAATTCTCTTTCTTTCATTTTGAATTTATTATTCTTTCATTAACTCATACATTCTTTTATAATGTACTCTCATATTATCAGGAACTTCCTTTGAATATTCTAAGTAACCTTCTGTTTGTCTTTGAATTGCTTCTCTTTGTTCCCCTGTTGTTTCTTTCCAATCATTCGCCCACCTTCTAATAATTGTAATAATCCCTTGGTCATTTTTTATTCTATTCATTCTATTTCTCTTCTTTTTCCCAATCCTCACACCATTCGTCTTTGCACATTTTTTTAATGCAGAGAGAAGGATTTGAACCTCCGACCTCTAGGTTATGAGCCCAATGGGAACAACCTAACTTCCCCACCTCTGCGTTTTTTCCAAAATTTAAAGCATACCGATTCGTGTTTGCTTTTAATTTACCTGTTTTCTTTTCAATTTTGTTTTTTTAATCCAAACACTAACAATCTCCTTCTCCTCTTCCAGTTCCTGGTCCGTTTCCATCTGGACCTGTTCCATCTCTTTGTGGCATTTTAGTTTACCTCCTGTTTATACAATACCTATTTTCTCTAATAAAAAAGCAATTATAGCCCATGCAAACATACTACACATCAACGATAATGTTACTCCTGTGGTTATAAAAAAACCTTTCTTTAAATGCTCCCAATCTTTATCTTTATTCATTTTTTACATTACGATTCAATTACATTATACTGCTAACGTGACGTTCCATTGCCAATATTAAACAAATATAACCCCAAATAGATAAATTTAAAAATAAATATATAATACTAATATTCGAAATATAAGTTAATATCCATGGTTCTACTGTCATTTTTTCTTTATCTTAGTTTTATTTACTTGGTCATGCCTAAATCCACAACGCGAACATTTTTCTATTCCCGAATATGAGGAATACAACGTTTTGTCGTGTCCGCAGTTAGGACATTGTTTGCCCTTCTCTACAATTAATTTGCCTGTCTTGGCACGCGATGACCCTGAACTTCCGTTTCTGTTTGTTATGTCAGGTCTACCATTTCTTGTCATTTTATTACACCTCTTTGGATAAAGAATTATTTATTATTCAATATATAAAACCTTTTATTTTATGTTGGTCTAAAGTAAAATAATGTTGTGTGAAATTATAATTATAATTCAAAAAATTTATATACTGATATAAAACAAAATTTAATGCCAATTAGGGGAAAATAAATTTTAAAATGATAAAATCATCCGAATCAAAAGCATCAAAAATAAATGATATAATTAAAAATGAATATCTAGAAGCCTTCAAAAAACTATGTGTTCCGAATCACAAATCGCATTATTGGAAATATGAGAACGGCATACCTTTTATGCAAAAGGATAAACAAACAAAAAAAGTTCTACTGTTAAATGACAATTTAATCCAACAGCATATAGATGGAAAAATAACATTAGGCTGGACACCTTTTATTAACGACTCTAACGTATTGTATGGTGTAATTGATTTTGATGTGCATGCAAAAACAGAAGAAAAAAAGAAATCAGAAAAAGAAAAAGTTAATTTAGATTTAGAAAAAATAAAAGCAGAATTAAATAAGCGTGGAATAACTTTTATTATTAATAGCAGTGGTAGTGATGGAAAACATCTTAGAGTTTATGGCGATGAGGAAGGCACGGACGGTAAAGTGATGCAATATTTATTGAAAGAAGTACAACAAAATGCACTAGGTTCAGTTGTACATGAAATATATCCAAAACAACATAAGTTATCAGATACTGAAGAAGGTTTTGGTTCACAAACAAAAGCAGTATTAGGAAAACACCCAAAAACAGGAATGTATGCAACTTTAATCAATGATAAAGGTTCAATAACAACTCAAGAAGAAAGTTTAAAACAACTTGTTGAATTTGCAAAATTATTTAAAGAATTCGACCCTATAGATTTTGAAGTTACGAAAGATATAGAAAAAAAATATGAAAAAAAATCTATAGAAAATATAGAAAAACAAGAAGTTCCTAAATATTGTGCAGGTATTGAATTGATAGCAAGTAAAGAAGAATTACCTAGTAGTGGAGAAGCAAACAGACATTCATATTTAGATGGCAATGTAAAGGTATATTGCGAACAAAATAATAAAAATAATATTCTAAAAGGATATATGAAAGCACAAAGTCATGGAATGACTGCATTTAATGGGTTTGAAAAATGGAAATATAGTTGTGCAACCATCTATAAATATCTAAAAAATAATAAAGGAAAAGGAATTGAGAAATGGAAAGAACATTGTGAAAAATGTATACATAATGAAGTTTTAATAATAGATGAAAGAATTGAAAATCGTGATGCTACATATCTTTTTAGAAAAGACAGCATGGGAATAATTGTAAAACGAGAAAGTGGTGAAGCAGAAGAATTTAAATCTGTTGAAATACTCGATTTTGATAAAATCACAAAAATACACACATATACAATTAATCCTTTTAATCCTAAAAATCGAAAAGAAAGAAAATTTACAGAAATAGAAATTAACAATGAACAGGAACAAATAAAAACACCAATAGAATTAAAAAATATAATTAAAAAAGCAAAACGAACAAATGGTTCAAAAATAACAAGAAGTGGCGAAAACGCAGTTGAACAATATATTGCGAAACTACCTACAAAAAAAAGAAAAGAAACTACTTGTAATTGTTTTGCTGGGGGGGTTTATTTAGATGAAAACAATAATTATATTACAACACAAGCAGTCACAATAAGAGGCAGTAATGGGGGGTTTGAACAAAAATTTATGCCTTTTGTTGCAACTGATTTATATAGAGATTTTATCAATTTAAAAGTTGACATAACAAAGAAAAATAAATGTGTAGATATTATTAATAATTATCCTAGAGAAAAGGAAGAAGGCATTAGAATTAAATTAATAGACGCTTTAGGTAACGCAGGCGTATTAAAAGCAGAACTAAAAAATAATGGAATTAATATTTTCCCTATTACACAGGTTGTTGGTGACCACAATGTTTCGAAATCACAAAAATGTTATAGATTAATTTCAAAACAATGGAATACGGAGGATGATTTAACAGCCAATACATTTAAAGGAAGAGTAGGAGCAAGACTAAAACCAATAGACAATAATTGTTTTCCGAGATATTTTGATGAAGTTACAGATTTTGAAAACAACAGCAACGAAATTAAAAATAGTGCAACAAGCGGAACTTTTAAAATAAAAATTGGACGCAAAGACGGTGGCGTAGAAAATTATGAAAAATATTTTCCAATAATAATAAGTTGTAATGAATTTAAATTCAACGACCCTGCAGAACAATCACGCTATATTGTTATCGATTATAATTTCAAAGGTAGATTTACTGTAAATGAAGAAGACCACAAATATGTATTTAATAACATAGTACATTTAGGAAAATGGAAATATAACAGTTTAAAAAAATTTAATTTTAAAAAAATAATAAAAGCATATTTTCGTAAATATTCACATCTAAATGGAAGAGACAAAGAAAAAATAATTTATGTTAAAATTGGAGAAATGATTTCTAATAAAGCAGGAATATTACCAAACATAACAATACCAGATGAACTTATTTTAAACACCAAAAGCACGCATATATCCGACAGTAAATCAATTGTAATAGATTGTTTAAGAAAACTTGCAAATTCATTCTTTTATAGAACTACAGGAAATTCAACCTATAATTTACATCGTGTGCTTAACGGTTTACAAACAGAAGCACCAAGTGGTATTGCATCAATGGATGATGAAAGTGAACAAATACAAGCACCATATGATGAAACTAAATATAGTATTGTGGCTGAAGCGGAGCGACTTGGGATAAGATTTAACACAAATATGGATGAAGCATACATAACAACACAAAGTTTAGAAAAAATAAATGAAGATTTAATTAGAAGAAGAAGCAAACTACGATTCAATGAACTAACAAAGTTAGTTTCAATTTTAGAATTAAATAAAGATAAAGTTAAAGTTAGGAAAACATTAAGGTCTAACGGAAAAGAAACTTCAACAAGATGTGTGACATTAATGGTGGCAGATGCAAAGGATGCTGAAGATAGAGGTTTATTATTTGAAAAAGAGGATATTCAAAAATGAATGATGTCGAAACTACACGAACTACACGGACTACGCTGTTTTTACAACAATGTATAAATAACACACTAAAATACACTATATTTGATACTATTCAAAAAAAGAACGTAGAATTGTACTTGCTTTTACCCCTGGCCGGTCAAGCAGTTAATATGTTGTTAAACCGTGTAACTAGCATAGTCCAACGTAGTTTTATATATAAATATATGTATATATGTATATGTAGTTTAATGTAGTCCAGTGTAGTTCTAACAAATCAAAACTACGTTGGACTACACCGGAACTACGCTAGGACTACACGGATTGTGGTTAAAAACTATGTTAGAATATGAGGGAAAATGTTAAATAAAAAACAACAAATTAAAAATGAAATTTACAAAAATACAACACAATAAAATATATGAAACAATTTTTACATTTTTTATGGAGATAGTAAAAAGACATATCCAAAAGTTGGTGAAGATATGGCCACAACAGTTATAGAAGTTTCAGAGTATGTTGCAAAAGAAGCAGGACTTTTAGATAATCATATAAAAAACTGTGAATATTTTTGGGAAGCATTTCATATATTTATAGGACATAAATTAAATCAAATGGGAGCAGCTAGAAAAAAACATAAGCCCAAATTAGGAAGATATATTAGTGGTTTAGTGTGTTTGCCAAATGGTCGGAAAGATGTCAATCATTATGATAAAGCAGTTATGTTAGGAAAATATTTTATTGTTAAAACACAAAGAGAAGCAGAAAAAATAAAAGATGAAAGAACGCGATTAGCAGAAAAACATCGGCTTAAAACAATTAAAAAAAATAAAGAGTTAGATGAATATTTAAAAAATCAAATAGAATATAAAAAGCAAAAAGATAAAAAAGAACAAATAACCAATTAATTTTTTATTTTTCTTACTTCAAGATACACAAAATTTATATATAGAAAGGATGTAATAATAATATGAAATACTTACACGAGTATATGGAAGCGAAAGGAGAAAGAAAAGTATTTATTAAGCTAATGATTAATATATACGAAGATATTAAGTTAGCGACAATAAAAAGAAGATTTTATGATTGCCGTAAATATTATAATGAAAAGAAAGAACAAAAACCACAAGTAATAAAAGTAGAAAAAAAATTAAAATATACAACAGGAGATTTTCCTATATATTTTCCAAGAATGAAAATAATTAAGTTAAATGATATTTTAAGGTTTAAGAAAAATATAAATTATAAGTTTTTACGAGGAGAGGGATATACAGTGGATGAAATTGATATGTTGCGGGGAAGAGGGGTTATTTAGTTGGAGCCAGTAATACTATTAGATAATTGGATGAAATTTATCATCACTGCTGTGCAAATTGTTGGCGGTCTAATAATGATATTAGCAATTGTCATTAGTTGGCTCCAATATCGTTTACAACGTACAGAAGTAATTAAACAAAATAATAAAATAATTTCATTATTAGAGGAGATATTGAAGAAATGAAGTGTCAAAATTGTGAAAAAGAATTTTATAAATATGATACAGATGTTTACCATGGTGTTATAGTAAGAATTTGTCCATATTGTAAACACGGAAATTATTAATAAAAATAAAAACGCCAGACAGCACTTATTGTATACGGACTCACCTCCTTCCGATAAGTAAAACAACTGAACTCTCGGTAGAACAAATGTCTGTGGAACGTGAAGATTAAGGGGCGTTCGTTTGGTTGGCTGGGCGGGTTTTATTGAGGGTGATATAAATGATAAGAGAAACATGGGTTTTTTGGATATTATTGTTTGGATTTATATTTAATATTATAAGTGCATTTAGAGATGCAAATGGATATAAAAAGAAAGTTACATGGGATGCTCCGTTATCTGATAGATTAGTAGGAATAGTTTTAAGTATTATAATTGCAATAATATATGCTATTGCATTAGGATGGTTATAAATGATAGAATTTATGAAACAATTTATGAAAAGTAATTACAATAATTTAGATGATATGCAGTTTGTTAAGGATATAAGAGAGGAGGCTTTAAAGGAATATAAAGAAGAAGTTTCATTATGTAAAGACGGTTGTGGATGTATGACAAAAACAATTAATAAATGTGGAAAGTGCGGTGCAGTAAAATGATGACAAATTCACAGACAATTACATTGTCAAAAATAAGAAGAGAATTAATGAAACTTGCTAGAACAGAATATGCTTGGAAATATACAGGTAGAATTTCTGATGATGTAAAAGAGAAAGCAATAAAGGTTTACGATATTGTAAAAAATGAAAAAAATAAACGAAAAAACTAGTCCGTTTGAACATTTAAGACGTTGTAGACGATGTAATAATTTATTTTATACACCTGCTAAAACTGGAAAATTTTGTGAAGAATGTAAAATAAGAACAATGTGGAAAAATGGAAAAGTGGTACGAATTAAAAAATAAAATAGATTGTTATAGCAAATATACAATTAAAGATTTCTGGGATTGGTGGTCTGACAAAAAAGAAAGTTGGATGGAAATCCGCATTTTAAAATGGGAACAAGCAAAACAAATTGGAACAGGATTAAAAGTTTATTATTCACACACCGGTGTTTTTGTAAATACTTCTGATGATTTAAAACGTGTGATAAAATATTGTAATGCACATAACTTTAATATTTGGTTTGGAGTTAATCCCCGTAAATGGAATTTTACTAAATGGGGTAAAAAAGGATTAAGTGGAGGAGACCATTTTGTTGAATGTGTTAAGTTTTTATTTATAGACATTGACCGAACAGTAAAGCAAGGTAAAGCAACAAATAAAGATTTAGAAGGTGCAAATAGTGTTGGTGATTTAATTTTAGAGAAATTAAATGAGAATAATTGGGCAAAAAGTTATTTAAAAGTTTGTAGTGGTAATGGTATACAATTATTAATTAAACTTGATATTCCAATTATGATGCCAAAGGTTGCTTTTAATTTAAGTAAAAGCACATATGAACTTAATTTAAACTTTAATAAAATAAAGGAACAACTTAGGCAAGGGATTGGACAGCAAATAATTACATTCATAAATACTAAAAATAGAAAAGATAAATACGGAGTTATGATTGACAGTGCAAGTTTTCGTATAGCACAAGTTGGTGCATTACATTGTACAAAAAATCCAAAATATGATAATAACACTTGGCGTGGAATAGTTGAGTTAAAAGACGAAGTGAATGAAGGAATAAGTGATTATATTTTAGAGACAGAAAAGGAAAAAAAGAAAATATTTGGGAAAGGCTCTATCCAAGGAATTTCTAGGGCAGACAAAGTGTCAGTAAAAAATATTAGGCAACATAAGTTAGTTAAATTGATATTAAAACCAAACATTCCAGTGGGTGGAGCGAACAATTATTTAATTTTTAGTCTCAAGTGTTTAATAAAAGATAATAAAATTGATATTAATGCTAAAGAAATTATTGAATTGTTTCATGATATAAATGTTAATTGGAAAGCAAATATAACACGTAATCCAGTTGAAGAACAATTCAATTTTAATCCTGCAGTTGTTCGTAAATGGTGTGTAT
>Ga0307928_10001853_pt1 | contig 16067 bp, 18 predicted proteins | sample AceLakmetagen232_FD_201815 | JGI IMG/M metagenome (GOLD analysis project Ga0307928, IMG submission 201815) | Saline water microbial communities from Ace Lake, Antarctica - #232 | ecosystem: Environmental > Aquatic > Non-marine Saline and Alkaline > Saline | place: Antarctica: Ace Lake... | reverse complement strand
CTAATTAGCATGACCGAAAAAGAATTATTCCGAACAAAAGTGGGGAGGTCAAGCCTCGCCACTTTAAAGGTTTAAATCGAGGTTAGACCTCAATCCATAATGATATATTCAGAAGAAAAGTCAACAACGGCTAAAGTATTTATGGCCGGTGGATAAGTCTATTGAGGTTTAACCTTAATAAGTCTTAAGGAAAGGGGTTAACATATTTGGTCTTTAGAAAAATGCCTAGAAAGACCTATTTTATTTTTGTTTGCTTTTTCCAAAAAAGATTTATTACTTTTATCTCCATGCAATTTATTGCTCCCTAGCTCCTATTAGTTCCTTCGCTTCCTTTAATATAGAAAAACAACTTACTTTTATCTGAAAAAGTAACAATTTGTTGAGGTTCCCAAAAGTTTAAAGAATCAGAAAAAATAACCACTCTTGCTCCGTCTTTTAATTCTTTCTTAAATTTCTTTTCAAGACCAGGGTAAGCCTTCGGTGTTAAAAAACAAAAAACAACATCAGCCTTGCTAATGTTTACCTCATAAAAATTCTTCCAATAAACTTTTGCCTGGTGAGAACAATGATGAAAAAAAATAGATATCTTGGACCAAAGATAAAGAAAATGCCACAATTCAAAACCAGTGGCTTTAGCTTGATATTCTTCAACCGCCATAATCAGAGACCGCCCATCACCTGAGCCTAAATCATAAAAATGTTCCCCGGGTTTTAAAGAAGTCAGATCTAGAGCTCGGCGGATTTTCTTCTTAGGGGTCCCCATATAAGGAGAGGCAATGACGCCAGCGTAAATTTCAGTTCCGATTTCAAACACCCCGATAAGAATAATTAAGAAAATTAAAAAAATAGACAGGAACAATAACATAAAAATTCAAATAGATTATTCATAAACAGATATTCAAAACAAAAATAAATACGAGGGAGAAACTAGCAAAGACTCTCCCTCGCTTGTTTCAGCGGTTACTTTCGATGACTCCGTCTTCCGTCTTCGCGTCCCTTCTCTGAAGCCACGCTCATAATCTTTAGCGCTATCCTGCTTTGGGCTCACAACAGCATCAGAAAAATCTGCCTATTTCTTCGTTTCGCCCATAGTTAATATATTCATGTGCTGTTGAGAGAACAATTTAGTAATCAAAGTTTTCACTTGGTCAAAAGAAATATGGCTAATCTCTCGGATTTTCAATTGAGAATCGAGAATCTTTTTATTTTTTGTATAATATTCTCCGACCAAGCGAGGAAAAACATCTGGCGATTCAAGGTCGACAAGAAAAAAATGAAGATATTGTTCCTTGGCTTGCTGAAATAGAGCCGGAGTAAGAAACAACGGATTTTCCAACAGATTCTTTTTGAAATAATGAAAAATCTCTTCAACTTTAGATAAGTTTTCGGTATGACCGACAAAGTAGAAAAAGGCTTCTCTAGATAGGGCAAAGTGACCCGTACCAATATCATAGGCGAGCCCGTTTTCTCGAATCTTAGAAAGCATAGAAGTAGCGGTATAATTCAAGATATAATGCAGTAGTTCTAACTTTAATTCTTCAGCAAAAGAAAATGGGGTCATCGGAAAAGAACAACCAAAATAGATTTCTTGAAGATTAGGCTGGGGATAATGTTTCCTCTGAAAAGAAGTAAAAGTAGTCTTTCTATAGGGGAGAACGGGTTGGCTTTTGGCTTCTATTGTTTCCAAGGAAGGAATAATTCTTTTTTCAATATCTTGCTTCAGTGAAAATGGGCCACTCATGACTAGAAAAACGTTAGAGGGGTGAATCATTTTCTGATAAAATTTCTCCAAATCATCTGAGGTTATTTTTTTGATTGAAAATTCTGTTCCAACTGAATTTCTAAGAGCGGAGTCTTTCTCTTTCGCTCTTTGTTCATATAGAAGATCTAGAATTTTAAGGCTAGGATTATCTTCTCGACTTTTGATTTCTTGAATAATTCTTTGTCTTTCTGCAGCAATAATTTCAGGCCGAAATTTAGAAAAGAAGATTATCTCTTTCACTAACTGCACCCCCTCAATCAAATTTTCTAAAGGAAAATTAGCCTCGATTTTTATTCGGTGGTAGTCAATTTCTCCATCAATCCAGCCACCAATTCTAGCTGTAAAACGAGAAATGCTCTCAGCCGTTGGAAAAGATTGAGTCGGAGAAAATAACAGTAAATGCTCTAGAAAATGGGCAAGGCCGGGACAATTACTTGGTTCTTGGGCACTTCCTGTCTGGATAAATGCTTCTAGATAAAAAGAGTTAATCTCTTGGCGAGGATTCCAGACTATTGTTAAGCCGTTGGATAATTGATAAGTTTGAAGCTTAGGGAAATAATAATTACGAAAAGTTTTCATATAGAATAAATAAATAAGGGGAAAGGTATCTTCACTTTCCCCATCTTGGCCAAAAGGAGTTATTTCCCGCCCTTCTTTCCACCGCCATTCCTAGGACCCTGTGGGTTGCCTTTCCCGGGACTTCCGTGCCCACTACCTGTACCGCCTTTAGGCATTTTTCTCACCTCCTTAAAGATCGATTATTCTAAATATAGCTTTTTTCCATAAGTTGTCAATAGTAACACGCACAACCAAGATTTGTAAAAAAAGATAGGGCTGCCACCTAAAATAGTTGTATAAATTAATCAACTGCGTTATCATTTATTGATAGAAACCCGTACTGAGTTTCTAGAGAAACCTGATCTTTTAAAAAGGAGGTGAGAGAGATATGGAAGAATCGGAGATTCTTATTCTTCCCGATGCTGAGACGCGTATAAAGGTCGCTGAAAAAATCGACCTAAAAGACGCCGTCGATGCACGGCCCTGTGATTGCACTGCTTGCAGCTCTTGTAGGTGCTCCCCAAGTAAGTAGCGATAATCACAGCAAAGACCTGAGCACGTCTCTAAACTGCTCTTTTTTCCCCTTAGATTATTGACTTAGCCAATTTGATACACATTGCATTGTTATTAAGAAATCTAATATCCAAAAATGAATAAAATTCGTTTTTACCTAAACAAAAAACTTGATGAGCAAATAGCTGAAGAATTTTTTAATCTGCAAAAAGGAGGAATAGATTTCAGTAAGGGAATTCTTGAAACACACCCCCTGTTAAAATCGGCTAAACTGCCAAACAACATTACCCAAAGAAACAAAACTATCAAAGCGTATTTTGATAATTATTATCAGGTTCACAGCGTGGCAATACTTAATAGGGTAAAACAAGTACAAAATGCTTGGCGTAAACAAGAACAAAAATACATTGCCACAACCGAAGACCTTTTTAACGGATTCCTTTTTCCCCAAGGAAAATACATTGCCTACGCTTCTATCATTGACTGCAACCCTAGATTTTTAGAATCAAAAACTTTTCAATTTTTCTACAAAAAGTCATTAGCTGACGCTGTTTACACTATTACTCACGAACTTCTTCACTTTATTTTCTATGATTTTGTTAAAAAGAAGCTTCCAAAAGAAATCTGCTGTTTATCAGAAAACCAATTATGGGATCTCTCGGAAATATTTAACATTATTATCCTGAAATTGCCACAATATCGTGATATTATCAATCAGCAATTTATTATTCCCTATCCTAAACATAAACCTTACATTTATCAATTTGAAAAAGCATACAAGAATTCCAAGGGAGTAGAAGAATTTATCGGGAGAGGAATAACTATAATAAATAAAAAAGAATAAGGGAAAGAAAAATTTCTTCCCCTAAGATTTCTAACTCACGGCTTGTTTGTAACTTGCTGTTTTTGTTTTTCCCACAAGTCCTGTATTAAAAAACGAGTAGTTGCTTTTGCATGAGCACAAAACCGCTCATCAATAGCATTAATGTCTCCTTTGGTCCGGTAAGCGTTATATGGACAACCCCCACCACAATTGCCAAGAGCAATACAGCTTTTGCACGTTTCTTTGTTTAATGGGGAGAGTCTCCGCCATTGTTTCCAGAAAGGATGTAATTCTGGTTCGAATGTTTCAAATGATTCCTCAACAAAGAACTTTTTTTCGCTACAAAAAGCCTGGCAAACACCAATCTTAGCATCTGGGCTTACTACAATTTGAAGCCCGCAACCTCCACAATCACTTAACACGGGTGTTTTGTTAATGAAATTCTTAACCCGCCGCATCATGCGATCTTCATAAAGACCTAGTGTCCTCGCCACTTTGAAACTTTCGATAAGTTCGCGAGCAACAATTTCTGCGTAGTAATCGTGCTCACCTATCTTTTGTTTGGTTGCATTCTCAATAAGAATGTTGAATCCTATTGATTTTGCGCCAAGCTCCTCAGTAAACCATCTTACTATCTCTTTCATTTGAAAAAGATTGTGTCTATCAATGGTTACAGAAACACCAGTTTTAACACCACTTTGTTGTATAAGTCGATACGAACGAATTACTTCGTCGAACGTACCTTTCCCAGAAGCATAGACGCGCATTTGGTCATGAATCTCTTTTGGCCCATCAATAGAGATAGCTATTGTTGTTTCACTTTTTTTGCACTGGCTAAGAATTTCCTTGTCAAGGAGAATCCCGTTCGTGTTTAGTGTAGCCGAAACTGTTTCAGGAAATAACCCTTTCTCCTTTAACTCGTCAATGTATCTAAGAGTTGTAAGTAGTACTTCTTTATTGAGTGTTGGCTCTCCTCCATAAAGCACAATATGCTGTTCAGGATGCCCTTTAGCAACGCTTCTTTTCACACAACGAGCAAAAAGATTAAGTGCCTTAATTGCAGTTTCCTTCTTCATAAAGGAAGGACGATAATCCTGAGGCATATGTGCCAGAAAGTAACAATATCGACAACGAAGATTACAAGCATCGGTGAGCAAGAGATAAAGAATGTTAATTGATGGTTCATCAAGAACTTTTTGATGCTCTCGATAAACTTTGTAATCTTCAGTTTCGTCCTTGACAAGAAAGCCAAGTTTATATAGTGATTGAAGTACACGCTTTGGACCATCATCAGAAGCAATGAAAGTCCCTCCTCGTTGATGCTGTCTAAGGAAACTTTTCTTTAGAAAAGCTACTTCCAAAGTCAGACTATTGTAAAGAACAACATACTCGTCGTCTACAGGGATTATATGCAAAAACAAACTCTGTTTAAGTTGCATACTTTCCACCTCCTTTTAAAAAGATCGGGTTTCTTTAGAAACTCACTATGAGTTTCTGCTAATTAAAGAATAACGCAGTTGATTAATTTATGCAACTATTTTAGCTAAGCTGTAAGACTATTTGATAAATTTTTTGCTCATATATTTTTAGATTTCTTAGAACCAAAAAACGCCTATACCGTTTTAGGGAAAATCTTTCTCCGCCGAGATAATTAATAATATCCTTAAAATTTATTTACCGCAGTCAATAAGTTTGATAAATTGGTTCCAACAATCACTGTTGCCGTAAGCTTTATTTCTTTCCTGATCAGATAATTCTGCTTTCGTCTTGCTTTGGCCCTTAAGAATAAAAATCTTGTCCATTCCCCAGCCATTTTCTCCCCTAACTTCATCAGCTATTGTCCCCTCTTCTCGGACACTAAATATTTTAAGTTGACCTTGATTATAAAAAGCTAAAAAATCTTCCCAATAACAACTCCTATCTTCAACTCCTTTTAACATTTTAAGAATATCTTCCGGTTTAAGCCATTGATTAATATACTTTACAAATGGCCCAGGAAAACCATTCAAGGCATTGATATTGAAGCTAACATCTAATTTGATCACCGGTTTACCTAATCTTTCACCAGCAAATTTGGCAGAATACCGAGCAATTTCACTAGAATCAGTAGATTGTATTTCCGGTGTCTCCATCTGAATCTGCTCAATCTCAATATTAGTATTTTGGCACATACGCTTAGCTACTTCTATTTTTCTTTGGTTGTTTGTAATATAATAAATTTTCATTGTTTGTTTTTATCTCACTGATTCCCATTTCCCATCTTTAGGAAAGGGGTTAGCATATTTCGTCTTATCTTTAATTACCACTTCTAAAAAATCTTCTGACTTTGTTTTCATAATTTCTTCCCAGGTAAGTTCTTGATGCCTTCTTCGAAATTCTTTAACTAGCCAATATCCAATAGAATATCCTGTCCAGCGTTTATATTTCGCATTGCCAAATAATATTTTCTGATGAATATGAGAATCTTGAGAGTCAAGTAGAGAATTTATAGATTTTAATACTTCGAAAGCTTCTTTTTTAGTAAGGGCAATTGCCCATGGAGATGATTTTTTATCAATGACTTCTTCTCTGAAATTTTCTGCTAATCCTTCGTTAACCATACAATCTAGCAAAGACCATTTACCATAGCGATCTGGGTGATAATAATAAGAAATTATATGATTTATTTCATGGGCGACACTATCTGCTAAAGATTTAGAGATAAAGTTTTGGGAAGAAATAAAAATATGCATAACCCTATGATAGGGAGTAAAGCCAAAAGATCCTTTGAATACTTCGTCGTTTTTTACGGGAAACCAGGGAAAGACAAAAATGAAAATTTTCGTAGGCGAAGGTAACACTTTGTTACATTTTTTGACAGTGGCAAGGATAGTTTCTTGAATTTCTCGTCTTTGTTTTGCTAGAAGTGGCTTATATTGAGTAAGAGAGCCTCTACCCAAGTGCCAAACTAAATCTTTATACAAATCTTTTTCTTCCTTATATCCAGCATAATTGATACTCTTGTCCTCCTGCATTGTTTTAACAAGAAACTTAGCTAATCTTTCTTTGGTTTTTATTACCGTTAACGCTTCGGGAAAGAGTATTTTAATTTTAACTAAATCCGATTTCATATTACTACAGATTAACACGAATTACCGAAAAAATAAGGTGGGAAATATTATTCCCCACCATTGAAATCATGCGAAACCAGAAGAATAGTCCCCTATTAATAAGTTATCGCTTCTTCAAGAGCATTGAGAGTTTTCAAGCCAAGATGATTCGTAGGTTCATTCAAAAGTAAAACATTAACCGACAAAACCAAGAATAAAGCAAAAAGCTGGCAACCCCAGCTTTTTGATATTTTTTCAATAATTTCTAATTTCATTATCAGAAATTATCTTCCTTCTTTGGGAATACTAAAATAAGTTTTAAAATCTAAGGCTGCGATTATGGCTAAGGGTATAGAAACTCCTAATAGAAAATATTGTATCCCCGGCATAAATATTGGCAAATTTCCATTAAATAATCCTGTAAGTATACCGCCTGTAGCAATGAAACTTTGTGCCAATGCCCCCTTTAACACTTCGTGTACTTTCGTCGTCATTAATATTGCTATGCAAAAAATAGCAAAAGGCATGAAGGCACTAGGAATTGCGTTGTTCACAATACAAATAATAGCCATCCCGAAACTGAGAAGCGCTGCTATGCCATATAAAATGTTTTTCATATTTTTATTAATTTCATTTGACCTTTTGATATCTTTCGATATCTTGTTTAAGCTTTTTTTCGAAAACAGGCTCCAGGTCTATATTATAAGAATCGGCAATAGCTATTAACGGAACTATTACATCAGTAATTTCCTTTGCCAATTCTTCTCTTCCTGTCTCGATATCTATTTTCCCTTTTCTAGATCCGAGTTCCATTCTTAATAGAACATCTGCTACTTCTCCTAATTCTTCTTGTGTCTTTAAGCAACGGACTAAATTGGGATTAGAAAAACTTCCCATCTTTTTAACAATAAAACCATCTACTTCCTTTACTAATTTTTGGAGTTCTTTTATAGTCATGTTATTTGTTGACCACCTTTATTGTCTACTTCTAGAACTAAAAGTTGGTAATTATGTTTTTTATAAATATTTTTTATGGCGTCTATTTTGTCCTCAGAAGTTAACGCAACTAAACTTGGCCCGACAGAACTCATAAAGACCATCTCTGCTCCGGTTTGTTTAAGTTCTAATAAACACTCTAATGGCTTAACTGAACCAAAAGCAAGAATAGCCGGTACACCTTTGGTCCCAGCGATTAGCATCTCCCATACTAAAATTCCGACTTGCTTAAAATCCTTTGCTTTTAATGCGGGTATCATTTTCATTAAAGTCCAGTGACATATCTTCGCTGAATTAATTCTATCATGAAAGCTCCATCTTTCCAAAACAGGTAACTCTATATCCGATCCCGCAACACCCTTTGTCTTAAGTGAAGAAATTCCGATCACTACCTTATAATGAGTGGGAATTTCCTCTCTTGCTACTAATTCTGCTTCGGCAGTTGTAATTATAAAACCACCTCTTAAGGAAACCCAACCAGACAATCCGGTTGATTGACCACCATAAAGGTTCCCATCGCCACCCTCTTCAACATAATTAAAAGCCTCTATTTTAACTAATTCTCTTTCGTTAAAAGGATTTCCTAAAGCGATATTAATAACATTTACCAAAGCGCAAGTAAGGCTAGCGGTACTACCAAGACCAATATGAGAATAAGAATTCGGTTCTGCCTCTATTATAAAACCTCCTTCATAATCAGTTATTTTTTTCATAATAACTGCAAAATGATTTAGTAGATTGCTATTTTCTTTACTCTTAAAAACAATATCGGGCTCTTTAGTTAATTTTATTTTTACCTTTGAATATAATCCTATTCCAAATCCTATACTTCCTGAATTACAATGTTTCCCATCTAAATTAGGTCTCATCTCAGTAAAATCTAAAATACCAAGGTTTACTCTACTTGGTGATTGATAATAGAATTCTTTATTAAAGACGGGATTGGTTTTTCTGGGTAATTTTTCTAAATTATTCCACAATAAAAATCCCATTTCTATTGGTGACAATTTTGGTTTTTCCATAATATTGCTTTAAAAAGAGGGGCGAAGACGTTTGCTTCTTCACCCCTCCCCAAAAAAACTATTAATCTATTAATGAACGAAACTTTCGTGCTATGGCCTGAAGTCTTTCGAGAGAACCATTGTTCTCAATGGCGAGATCAGCCATCTCGAGAAGTTCCCATAAACCCGTAACGTGAGTTTCATCCTGTTCGATGCGATTAAAAGAGTTGGCATCAGCTCCATCCCTTACGCCCAATCTGTCACTTCTGATTGAAGTCGTTGTTTCAATCTTGATAATAAGAACATTGGGATAAAGCTCTCTAAGGCGTAATACTTCCGGCAAAGATCTGGGACCATCAACAATGAGAAATTTCTTATCTCTCAATGTCGCTAAAATATTGGGAACTTGCCAATATGGATTAGCCGTATAACATTGATGCAGAATAGGTTGCACCGCATCATGATTGACTAGTAATCCCTTAGCTTTAAGTTCTTGCTTTACCTGACCACTTATTTCGTAATGATTTTCCGGACAATTCATCGCTTCGATAAATGTACTTTTCCCCGCTCCAGATCTACCAATAAGGATTATCAACATAATTTCCTCCTTTTTATTCAGTTTTAAGGTACGTCTCAGAGAGATCCTCCTAGGTTTCTCTTGGCATTAAGAATAACATCGTCCCTAAAATAAGTAAAGTAATAAAGCCTTGTGTGTCATGGCAACGTGATAATTTCCTAGTTGAGCAATATAGAAATTTCCTATCGAGGGGTCTTCTTTCTCTTCTCTCCGAAAAAAGAGGTGAGGTCTTTTTCTGTTTTCAGCATTTATCTACCTAATCATCCAGCGTCCTATCTGTATTTTTATTTATTTAACTTCAGCCACTTAACAAAATCTAACCACGCCCCTTCCTCGTCATCTAAAAGAAAATTGCTATTCTTAACTTCTTCAGCAATGCTTTTCTTTGACTTTGTCAGAGATATAACATTATCAGAAGGGCGTCCCTCCGTACCATAAGCTTCCAACAATATCGATCCGGGGCAGTCATTGGTGAACACTTGAGAGCCAAATTCATCAATGTAAACTATAGTATCTCTTAATATTACCTTTCTATCCTTCTTGTCGCTTAAAAGAAGGAGGAAGTCTTGTGGACGGAACCATTGATTAATATCTTTCATATACGGTCCAGGGAAACCATTTAAGGCCGGAATAAGCCACCCTGCATCATTAACGAACAACGGTTTTTTGACTTGTTCATATACCGCTGATGCTTTATTCAAAGCTATTTTCTCAAGATTATCATTTTGAATCTCGTCAACTTCTACATTTAATTGCTTAATTACTATATTGTGTTTTTCAAAAAAACATTTTGCATTAGCAAATTTTTCTGAATTTCCCGTAGCATAGTATAACAATGATAATTTCATATTATTCTGCTAGTTTAGTAAACACAAAATAAAAGTTATTTCATTAATCGGTAGAATCATTCTGAGTGAAGCGTAACAGCAGTAATTGTTATGCTTTTGTTTCTATAACAGCTTCTAAAATATCTTTCGGCTTCATCTTCATTATTTCTTTCCAGGAAAGTTTGGCCTGTTGCTCCCGGAATTCTTTGACTAGCCAATATCCAATAGAATATCCTGTCCAGCGTTTATATTTCGTGTTGCCAAATAATATTTTCTGATGAATATGAAAATCTTGGGAGTCAAGTAGAGAATTTATAGATTTTAACACTTCGATATTTTTGGGAAATAGAACGGGCAGATTATATTTAATGCCCAATTTTAGATAAACACCCACCAGTTCGGGGATTAGCCCAACACCCATATGACAATCAATGTGCGTAATCTGAATCCCAGCATTTAATGCGGTTCTTATTTGTGCGTTTAACTCTATCTCTGCAGATCGAAGATTAAGATATTCTCGAAGAAGTTTTCTATTTCTCCAGAAAAAGCCGGAACTATCTATCAGGCCTGAAGATATTCTATTTGTGGTCAGGGGCCTCCATCTGTATCGTTGCCACTCTGACGTTAAAGTGAGATGAATCCCTATAGATAAATGAGGATTTGTTCTATATAACTCAACTATTTGAGAAAACCAAGGACAGGGAACCATTACGGATCCAGAATTGACGGACCCATGTTTTTGTAATTCTAAAAAAGCCTCCCCTGAACCAATATCCAATCCCAAGTCATCTACATTGACAATTAATATTTTCTTTTTCGCTATAAACATAAATCATTATCTTTATAATTAACTATTAATTTTTCTCCAAGTTGTTTTCCCATCTTTCCCATCATAAAGTTTTATCCCTTTGTCCAAAAGTTCTTTTTTAATCTCGTCAGCTTTTTGCCAATTCTTGGCTTTTTTAAAGTCATCCCTCTTGTGAATCAAAATTTCAATTTCTGGATCTTCGCTTTTATTAAATTTAAAAAATCCAAAAAAGGTATTAATTTCTTGCAGATAACCGTATACAGCCTTACCAGAAACTCCTTTAGAGTTTGCTATATTAATAAACTTGTAAATGTGCGCTAATGCCACTGGTGTAGCAAAATCATTATCCATTGCAGCTGTGACATCTTCTCTTAACCTATTAACGGCTTTTGTTTCTGCTTCATTGTTTAGGTTAGGGTTAATTCTGAATACAAATTCGTCAATCCTTTTTAGGGCATTCTTATTTTGTTCTAATATTTCTTTACTAAATTCCAGTGAAGAACGATAATGCGAGCTAAGATACATTAGCCTTAATATTCTGTAATTATAATTTTTGAGAACATCTCTAATCGTCCAAAAATTACCCAAACTTTTAGACATTTTCTCGCGGTTTACATTTAAAAATCCCGTATGCATCCAGCATCGAACCAATGGAGACTTGCCAGACAACATCTCCATTTGGGCTATTTCGGCTTCATGATGAGGTATTTTTAAATCGACGGATCCACCATGAATATCATACTGCTGTCCAAAATAATATTCTGTAATCGCTGTATCCTCAATATGCCAACCAGGCCTGCCACTTCCTAATTCTGTTTTCCAAAATGGTTCACCAGCTTTCGAAAATTTCCATAAGCAAAAATCATTCCAACCCTTTTTTTCACTACTAGCATCAATTCCTGAGATACCATCGGTTTCTTGGACTTCGGTTCTGTTTGATAACCGCCCATAATTTTTAAATTTTGAAATTTCATAATAGATTCCATCACTTGTTCTGTAAGCAACTCCTTTCTCTTCAAGTCTTTTTACTTGATCAACTATTTGGCTAATATAATCAGTCGCTTTAGCATATTGGCTCACGGCATCATTCCCCAAAGACTTCATATCTTGCAAAAATTTTCGTGTGTACAAATCTGCAATTTTCTTCCATGACGTTCCTCTCTCCTGCGATATTTTTATAATTTTATCATCAATATCGGTTATATTCTGTAAGTAAAATACATCTAAGTTTTTGTATCGCAAATATTTAGCAACCATATCAAATTGAGTAAATGTCTTGCCATTTCCAACGTGGGCTAAACCATATACGGTAGGTCCACAGACAAAAAGATTGATTTTATCATCGTGGATAGGTACTAATCTCTCGACTTTATTAGTCATTGTGTTATAAATTTTGATCATGTTCTTAAAATAATTTTATTTTCATTTTGCGTAATTGTGATGATTTAGAGACTAGATTAAGACATAGTTGTCCTTCTAGTTCTTGTCTTTCGTTATCATTCATGCTCACTGATAACTTTCTTGCCATTTTTTGGACATAACATTCATTCTTTAATTGGTAGAATTTCTTAAAATAGTATTCGTACGGTTTTTTAGGAAACTTTGGATATTTTTCTCGAGTAGTTTTTTCAACCCAATGATAAATTTTTTCTAACGCATTAATTCTTCGTCGGACATCCTTTTCAGAAAAATCTAAGATCTTCATAACTTCCCGTAAATTTTTAAAAAAGTTATTCGGCAACATATTCATTGTTGTCAATGTAGCTATATTCCATTTGCGATGAGATCTTGATTTTTCATTAAGCAAATATATCGCTTCTATCAAAAGCTGCACACATTCATTTAACAAATCATGGCTACCCTCAGGATATCCTCTATAAAATGTTCTTAAGCTATGAATTTGACCTCTCCATATATACTGCTGTATGATATACATAATCCGGAAATAAGCTGCTTTTTTGTCAAATACAGTTTTGGTCTTTATTAATTTTTCAATCCGTCTTTTCTTGTCACAAACAACAATCGCGTTACTGTAAGCTTCTTTCTTTCTTTCATCCCACTCACTCAAAATTTCCTCATCGTAAAAGACTTGATGAATATTAAATTCGTACTTAGTTTTATTTATTGTTGCATGAAATTCAAAAGGTAAAAAATGATTAGACGACGTACTAGATTGGTAAAATATCACGATATCAACATCAGAATAACTATCTAAAAAACTTCTTTTTCCCTAATCCTCCTAAAAATATAACCCCCCTCGACAAAAGATTGTTTGATAATTAAATCAATAAAAGGTTTTATATCCTTTTCAACTTTTGGTTTAATATTTTTAGTCTTAAAAATAAGAGCTTTTCTCTTTTTCATCTTATTAATTTTAGATAATTAACCTCGATAGTTCTATTTATATTCGCTTGGCATGCAATCTTGATACTATTAACCGAACTTTCATTTCGAGAAGTATCCCAAATTATTAATTTTGGTCGTTTTATTTTAGCTATAATACCTAATTTTCCCATGGCTAAGTTAGAAACCTCCTTTGCCGGATCAATGCATTTCACATCTACTCCCAGTATTTCTATTATCTGATTTTTAATTGATTGAAAAAGAGTACATGCTAATACAACGGTATCAATTTTCTCGCCCGAATATTTTTTTAATTCTTCTGATATAACTATTTTACCTTCCTTTGATTTATGTCTACCCATTGCTATTTCTTTTTCACAATTTGTCGCAATTATCCCTATGACTTTTGTGGGTTTATATTTTCCTATAATTTTTTGATATTCTCCTGATTCAATAGTATATTTTGTTGCCATAATTGCCACATTTTTATCCCTAATATTAATTTTATTATTTTTTATGCACTCACTTACCCCTTCCACCATATTTACAACTGGCACCCCAAAATTATCTACTAATTTCTGCTTAATTTTTTTATATATTTTACCAGTGTCTTACTGGTCCTTTTCCGCCTAATATATCTAGCCTTTCAGCCACTTTTGGATTAAGAGCGCTCGTAATCAGTTTTCTAATTTGAGAAATATTAACCCATTTAATTTCTGCTACTTCTTGAGGCTCTTGCGGTTGAGCAATGGGTTTCGGTGATTTTAATTCACAAAGATGATAAACAATCATTACCGGAAATTGAGGATGGAACGACAAGTCTATTTCTCTGGCTGCTTCAACATCATAGCCCGTTTCAGTCAATATTTCTCTCTCAACGCATTCCGCGTGGGTTTCATTAGTGCGTTGCCCTCCGCCAGGAAAAGCCCACTCTAAAACTGCTCCTTCCTTCCCTTTTTCTGGCTTTGCTCGACGAATCATTAAAATTCGACGCTTAGAATCAATAACGACTCCGAGGTTAATAAAATCTTTAACTTCTTCAAATTTCTTATTCATAAAATTATCTTTTTATTATTTTAAATTATTTTTGCGGGATTTTTTCGCCTCCGCCCTCAGGAAAAGACTTAAGGTCTTTTTTTAGTTTTGCCTGATCTAATCTTAAGGGAAGTTCGATCCAGAAGACAGATCCCCTCCCTTTGCCGGGACTTGTGGCCCAAATTCTTCCGTGATGAAGATCAACGAATTTTTTAGCCACATAAAGACCTAATCCTGCTCCCGCTGAGTGAAAAGCCATGCCGGCGTCTCCTCGAGAGAAGCTCTTGAAGATTTTTCCTAATTCTTCCGGTGTCATGCCCATCCCCGTATCTTGAATCTTAATTCTTACCTTGCCGCCCAAGGAACGTAAGTAAATAGTAATTCCCCCTTTCTGGGTATATTTCAAATCATTATCAAGAATATTAAGCAAAACCTGCCGTATCTTGCCTACGTCTAAAGATAATAAGGGCATTTTCTGGTCAGGTTTCTCAAAAACTAATTTTAATTTCTTTTCTTTGGCTTGAATCTGCAATTCCTGAACTACCGAAGAAATTATATCAACTAATGAAACAGGTTGAGGATTAAAAGAAATCTTTCCTAGCTGAATTCGAGAAACATCTAATAACCTGTTACTCAGATTGAGAAGGCGTAGAGAAGCCTGATATACCAACCGTAAAGCATCTTGGGCTTTCTTGGGAATATGACCATAATGATCATGCCGCACTAACGAAATATAGCCCCTAATGGCTGTCAAAGGGGTTCTCAACTGATGAGAAGCAACGGCTATAAATTCTGTCTTGGTCGCGTCTAATCGTTTTAATTTTACATTAGCTTTCTGCAGACTTACGGTCATTTTCTCAAATTCTTCCTTCTGTTTAATCTCTCGAAGAATACTCTTAATTAAAAGATAGCCAAATAATAGAAATACTACTAACAGGCTTCCTTTCCAGATATATTCAAAGGGCGTTTCAGAACCAACAACATTGACTAGGAGCAGGACGGCGATAAGACCCACTAAGAGCTGAGTCAAGACAACCTTTATGCCAAACAAATGTCTTTTGACAATAGCATAAGCGGTAAAAGCAAGAAGAAAAATAGCTGAGTAGTTGCCGATTTGATAATATCGAACGATTCCTTCAGTAAAAGCTAGAATAACATTAAAAATAAGATTTATTATTACAAATATAAAAATCCCAAGTAAGAAATATTGCAATTTAAGTTTTTCATTCTTTGAAGATTTAAAATATTTTATAAAAAGACGAGCAATAATAAATAACGATACAAAAAACACAAATCCAAAGTAAGCAAACTTTCCTTCTCCTAAAACAGGAACGACCCCAAATTTTACAGGCGTCATATATTGAGCCATAAAATCAGTAAAGACAGAAAAAAAGAAAATAGATATGCTACTAATTTTTTCCTCCTTAATAAAATTGACAGAAAAGAAATAAAAAGGGATGAAGAAGAGAATAGCTGCTCCATATGCTAGTCTTCCCAAAAATAAAGAAAACCCTAGGTTATTGGTTAATATCCCGCTAAAATAACAAAGAGTAATCCACGAAAGAGCAAAAACTATCATTAAAGTAAACCACTGATTAGTTCTTGCCTTCCGATTGCTTAAATAAACCCAAAAGCCAAGCCAAATTCCCAGAGTATCAACTAAAAGAATAAGAATTTTGTTGAGAAAGAAAAAATCAATCATAATAAAACTTCTCCAAGTAAAATAAACCCTAGC